>Ga0209536_100003461_pt1 | contig 25346 bp, 25 predicted proteins | sample DeeMarSeWOR28_12_FD_187461 | JGI IMG/M metagenome (GOLD analysis project Ga0209536, IMG submission 187461) | Marine sediment microbial communities from White Oak River estuary, North Carolina - WOR-2-8_12 (SPAdes) (version 2) | ecosystem: Environmental > Aquatic > Marine > Intertidal zone >...
GGGAGCGCAGGTCGAGGTGGTGCCGACCAAGGAGCGGCGAGTGCCGCGGCGGCGTGTGTCGGCGAAGGTGTGGGGCGTAGGTGCAGTAGCAGCGGCGCTCCTCGTCGTGCTCGCGGTCGTGTTCTCCCAGATGATGGGATCCCGGCCCCTAACCGTCACGACAGCAAACCACCTGCAGATCACGGCCGATCCCGGACTCGAGTTCCAGCCGGCGCTCTCGCCGGACGGAAGGCAGGTGGCCTACGTCACGGGGCCCATAGCGAGTCCGCGGATCGCCGTGCGCAGCGCGGTGGGTATCGGTACCGGCGAGAGCCACCCCGGAGAGCAGCTCAGCGGGCTGCATTGGCTCCCGAGCTGGGTGCCGGACGGCGCGTCACTGCGGTTTTGGGCCTGTCAATCCAGCCATCCAACCGAGCTCGGGTCGGACTGCGAATGGAAGGGGGTGGGAAGCTTCGGTGGCTCCGTTCGAACCCTCGGTGTTCGAGCCTCCTCAGCCTACCACGCGTGGTCGCCGGACGGAGCGCGCGTGGCGTTCGCGGTGGGCGACAGCATCTTCGCGTGGGCGGCCGACGCAATCGAGCCCACACTGCTGGACGTGCACACAACGAATCGCTGGCCGCTCCACTCGCTGGCCTGGTCGCCCGATGGCAAACGGATCGCCTACGTGAAGGGCAACTACGTGTGGCTCAAGAGCCAGAACGTGATGAATGTGTCCATATGGCTCGTGGATGCCGATGGAGGGCCGTCCGTCCCGGTGACGGACGAGGAGTCGATGAACCTGAGCCCACAGTGGCTGCCGGACAGCCGTCATCTGCTGTTCGTATCCAACCGGGACGGTACCCGAGGTATCTACGTCGTCGAGGTCGGGCAGGACGGGCCGCGCGGAGCACCGCGGAGCGTGCTGGCAGCGTCGGATGCTCACTCCATCTCGGTTGCTGCCGATGGGAGACGACTGGCCTACGCCAGGTTTCCGGCTCGGCAGAACATCTGGTCGGTTCCGCTGTCCCGTACCGGGGCCACGTCGATCAGGGACGCGGTTGATCTGACTGAGGGCAACCAGGTCATCGAGACGCACGCCCTGTCGCCCGACGGGGGCGCCATACTGTACGAGAGCACCGTCGGTGGGAACCTGGACCTGTACAGACGACCGGTGTCGGGTGGAGAGGAGACGCTGCTCGTTGACATGCCCGGTGACGCGTTCCAGCCGCAGTGGGCACCCGATGGTGCCGAGATCGCGTTCTACTCTTCGAGTACGGACGGCTCAGGAGCGATCTTCGTTGCGCCCGCCGCGGGAGGGTTTGCCGACGCAATCGTCGACACACCCGACAACGACACCGATCCGGTGTGGTCGCCCGACGGTCGCAGCATCGCATTCCTTGTATGGGCTCCCAACCACACGACGACGGTGTGGCTCGTGTCGCGGGAGGGTGTTGGCGCTGAATGGAGCGCACCCGTTCGGGTCACCGATTTCCTTTGTGAGCGCCCGCTTCTCTGGCATCCCGACGGAGCGAGTCTGCTGTGCCGCTTGAGCGACAGCAACGGAGACCCGACAGCCGATTTGGTGAGGGTCTCCAGAACCGGCGAAGTGCTTCAGCGGTTTAGCGACATGCCGGTGGGCGCGTGCGGGGACGTATCGCGGGACGGTACGCGCCTCTACTTCGCGGGAACGCACCGGGATGGATCGAGGGGCGTGTGGTGGATGCCGGCTGAAGGCGGCGCGCTCACGAAGGTGGTGGCGTTTGACGATCCCTTGTTGACGGTACCGTGGGACTCCTTCACGGTGGGTGAAGATACGATCTACCTCACCGTTGCCGAGTACGAGAGCGACATCCACGTCGTGGATCTGGAGTGGTGACCGAGCGTCAGATCGCGGGATTCAGTAGGCGGTAGACAGCGATCGGCCATCAGCCATCAGGTCTGAGCCGTCACCCAACGTGGACCCATCCACCAACTGCGAAACCTTGACATGCCGGAGTGAGACCCGGGCTCACACGCTCTCCTCTTGCAGCGCTTCAAGCTCGGCGACCGCTTCGAGATCGCGCGGCCGGCCAGCGGCTCGCTTGGTGGCGATCAAGGTCGGGAGATCGAGACATCTGCACGCGTGCCCGAAGAGATCGACCTCGATGGTGTGCTTCGCCAGGGCCTCGTACGGTCCTCCGCCAACGATCTCGCCCAAGACGTCGATGTCACCGACGCGCGTCGTGAGCGTGAAATTGAGTCCGCGCTGTACGGTGGCTGTGGACCACTCGAAGGGCAGTCCGGCGGGCGCGCCTCTGAGGTACGGCTTGTGCGGCCGGAGGGCTGCGACGAGCCGTGCAATGTTGGCCTCGGAGCGGGCATACACGACGTCCACGTCCTGTGTCAGTCGGGCCGATCCGTGGACCGTGGCTGCCAGGCCGCCCACCACGAGGAACTCGACCTCGGCCCCGACGAGAGCGCCAATCAGCTGCTCGAAATCCGTCATGGTTCCCGAACCACGCGTTTGCCGGCCCGTCGAGCTTCCTCGGCCAGTTCTTGCAGCGCCACCAGATTGGCCAGCCGCTCGGCGACGCTTCGTCTGAGGTTCTCCCTCAGCAACGTACGATCGATGTCCTTCTTAAACGCTTCGATGACCGGATCGGACTCGGCGCGATCTGACGTCATGGACAACAACCTCCAAGCCCTCGAGCACTGCGTGGAAAGATACTCTGCGACCCACGCTGCCTGTCAGTGCGCTTGCCACAACACGCACCGTCAGATCATCCGGCCTGCATCTCGCTCGGTGTGACCCGCGACGTCACCGCGGCGACCCCTCACTGACGCCCGATCCGGGGGCACCCGCCGACCCTCCCACCGTTTGCCTCAGTCGCCATCCTGGCTGAAGAACGGCTCCCACTGCTCGCGCGGTGAGGGTGGCGTGAGCAGGCTGACGACGATCAACAGGGTCAGGGAGACGATGACGCCAGGGATGACGATGTAATCGCTGCTGGCAAAGTTGAAATCCGATCCGCCCAGTGTCATGACGAACACCTGCCGAATCCCCTCGATCCTGCCGAGGATCCCGATGCCGATGATCGTGCCGAGCCCGCCGGCGATGCACGCGACGCCACCCTGTGGCGTCACGCGTTTCCACAAGAAGGCGGCCAGTAGGGCCGGCGTGAGGCTCGCGCCCACCAGCGAGTAGGCGTACAACGCCATCTGTAGCACGGTGGTGAACTGCGTGAGCAGCACGATGCCCAGCGCACCGAACAGGACGATGAACAGCCGCTGCACGCCCAGCATCTTCCGCTCGCTGGCCTCGGGGTTGATGAACCGCTGGTAGATGTCGCGGCTCACGTTGGTCGACGGGACCAGGAGGAACGTGTTGCCGGTGGACAGCACGATGGCGATGGCCGCCGCGAGGAGGAACGCCCCACCGATGATGGGAAGGCCGTTGCGGGCAATGTGCATGATGATGGTCTCGGACGCCGCCCGCCCCTGGATCCAAGTCTCCGTCGCCAGGTCGGGGAATACCGCGCGACCGACAATGGCCGCGAGCGCGAGCGTCGTCTCGATGAGCACGACCCCGACCACCATCCCGATCACCGCACGGCGCGCCGCGGTGGCGTTTTTCGCCGAGAAGAACTTCTGGTACATCCCGCTCTCCCCCAGCAGCAGCAGGAACGTGGGCAGCGATACCCCCACTACCCACAGGAGATTGTGTCCGCCCAGGATGGTCATGTGGTCGGCCGGCAGCCGGTCGATGACCGCGCCGAGGCCGCCGGCCTGGACCACCATGTAGGGTAGGGTGAAGACCACGGCGAGCGTGATGATGATGCCGTTGAACACATCTACCGTGACGATCGACACCATGCCGGCGAGTGCCGTAAACAGCACGATCGCGGCGGCGGTGATGAGCATGCCCTGCGTCGGGTCGATCGCGCCGTCGGTGACGATGGTGAGGATCCAGCCGCCGCCGCGGAACTGATAGGCCGCGATCGTCACGTAGGCCAGGATGACCGCGATGGTGCCGAGCACGCGGGCGGCGCTGTTGTAGCGCTGCTCGAGCAGGTCGGGCACGGTGTACTGCGCGATGCGGCGCACCCGCCCGGCGATGAAGTAGGCCACGATGAGCCCCATCCACGCGCCGAACGAGAACCACAGCTCGGCGATGCCGGTCCGATACGCGAGCCCCGCCCCGCCGAACAGGGAACCCGAGCCGATCCAGGTGCACACGAGTGTGCCGACCAGCATGTACACGGGAACGGCGCGTCCGGCGACCATGAAGTCGTCGTGGCTCTTCACCGTGCGCGAGCGCCACAGACTCACGCCGATGAGGGCGAGTGGGTACGCCAGGACGACGGCGACGAGCAGGTTCATGCGGGGTCTCCCGGTTCAGGCGGGGTTGCTGGGTCGCGAGAAGATGGAGATGGAACGCGAACTCCGCAACGGAGACGAAGAGGGGAATGGGATGGTGGGGGAGCGACAGACACTACGACTGATCGGCGGTTCGCATGCGGAGGTCGGGGCCCGGCGCGGCGATCGAGGGCGACAATCCCCCGCCCCCGGTCGCCGCGGCGTTGAACCCGCCGACCCCGGCAGCGTCAGTCGTCCTCTCCGTGGTGGTCGGCGGGTGAGCGGGCGTCGTTTGGCTGCTCGGTGGTGCGCAATGTACCGGCCGACCCCGCGTCGATGAGGTACGCTGCGCCGGCGTTGTGCACGTACACAAGGCTTCCGCCGGAGTGGCCGACGCGGATCGCCAGCGCCGCAACGACCAAGGAGGCCAGGAGGCCGGCGGTGCCAAACCACGAGCGGGTCTCGGGCGAGCGGAACAGCGGAACGGTGAACAGCAGTATGAACGTTGCACCCGCTATCCAGGTGAATGTCTCCGCTCGCTCCTCGTGCAGCTCGATCGCCGACTCGGCGACGATCGCTTCCACACGCTCCTCTTCCCGGCTCCCCGTGTTCAGGCTCGCGAGGCTGCCGACCACCAGGAGACCAGAAACCGCGACGGCGGTCCACCAGGAGGCGCGTCCGAATCGTCTGCGACGGTCGCCGATCAGGATGGCTACGACGACGACGGGCACCAGCATGGCAAGCACGAGGGGGACGTGCACGACGAGTGGGTGAAGGGGTAGGTTTCCCATGATGTGTCGCTCCGTTGAGTGTCCGGCCGCACGGTAGCGGTTTCTGACCGGCCGGTCCATCCGACAGCCGACATACAGGCCAAGTGCTTTTCCCACATCCAGATGCATGAGCCCCATATGGCACATGACCTATACCGCCGCCGGCCGCTCAGTGTCGGACTCACCTTGTTCCTTCTGGTCTTCGCGCTCATCGCTACCGACATCGCGACCGATTGGGGCGCCGGCGCTCCCCTCAGTCACGTGCTGGCTGAATTTGCGGTCCTGGCGCTGTCCGGACTCGGCGTCGTACTCCTGTGGCGCGCGCTCTGGGTCACGAAGGAGACGGTTGCCGCGCTCAGCGGCGATGTCGAGCGTGCACGACTGGAGGCGGAGCGTTGGCGGGCTGAAGCCCGTGAACTCCTGAGCGGGCTCCGATCGGCGATGGAGCGGCAGTTCGACCGCTGGTCACTGACCCCGGCGGAGCGCGATGTAACGCTGCTGTTGTTGGAGGGACTCGGCCACAAGGAGATCGCCGCGCGACGACGCACGTCGGAGCGAACGGTGCGACAGCAGGCTCGCGTGGTCTATCAGAAATCGGGGCTCTCCGGGCGCTCGGAGCTTGCGGCGTTCTTCCTGGGCGGTCTGTTGGGGATGGATGCACGGCCCGACTTGCGGCCGGAACCGTAGCGGCCGCACGCAACTAGGCCAATCCCGTCTCCACGACTACCGCCACGCTGTAGCGACAGCCGGTGCAGTGCACTTCGCGGGTGTGCATACCATCGCGAGGCTCGGGCGGACCGAGCAGAAGTGCCCCGTCACACCGCGGGCAGGCCACCGGTGTGCTGGGATCGGCGAGCATCCCGTGGATCCTCAGCGTGTCCTGCCAGGAGTACTGCGCCTCCGACGGGCGTCGCCGGTCGCCGGGCACACGACGCTCCGTGCGCGCTCCTTGATTGGCCGCACGCCGTTGGTGCTCGACGGCGAGGTCGTAGAGCTCCCGGCGCTCGCGTCGGCGATCGGCCCCCCCGCGCCGCTCGGTGCCCGACCGACGGTCGGGGAGGAAGCGCGGTACATCCGACTCACCGCCATGCGGGTGCTCCCGAGTCACGCCCTGCTCACTCGCGATTGGTCGTGTCGCATCGCTCAACGGTAGCGCGGAAACACGCGGTCGGCCAGCCGGCCGTGCCGCTCAGTCCACCCGCCAAGGCCACGTGCGCTCGTCGATCACCTCGTCGTCGACGGTAACCACGCGCATCGTGACACCGTCGCGGCCCAACTCGAAGACGCAGAAGTGGTGCCGGTCGGCGAAGTGCACCGAATAGGGGTTCTGCCGCTCCGCTTCCGCGGTCTTCCCGTACATGCCCGCACCACCCCCGCCGCACGTCACGGCGGTCATGCCGCCGGGTAGCTCCGATCGCTCGTACACGTGGTCGTGCCCCGCGATGATGGCGGTGCCACCATGGCGGGCCAGGATGGGAATCACCGACTCACGGGTCTCGCGGGCCTGACGCTCTGCCGGCTTCCCGTCGGTCGCGAGTCTGCCGTGTCCGGCAGAGGACCATCCCGGATAGTGCGTCAACAGGAACCGGAATGTCGCGTCGGACGCCGCGAGAGTGGTATCGAGCCAGCGCGCATTCTCGCTCTTCTTCGACCAGTCCTGGCCGCCGTCGGTCCCGATCACGAGTACGTCGCCGAAGTGCTGTGCCCAGTTGCGGGCCCCGCCGTCGGCCGACGGCCCCGTGAACAGCGCGTCGTACAACGGCGCGTCGGCTTCGTGGTTTCCGATCACTGGATAGAACGGGACCGAGCCGAGCAGCCCCGCCGCTGGACGCCAGAACTCGGCCTCCCACTCCCAGTCGCGCCGTCCCGATGTGACGAGATCGCCGAGGTGCAGGACGAGCTCCGGGCGGTGTCGGGCGATGGCCGCCGCGACCGCCTGCCACAGCGCGACATTGGTGCGACTGTCACCCACCACGATGAACCGGGTCACCGCCCCCGGCTCGATCGGCGTGGGAACGGGTGAACCAACGGTGAATCCGTCCCGCTCGGCGACGACGACGTAGGATCCGTCGTCATCCGGTGACATCCTCGGGACTCGGAGCCGGTGGAGCAGGCCGTGCTCGGTGGTGCCGACCCGCCGCATGAGGGTCCCGTCATCGTGCGATGCGCCGTCGCGTGTGCGATAGACCGACATGCGGGCCGGCAGGTTCGTGCGGCTGGACACGGTGAAGGCGTCGTCATCGAAGGCGCCGAGCACCGGGCCGATGCTGAACCCGATCTCACTGCTGTGGCGCAGCACCAGTGCGATGGTGGGCTCGAACGGGATGGTGTCCTGCCGTGAGCCGTTCCACACCGTCATCTCTACGCGGAGCACGTTGTCGCCCTGGCGGAGTAGTGTGGCATCGACATCGGGCAACGTCGCGAAGATCATGCTGTCGAGCGGCGGGGAGACCTCCTGCCCGTTGAGTCGAACGCGGAGCCTCCGGAGCATGTCTCGTTGGTCGTGATACAGCGCGAGCGACGGTGTCCGGTCGGCGGCGACGACCGAGTGTGCGGCGGCAGTCATCGCGAACGGCAACTCGATGGTGACGCGAGTCTCCGCACGAGGCAGGAGACCGGGTCTCTCGGCCGAGAAGGTGGCGCCATCGTCGGTGCTGTACGACGGCACGGCACCGCTGAGGAGGTTGGGGGCATCACGCCACGCGGTGTCCTGTGCCCACAGCGGGGTCGTGGCGAGGCAGCATGCGGCGATGGCGATCGTGAGTGGCGATGGTGTGTGAGGCATGGGGTGTGTTCTCTCGCAAACGTCGGGGCCCGGCAGTGCGCCAGCAGTGGGTGCGATTATGCCCCGACCGGATCGCCCGGCGCAAGCCGACCGATCGCCACCCGTTCCTCACCGCATTGGCCCGGTTGCCCGGGGGATTCGTCCGGTCTCAGGCCGTTCCACCCCAGGAATCGAGGGGTGGAACGGATTCCAGGAGCTGCACCGTGTACGGGTGCTGCGGGCGAGCGAAGATCTCCTCGCGCGGACCCAGCTCCACGATCCGTCCCTGGTACATCACCGCAACCCGCTCGGCGAGGTGCTGCACGACCGCAAGGTCATGTGCGATGAACAGGTACGTGAGCCTATGCCGCTCGCGCAGGTCCGTCAGCAGGTTGAGCACCTGGGCCTGGACCGAGACATCGAGCGCGGACACCGGCTCGTCGAGCACGAGGAACTCCGGCCGGACGGAGAGGGCGCGAGCGATGCCGACCCGTTGGCGCTGGCCGCCGGAGAGTTGGTGCGGATACGTGTCGAGGAGGTCGCGGCTCAGACCCACTTCCTCGAAGAGCTCCGCCACGCGGGTGTCGGCTGCGGCACCGTGGTACATTCGGTGCGCCACCAACGGCTCTCGGACGGCGCGTCCGACCCGCATGCGTGGATTCAGCGAACCCGCTGCGTCCTGGAAGACGATCTGCATCCGCCGCCGCAGCCCGCGCAGCGCTGCGCGATCCAACGCGAACACGTCCTGCCCGTCGAACAGCACCCGGCCCGACGTCGGCTCGAGCAGCCGAAGCAGGATGCGGCCGAGTGTGGTCTTGCCGCTGCCGCTCTCGCCCACCAGTCCGAGCGTCTCACCGCGCTCGATCGTGAGGCTCACGTCGCGGACCGCTTCGAGCGCGCGGCTGCGCCCGAACAGGCCCCCGCCGGAGCGAAACGTCTTCGAGACCCGCTCGATCTGCACCAGCGGCACGTCGCTCACGACGACCTCCGTGTGGGCTCGTCCACCAGCCAGCAGCGGGTATCGTGCCGGGTCCCGGCGTGCAGCATACCGGGTGCCTCGACGCGGCAGCGCTCCCACGCATGCCGGCACCGCGGATGGAACCGACAGCCTGTGGGCCACTGCGCTGCGGACGGCACGGAACCGGGAATGGCGGCGAGCCGCTCGACCGAGCGCCCCACGCGGGGTGCCGCCGCGAGGAGCGCTTCGGTGTAGGGATGCTTCGGCGCCGCAAACAGCTCCGGTGCCGCTGCGTGCTCGACGAGCTGCCCGCCGTACATCACGGCGATGCGGTCGGCAAGCCGCGCCACCACGCCCAGATCGTGCGAGATGAGAATCGTCGCCATGCGCCGGCGGCGCGTGACGTCGGCCAGGAGCTCGAGGATCTGCGCTTGCACGGTGACGTCGAGGGCCGTCGTCGGCTCGTCGGCGATGAGAACGCTCGGATCGCAGGAGAGCGCGATCGCGAGCATGACCCGCTGCTGCAGTCCCCCGCTCAGCTCGTGCGGGTACGCGTCCACGCGCAGCTCGGGATCGGGCACACCCACCTGCTCGAGCAGTGTCACTGCGCGGGTCCGTGCTTCCCCGCGGGTGAGGGGGAGGTGGGCGCGGATCGTCTCGGCGATCTGCACGCCAACCTTCAATACGGGATTCAAGCTGGCACCCGGATCCTGAAACACCATCCCGATCTCGGCGCCGCGAATGCGCCGCAGCGCAGCGGGCGAGAGCGCCATGAGATCCCGTCCGCGGTACGCAATGGCGCTGCCTGGTTCGATCCGCCCCGGCTCGTCGATGAGCCGCAGCAGGGACATCGCCATGACCGACTTGCCCGAGCCCGATTCGCCGACGATGCCGAGCGTCTCGCCCTCGGCGAGGTCGAAGCTCACACCGTCCACTGCGCGAATGACGCCCGTGCGGTTGCGGAACGTGGTTCGGAGATCGCGGACGCTGAGGAGCGCTGTCATGTGACGCGGGGGTCGAGGCGTCGCCGGAGCGCATCGCCCACCAGACTGAAGGCGAGCACGGTCACGACGATCGCGATGCCGGGAAACAGCGCCACCCACGGCGCCGTACGCAGTGCGGCCTGACCGTCGGCGATCATCTGTCCCCACGACGGGGCCGGGGGGCGGACACCGAGCCCCAAGTACGACAGCCCCGCCTCCAGCAGGATGATCTGCCCGATGCCGAGCGTGGCACTGACGATGATCGGTGCGGCGACGTTGGGCAGGACGTGCCTGCCGATCACGTGCCGCCGCCGTATCCCGAGTGCCTGCGCCGCGTGCACATAGGGACGGGACCGGACGCTCAGCGTCTCCGCCCGAACGATGCGGCTGGTGTCGAACCAGCTCGTGAGGCCGAGTACCGCGATGAGACCCAGCATGCCGAGGTCCGGCCACAGCGCCACGATCACGAGCACCAGGAAGACCCGCGGCACGGCGAGGGCCGCGTCCACGACGCGCATCAGCAGTCCGTCGGTCCATCCGCCGGCGATTCCGGCGAGGAGTCCAACCACGGTGCCGAGGGTGATCGAGAGCGCCACCGACAGCGCGGCGATGGCCAGCGAGAGTCGTGCGCCGTGCAGCACGCGACTCAGGACATCGCGGCTGAAGAAGTCGGTGCCGAAGGGATGCTCGAGCGACGGCGGCGCGTACTGCCGTTGGGCCAGGTCGACGTGGGTGGCAGGGTCGTGGCTCGCGAGCCAGGGCGCTGCGAGCGCTGCGCCGACGAGCAGGACGATCAAGCCGAGCCCGACCAGCGCTTGACGGTCGCCCGGCGGAAGCGTGCGCCCCGTCATGCCACCGGCTCCCGGGTGCGGGGGTCGAGTGCCCAGTAGAGCAGGTCGGCAAGCAGGTTCCCCGTCACGACGAGGGTCGCGGCGAGGATCGCCGCGCCGGTCACGACCGCATAGTCGCGCGCCTGGATGGCGTCGACGGTGAGTTTGCCCATCCCCGGCCAGGCGAACACGGTCTCGACCAGGACCGCTCCCGACAGCAGCAGCGGGAACGCGAGGCCGAACAGCGTCACGATCGGGAGCAGCGCATTGCGGAGCGCGTGGCGCAGCAGCACTGCACGGTCGCCCAGCCCTCGCGCCCGGGCCGAACGGATGAAGTCCTGCCCGATCGCCTCGAGCATCGCCGCGCGCTGATAGCGCGCGATCACGGCCGCGCCGGCGAGGCCGAGGGTGAGTCCCGGCAGGATCAAATGGGTGAGCCGATCCCACACGCGCCCGAGGAACGGCAGCTGCGCGTGCACTGCCGGATCCACCGCACCGGTTGCCGGCAGCCAGCCGAGTGCCTCGGCGAAGACGAGGAGCAGCATGACCCCGAGCCAAAAGACCGGTGTGGAATAGAGCGCAAGCGACAGGAACGAGAGAACGTCGTCCCGCCTCGAGCCAGGCCGCGCTCCCTGCGCAACGCCCGCGAGCATGCCCACCCCGAAGGCGACGGTCAGGCCTGCAACGGCGAGGAACAGCGTATTGGCCAGCCGGTCGCGGATCGCGTGCCAGGCAGGGCGGTGCTCGCGGAACGAGTAGCCGAGGTCACCCCGCGCGAGGTTGGCGAGATAGCGGAGGTATTGCTCGGAGATCGGCCGGTCGAGCCCGAAGTTCCGGCGCTGCTGCTCGACGACGGAACGCGGCACGAAGGCGGACTCCCCGACCGGTGTGAGCGGATCGCCCGGGGCGAGCTGCAGCAGCACGAAGGTGATCGTGGCGACCAGGAAGACGATCCCGGCCGCGTGCAGCAGCCGCCCGCCGAGGAACCGGATCATAAGGATGGTCCGCCAGCCACGCAGATGCAGCTGCGACGCCAGGACGGCCTCTTGTGTGCCACTAGTTCGCGAGCCGATCCCGTCCGATCATCCGATCCGGCGGCACGTGCCACTCCGGCAGCGTAGCGGTGACGTTGTCGCCGCGGATCGTGACGCCGTCGAGCCGACGGTGCACCCCGGCCTGCGGGCCGCTCACGCTCATCCAGATCGCGGGGGCATCAGCCACGATGAGGTCGAGCGCCCGTTGCCAGTGGGTCCGTGCCGCATCGAGGTCACGGGCATCGAGCGCGGCCGCGACGGCACCGTCGAACGCCGCGTTCGTGTAGTGCCCGTAGTTGAAGCCGCCGATCGCTGCGCTCGTCCACACCTCGGCGATCGCCGATGGGCTCGGATCGCCGCCGTACGCGCCGAACGCGATATCGAACGCTCCCGAGCCGGCCCGCTCGAGGAACGTGTTGAAGTCCAGCTCGACGATGCGCACGGCCACGCCAAGGCGCGCCAGTTGCTCCTGCACGATGACGGCACTGCGGCGCCTGGGCGTACTGGTGATCGGGACGATCATGTCGAACGCCAGTGGTCGGCCGGCTCGGTCGCGGACACCGTCCCCATCGCTGTCGCGCCAACGGAGCGACTCGAGTGCGGCACGCGCCGCCGCCGTGTCGAAGGGGATCTGCTCGGGTGGCTCGTCCGCGATCCAGTAGGCAGGCGTCACAGGCCCGGGGGCCACCTGACCGTCCGGGCCGTCCACCGCGTGAATCACGGCCTCGCGGTCGATGCCCAGCGTGAGTGCCCGCCGGAGATCACGACTGGCGAACAGCGGATGGGGACGCGCGGGTTCGTCGGGGTCCCGGAAGTTGAAGGCGAGGTAGGAGTAGTAGGTGGACGGCCGGTGCGGCACGGCAACGAGCTGTGCCGCGGCGGCGACTCGCTCCTGGGCCTCCGTCGACAGGTAGCTGAGGAGGTCTGCCTCCCCCGCCGTCAGCTGTGTCAGCGCGGCCTCGTAGTCGCCCCCGGTGAACCGCCAGATGACGCGCCGAATCCCCGGTCGGCCGAGGACATGGGTCGAGTCGCCGGCCAGGTCGATCGATTGGCCGGCGGTCCAGTCGACGAACCGATATGGTCCTGCCCCAATCGGTGCACGACCGAACGGATGGGACGCCAATTCGGTGCGCGGCACGGAATCGAGCAGGTGCCGCGGGATGATCCACATGTGATAGACCGCATCGAACAGCTGCTCCGGATACGGCCGTGCGAACCGGAAGGTCGCCGTGTGTGCGTCGCGCGCCGTGACCGAGCGGATCTGCGCGAGCCGCGGCCGCGCAGGGGAGCCGACGAGGGTGTCACGGTACACGTCGAACGTGAAGACGACGTCCGCAGCGGTAACGGGCATGCCGTCGTGCCATCGCACATCGTCGCGCAGCTCGAACGTCAGCGTGACCGAGTCGTCGAATGTCCACGACGATGCGAGCGTCGGCACGAACGCGGCCGTGTCGACCAGGTCGAGGTCGTTGCCGATGTCCGCCAAGCGCAGGAACACCAGGTCGATCACCGAGCGCCCGACGTCGGATTCGGTGACGGGCGGCAGCAACGTCCCTGCCTCTGCCGGGCTCGCAACGACGACGGTCCCACACCACTCACCGAGACATCCTTGGTCGGCCGTGCAGCCGGTCAGGACGTTGGCCAGCGTCAGCAGCAGGAAGGCACGCCGCACGCGCTCAGCGGCGCCAGGTCCAGCCTTCGTCGGCGAAGCAGGCGATCTCGGCGGCCGACGGCTCCGGCCGGCGTTCGGTCCATCGCCCCGTCCAGCTCGCACGGGCTTCCGCGATGATGGCATCGGCTACCTCCTCGAACGTCACGGACCGGCCGAGCACCGCCGACAGTGACGTGGCGCCCGTCCCTATGGTCTGTCGGATCGATACATCGGTGACGACTTTCTGCCCGTCGGTCAAGAGTATCGAGCCATGTTGCAGGAATGCCGTGCCCTGTCTCACCTGCGCGCTGCCCACCAGCTTGCGGCCGCCGGCGACGATCTCGCCGCCCACCGGACTGGCGAAACACGCTCCGGCACCCGGTGCCGGCGCGCGGCCGCGGCGGGCAGCAAGTGTGGCGGGCACGCCGAGCCGCGCGAGGGCCCGGCTCAGCATCCGGTGGATCGCCCGGTAGGCCTCCGGGAGCGACCCGAAGTGGTCGCACGGTGCGGCGACGGCGTACGTCACCTCATTCTCGTGCCACACGGCCCGGCCCCCAGTAGGCCGGCGCACCGTGGCCAATCCCCGCTCGGCGATGCGACCGGGGTCGTAGCGGCTCAGCGCCGGCTCGTTTCGACCGAACGACAGACAGGGGGGCGACCAGCGATACAGCCGAAGTGCTGCACGACCCGCCTGTGCCTCACGGAGCAGCGCGACGTCGATCGCCATGTTCTCGGCACCGGAGCGGCCCCGCCCGTCGATGGCGAGGGTCCAGTCCACGTCCACGCCGAGGTGGTCGGGCGGTCGGGTGTCGAGGCGGTCGAGGTCTGCGACGATCTGTCCGCCTACCCGTCCGACCGCCTGTCCGCCCGTGGTCATGCCGCTCCGGCCGGCTCGTACGCCTCCATCGGCGGGCAGGTGCAGATCAGGTGCCGGTCGCCGTAGGCGGCGTCGGCCCGGCCGACCGGCGGCCACACCTTGTGCGACCGGACGGCCTCGCTCGGGAAGCCGGCCCGCTCGCGCGAGTATGGATGGCTCCAGTCGTCGCTCAGCAGCTCCCGCAGGGTGTGCGGGGCGTTGTGCAGCAGGTTGTCCTCCCGGTCCGCGCGACCGTCCTCGATCTCCCGGATCTCCTCGCGGATCGCGATCATCGCGTCCACGAAGCGATCCAGTTCCTCCTTCGACTCGCTCTCCGTCGGCTCGACCATCAGCGTGCCGGGCACGGGAAACGACACGGTCGGGGCGTGGATGCCATAATCCATGAGCCGCGTTGCGATGTCGCTCACGTCGACACCCGCGGACTGCTTGAACGGACGCGTGTCGAGGATGCACTCGTGCGCGATGAGGCCGCTCCGCCCGGCGTAGAGCAACTCGTAGTGGCCCTTGAGCCGTCGCGCGATGTAGTTCGCGTTGAGGATCGCGACCTTCGTTGCCTCGCTCAGGCCCTCCTGGCCCATCATCCGGATGTAGGCCCATGAAATCGGCAGGATCGACGGGCTGCCCCACGGGGCGGCGGACACCGTGCCGCACGACGCTGCGATGCCGAGCGGCACGACCGGATGGTCGGGAAGGAAGGGTGCCAAATGCGCGGCGACGCCGATCGGCCCCATACCCGGGCCACCGCCGCCGTGCGGGATCGCGAACGTCTTGTGGAGGTTCAGGTGACAGACGTCGGCCCCGATGTCGCCCGGACGGCAGACCCCGACGAGGGCGTTCATGTTCGCGCCATCGAGGTACACCTGCCCTCCGTGCGTGTGGATGATCTCACACATCTCCCGGATGGTCGTCTCGAAGACACCGTGGGTCGACGGGTACGTGATCATCAGCGCGGACAGACGGTCCCCGTGCTCCTCGGCCTTTGCCTGCAGATCGGCCATGTCGACGTTGCCTCCCTCGTCCGTCTTGACGGTGATGACCTGGAGTCCTGCCATGACGGCGCTCGCCGGATTGGTGCCGTGCGCCGACGTCGGGATGAGACACACGTCACGGTGTCCCTCACCCTGCGCACGCTGGTGCGCGCGGATCACCAACAGTCCGGTGAACTCACCCTGCGAGCCGGCATTGGGTTGCAGTGAGATCTCGGCGAACCCCGTGATCTCCTTCAGGTAGTCGGTCAACTCCTCGAACAGCTGCGTGTAGCCCTGCGCTTGCTCGCGAGGGGCGAACGGGTGCAGTCCACCGAGCTCCGGCCAGCTCACACCCACCATCTCTGCCGTCGCGTTCAGCTTCATGGTGCACGACCCGAGCGGGATCATGGACGACGTCAGCGAGATGTCCCGGTCCTCGAGCGTCTTCAGGTACCGCAACATCTCGGTTTCCGAGTGATACCGGTTGAAGCACTCGTGCATGAGGTAGGGTGACGTTCGCGCCAGCGCCCCCGGAATGCCGGAACGGACGTCGCCACCGAGATCGGTGACGTCGAACCCCGGCTCGGCGCCGAGGTTGAACACCCGGGTGAGCTCGACGACGTCGGCGAGCGCCGTGGTCTCGTCGAGCGTCACGCCGATCGTGGTGTCCGACAGCGCGCGGAGGTTCATGCGGTGTGCACTCGCCGTCTGGTGCACCCTCGCTGCCCGTGAGGCGTCCATCTCGACGGCCAGGGTGTCGAAGAAGGTGTCGTGCACGAGTGTAAGGCCGAGCCGGCGGAGTGCTGCGGCGAGCGTAGCCGTGAGGCCGTGCACCCGGGTGGCGATGCGGCGGATGCCGTCCGGGCCGTGATACACGGCGTACATCGCCGCCATGACCGCAAGCAGCACCTGCGCCGTGCAGATGTTGCTGGTCGCCTTCTCACGGCGGATGTGCTGCTCACGCGTCTGCAACGCCATGCGCAGCGCGCGATTGCCGTGACGGTCCTGGGTCACGCCGATGATCCGACCGGGCACGTGCCGCTTGTGCTCCTCGCGCGTCGCGAAGTACGCTGCGTGCGGCCCACCGTAGCCGAGCGGCACGCCGAAGCGCTGCGTGTTGCCGATGGCCACGTCTGCGCCCCATTCGCCCGGGGGCACCAGCAGGGCAAGACCGAGTAGATCCGCTGCGGCGGTCACCACGGCCTGCTCGGCGTGCGCCCGCTCGCACAGGTCGCGGGAGTCCTCGATGCGCCCGTCGGTGGAGGGGTACTGGACCAGCGCACCGACCACGTCGCGACCGAACGTGAACTCGCTCGCCGGTCCGACACGAATGGTGATGCCTTGCGTGCGGGCACGCGTCTCCACCACGGCGATCGTCTGCGGATGACAGCGCTCGTCCACGAGGTAGACCGGGTGCTCGGTCCGCTTCGGTCCCACGACGCCCATCGTGAACGTGACCGCCTCGGCCGCCGCCGTCGCCTCGTCGAGCAACGAAGCATTGGCGATGTCGAACCCGGTCATGTCGCACACCATCGTCTGGAAGCTCAGGAGGGCCTCGAGCCTTCCCTGGGAGATCTCGGCCTGGTAGGGCGTGTAGGCCGTGTACCAGCCGGGATTCTCGAGCACATTCCGCTGGACGACGCCGGGCACGATGCAGTCGGCGTAGCCCATGCCGAGGTAGCAGCGGAATACCTGGTTGCGGGAAGCGATGGCGCGGAGCGCCCGGACGGTGTCGTGCTCTGATTGGGCCTCGGGCAAGGCGAGCGGCCGGTCGAGGCGAATCGAGTGCGGCACCACGGCCGCGATCATGTCGTCCAATGACTCGCATCCGAGCGTGCGGAGCATCGCATCGACATCGTCGGGCCGAGGTCCGATGTGCCTGTGGGCGAACCGGTCCAAGCCGGGGATGGCCAGTGTGTCACTCATGGTGTGTACCCTATCTGAACAAAAGCCCCGGGGGGGGACCCGGGGCGTTTTCGCGGTAATCGGTTGTCGTCCCCCCCGACCGCCCGCTACTCCCCTACGTGCTGGGCGTAGTCCGCCGCGGTCAGCAGCTGGTCCAGATCCGCGGTATTGCGGAGCTGCAGCTTGATCATCCACCCCTCCCCATACGGGTCGCGGTTGACCAGCGCAGGGTCGCCCTCGAGCGCCTGGTTGATTTCCACGACCTCTCCAGCGATGGGACAGAACAGCTCCGAAACGGCCTTCACCGCCTCGATGGTGCCGAAGACATCCATCTGGCTGTACTTCGTCCCAACTTCCGGTAGATCGACATACACGACGTCGCCGAGTTCCCCCTGCGCGTAATCGGTGATGCCAATGATCACGACGCCGGCGTCTTCTGCGGGCTTCACGTACTCGTGCTCTTCCGTGTAGTGAAGGCTGTCAGGAATCTCGGACATGTACCGTTCCGTTTCGCAAAGGTTCAACAGCGCCGGTAGGTTACGCCACCGCTCATGCCGTGTCAACCGGCCCGTTGCGATGCGAAAAGGTCGTCGCGGCATGGCGCCGACGGATCCCCGCCCGTGTACCATTCACGCCCGTTCCAGGGCCGCGGAACGGCATCCGGATCGTATCGCACACCGCAGGTTGCGGGGCCTGCCGCACCCGCGCCGCGCCACGGCCTGACGTCGAGCGCCGCACCGACGCCGGCACGGTCGGCAGCCACACGTGGCAGCGGATGGTATACGGGGCACCCCAATGCACTTGTCCGGAGCGCGGCGCCGGTCCACCGGTGGACCGCGTGGTGGTCGCGCTGGTGGCTCGCTCCTTCCGGACCGAACGTGATTACTGCATCGGGAGGGTGCTGTCCGACCAACTGGGCAAGCGCCGAGATGGCTGCAGGATCCGCCGGATCGAGCGTGCCGCGAGGGCGCGCAAGCTCCGTGATCTCGATCCCGTCCGGCAGGTCGGCTCCGCACCGTCCCGTCGCGCACACCAGCCACACCGCGGTGCCGGCTTCGCTGTACCGTTCGAGCGTTCCCCTGAGCAGGATCGTGGCGTCCTCGGGGTGGGCGACCACCACCAGCAGCCTGCCTCCGGAGATGGTCGCTCGTGCCGCCGCCGTCCGCCGGATTGGGCCCCACGTTTCCGCAGCCGCCCGCTCGAGGGCCTCGAGGTCGGCGTCGTTGTCGATCACGACGTGGGCACGGTCACGCTTTTCCTCACTCGGTATCTGGGACGCGATCAGCAAGGCAGCCTCGTCTGGTGGCATGCCGCGGAGACGCGTCAGCCGGTCCATGCGCACGTGCGCCGGCGAATCCACCAGCACGATCAGGTCGAATGCGTCGGGGTCGAGCGCCTCGAACAAGAGGGGGATGTCGTTGACCACGACGAGGTCGCCGCGTGCCTCCGCGTCGGCCAGCAGCCGGGCACGGCGCGCCTGCACTGCCGGGTGCACGATGCGCTCCAGGTCCGCTCGGGCGGTAGCGTCGTCGAGGACGCGCGTTCGCAGTCGGGCCCGCTCGAGCGTGCCGTCCGCTCGCAGCATCTCGGTGCCGAACCGGTCGGCGATCGCCGCGAGGACGGGGGAGCCCGGGTGTTGCACCTCACGGACCAGGCGGTCGGCGTCGATGAGCGTCGCGCCCGCCCGCTCGAAGTGGCGTGCGACCGTGGACTTCCCAGTGGCGACGTTCCCAGTCAGGCCGACGTTGAGCACGGACAGCCTCCGGCCGGGGCGGCCTACAGAAAGGCGGTTTGGTCTTCGTCCCGGCGAGGCACGGCGTGGCAATGCCGGCACCGTGCCTCATAGCTCTCGCTGCCGCCGACCATGATCGTCGGCGAGTCGTACCGCGCCGGCCGACCGTCGATCAGTCGTTGGTTGCGGGACGCCGGGTTGCCGCAGCACACGCAGATCGCGTGGAGCTTGTCGACGACCTCGGCTACCGCCAGGAGCCGGGGCATCGGCCCGAACGGTTCGCCTCGGAAGTCGGTGTCCGTGCCCGCCACGATGACGCGCAGACCGCGCGCCGCGAGATGGGTACACACGTCGACGATCCCCGGATCGAGGAACTGTGCCTCGTCTATGGCGAGGACCTCGGTATCGGACCGGAGCTGGCGCATGATCTCGGATGAGGAGTCGGCCGGCTGAGCCTCGACCGACACCCCGTCGTGCGTGGTGATGCTGTACAGACCGTACCGGTCGTCGAGGTGGGACTTGAAGACCTGCACCCGCTTGCGGCCGATGATGGCGCGCCGCACCCGCCGGATGAGTTCCTCACTTTTTCCCGCGAACATCACGCCGGCAACGACCTCGATCCAGCCAGGCCGCGGACTGTGAATCATGCTCCCCCCCTCAACCGGTCCGTACTCCTGCGGAGAGGCTATCGTGCGATCGGCGCGGGGGCAAGCGGCTTGCCATATTTGCAGCCCCATCCTTACTTAGTAGCCGAGTCGGCGAACACCGTGAGCGGTACCCGAGGTACCAAGGACATCACCACAACATGGGGGTAGCTGGTGAACAAGACTGAACTCATCGAGGCCCTGGCGGCGCAGGCCGGTCTGTCAAAGGCCGATGCAGGAAGGGCCGTCGAGGCGCTGTTCGGAGACGAGGGGTTGATTGCCGGGACGCTCCGCAAGGGGGATCGCGTCCAGATCACCGGGTTTGGCACCTTCGTCGCGCGCAAGCGCGAAGCGCGCACAGGCCGTGACCCGCGCACGGGTGGGGAGATCCAGATCAGCGCCGCGAACGTGCCGGCGTTCAAGCCCGGTCAGGCGCTCAAGGACGCGTTGAACTAGGGACTGTGGCTCGAGGTGCCGGGGCGCGGCCGTTCGGATCCGAACGGCCGCGCCCTTCGCATATCGAGTCTTCCGCACCGCTCGCTCGTACCCGAGCCGACTACTTCCGATCGAACCGCGCCGCAACGGTCCGCCCGCGCACCGTCATCCCCTGCAGTCCGGTGCGGGCCGCTTCTACGGACTCGGCACGGACCTCGACCAAGGTGAACGTGTCCCGCACGTCCACGCGGCCCACGTGCTCCTTGGGAAGGCCGACCGCATTGAGCAGTGCCCCCACGATGTCACCGGGCCGAACGTTGTCGCGCTTGCCGAGATTGAGATGCAGGTGCGCCCACAAGGGGACCTGCGGGATGTCCGCCGCCCCCCGGGTCGGAACGTCGGCATCGACGAGGGCGGCAGCGACCAGCGCCGGGTCGAATTCCTCGAATAGCGGTCCGAGGGCGAGGAGCGCGGCCTCGCCCCTGCCGGCTGCGATGCGGCGCCTGATGGTGCTGCGTAGCTCCTCCCGCCAGTCGCGTGCACGGTCGATCTCCCCGGTGACGGTGAGCGGTGAGGCATCCCGCACCATGGCGCGCAGGTAGCTCAGTTGCGACGGTCGCACCAGTACGAGTACCTGGTGGGCGATGCGCTGGAGCATCGCGAGCGCGGTCGCCGACGGCAGGTCCGCGGCGATCGCCAGGTCGACGTCGGGTCCGTCGATGGTCGGGCTCACCCGTACACCGGGCTGGGTCGTGCATCCGATCCAGCGATGCCGACCTGCCACCGACGGGTCCCAGATCAGTACCGTGTCCGGCATCAGTCGATCGAGCGCGTGCTCCAGCGCGCGCTCGAGCCCGGCGCTGGCCACGACGGCGTAGCGGAGCGACGCGAGCGGTGACTCCGGGAGGGTACCGGCCATGACGGCCGGCGCCCGGTGGGCATACCGCGCGACGAAGTCTTGCGCGGCGCTCTCCTGCGCCGTGACGACGATCCGTTGGGCGCCCCGCGCTTCTCCCAGCAACGCGTCGACATCGCTGCCCGTGCCGAGCGCCGCGTGGGTTTCGGGCCAGCACACGACCACGCGCGTGAGGCTTCCGGCATCGAGTGCCGAGCGCCCAAGCAGACCGACCGCCGTCTGGGGTGGGGTGACGAGGGTGCGGGTGCGGCCGGCCTCGATCAACCGGCCCGTCCGCTCGAGTCCCGCGGCAAGCCGAACAGGGGCGACGGAGGGAAGGTCGGCAGCCTCGGCCTGGACCTCGGCCGCCAGTAGGTGCTCCGGGACGAGGACGAGCGTGCCGAGGCCCTGGGTGGCACCGGAAGGAAGCCGCTCGAGCAGCGGGCGCACGGCCCAGGCCGCGGGCGGCGATACGTAGATCAGCGGCTTGCCGGACTCGAGCGCGGCACGGCTCGCCGCGTCGAACTCCGGCGTGAACGTCCAGGACACGACACCCTCGGTTGTCAAAGAAACGGTGGTCTCACCTTCGCTAGGATGGTAGTTTGCACTCCGTTCCGACGCAACGGATCCGATCGCTGTGAGGTGCAGGGATGTCGCGGTGGGTCAACCGGTTGCTTTCGAAGGTCTATACGCGGGTCCCCGCCCTGTCGGAGCGCTACGGCCGGCGGGCCGGATCGTTCGACGACGTTCCCCTGCCGGACCTCTCGGTTCTCCGTCGCCCCGTGCACGACGCGCGCATCGCGGTCGTCACCGCCGGCGGGGTCCATCGTGCCGGGCAACCGCCGTTCGACATGCAGAACCCGGAAGGGGACGGATCGTGGCGTTCCATCCCGCAGGATGCGCCGCGGCAGGAGCTGGTCATCACCCACGACTACTACGACCACACCGCGGCCGACCAGGACGTGAACTGCGTGTTCCCGGTCGACCGCCTCGCGGAGCTGGCGACGGCGGGCATGATCGGCGAGCCGGCGCCGCGCCACGCGGGAATGATGGGCCACCTGTCCGGCGCACAGCTCGCACGCCTCGTCGACCACAGCGCCGGCGAGATCGTCTCGCAGTTCGCGGACGACGCGGTCGATCTCGTCTTGGCGGTTCCCGGGTGAACGACGTGCCACCGGTCCGTGGGGCTGGTCGCGCGAGCGGTGGAGGCCGCGGGCATCCCGACCGTCACCCTGAGTGTGGTCCGCAGCATGACCGAAGCCACGCCGGCGCCGAGGAACGTCCTGGTGCGCTTCCGGTTGGGGCAGGTGATGGGGGAACCCGGCAATGTCGCGCAGCAGCAGGCCGTCCTGCGCGCCGCACTCGATGCGGTGCCCGCGCTCGCGAAGCCCGGCGGTACCATCGAGCTGCCCTTCCGCTGGCGGCGGGAGACCTACCCGCCGCCGGTTGGGCGTCCTTAAGCCACGGCCCGTGCGGCACAGACGGCCTGGGAGGAAGCGCGGATGAGCCAAACGGCGTACAAGGCAGTGACCCTGCTCGTCGTCGCCGTGGGGTGTGCCCTGACGTCGGCTGACGCGCAGGAGCGAGTCGCACCGCGTGCGCTTGGCGTGGTGGTTGGCGTCATCCCGCCCGGTCCGCTCAATGCCATTACCGACGTGGCCGGCGTACGGGTCGGTCAGGTGACGGTCGCGCTGGATTCGGTGGTGAACTCCGGAGTCACTGCCATCCTGCCGCACGGGGGCAACATCTTTCAGGAGAAAGTCCCGGCCGCGATCGTGGTGGGCAACGGATTCGGCAAACTGATGGGGATCACGCAGGTGCGGGAGTTGGGCGAGCTGGAGTCGCCGGTGGTGCTCACGTGCACGCTCTGTGTCCCGCGCGCAGCGGATGCCGTGCTGACCTATCTGCTCGGCCTGCCCGGGAACGAGGACGTGCGATCGGCAAACCCTGTGGTTGGGGAAACGAACGACGGCTTTCTGAGCGACATCCGGAGTCGGCCGATCACGGAGGAGCACGTGCTCGAGGCCATTCGCGCTGCGGCCAGTGGGCCGGTCGCGCAGGGCAGCGTCGGAGCCGGACGCGGCACCATGGCCTTCGGGTGGAAGGGCGGCATCGGGACAGCGAGCAGACGGTTGCCGGAGTCGCTCGGTGGCTGGACCGTCGGCGTGTTGGTCCAAACCAACTACGGGGGGGTTCTCACGATTGCTGGAGCGCCGGTGGGGCAGGAGCTGGGCCGGTACTACCTCAAGGAGCGACTCGATCCGGCGGACGAACGCGCGCCGGCGGACGTCGGTGACGGCTCGATCATGATCGTGGTGGCGACGGATGCGCCGCTCACCAGCCGAAACCTCGAGCGGCTCGCAAGCCGGGCACTCGCGGGGCTGGCCCGAACGGGGAGCGCGATGTCCAACGGTTCGGGCGACTACGCGATTTCCTTCAGCACGATACCCGTGAGTCGTGTGCAGGTCGCACCGCCCGTCCCGAACGATCGGATGAGCCCGCTGTTCGAGGCGGTGATCGAAGCCACCGAGGAGGCGATCTACAACTCCCTGTTCCTTGCGACGACGGTGCGCGGCCATCGCGGCATCGGCGAGGCGATCCCGCTCGACTCGACCGTCGCCATCCTGCGTCGTCACGGTGTGCTGACGCCATGAGCGACGCGCTGCGGCTCTCGCGCAACGTGGGGGCGCTCAGGGAAGGCGCGGCCTCGGTTGCCCGCGAGGTCCGATCGCTCAGGGCGGCTGCCGAGGAGATCATCGATCTGAGCGGTGATCTCCCGAGTCACGAAGTGCCCCGCGGCATGGTGGACGCGGCCGTCCGTACCCAGCAGCACGGCGACGACGAGCGCTCGACCACGCTCGCGCTCAAAGCTGCCGCGGCTCGACGCTGGTCGCTGCTCTCCGGTGGACGGCCGGTGAACGCCGACCACGTCGGGATCGCGGGTAGTGCCACGGCTGGCTGCTTTGCGGTCTGCTTCACCCTGTTCGAATCCGGCGACTGCGTGCTCCTGCCGACGCCGGCGCCGCCCGTGAGCGACACCCTGATCCGACTTGCGCGCGCCACCCCGACGCCGGTTCCCGGCGATATCGAGTGGAGTCTGAAGACGAGCGTCGAGGATCTGGCGCGCGCCAGCGATGCCCGGACGACCGGCGTCCTGTTGGCATCACCGGTCGATCCGACAGGGGCGGTGTACACGCGCTCGGAGCTGAAAGCCATCCTGGAGTGGGCAGCTGGTCGTGGTCTGTGGGTCATCGTCGACGAGACACACCGAGACCTGCATTACGGATCGGGGCCGGCTCCATCGGTACTCGATCTGCCGGATGAACTGCTCGAGCGGGTGGTGGTGGTCAGCGAGCTGGGCGCCGGCGATCCGGCCTGGCGCGTCGGTCTGACCCTCGCGCCAAGCGGGGTCGCCGAGACCGTTGCACGCCTGCAGGTGCTGGCAGGAGGTGTGGTGTCGGGAGCCGTGCAGGCCGCCGTGACTGCGTCGCTGGCGGACGATCGTACCGTCCGCGATCTGGACCGGCTGACCGAGACGGCACGTCAGTGCCGCGAGCGGGCCGTGCAGCTGTTCCGCGATGCGCTGCCAGGGCTGGAGTACATCGAGCCACTCGGGGGCCCGTTCCTCTTCTTTCGGATCGACGGCACCGCCGCGCCGTCGGAGGGGCGCAGTCTGCGGTTCTGCGGGCGCATGCTGGAGGAGCACGGCGTCGCGCTCGCGCCAGGTGCGTGGTTCGGAGACGACCGGTGGGCGAGGCTGTCGTTCGTGGTACCGGAGCGCACGCTCCAGCAGGGAGTCGCACGGATCGTCGAGTTCATGCACACGTCTCAACCGGAGCAGTGAGTGATGAGCATCCTGGAACGATTGGGCGGTCGGCTCGAGCCGTGGGACGAGACGCTGCCGGACCTCACCTACCACTGGGATCCCGAGACGGAGATCCTGTCGGGCTCGGCCGATCTCGTCGGGCAGCACGGACTCACCGGATCCATCGAGCTCGAGGACGATCGCGGCGCCGTCGTGACGCTCGACTTCGCGGAGGGCGTGCTGCGCGGCATCGAAGTGGTCGTGTGGCCGTCGGTGCAGAGCCGGGACGGACTGACCGTGCCGGACGTCGACGCGGCGGCGCGGCTGGTCGTGCCCCAACGTCTCTCCCAGCCCGGTGTCGCGGTGGTCGAGATCGAGGTCCGCGTGGAGGCGGAGACCTGCTCCGACGAATCGATCGTCCACCTGCGGGTCGGGGGCGGCCGACCGGCGCGCACCGTGCGGCTCGCAGGCAATCTGCTCGCCGATCTCGATCGGAGCGGCGAGCTGGCGGGGTTCTGGCTGCTGGACGTGCCAGCCTTCCCCACGGCCCGAGAGGTGGACTGATGTCCTCGAGCCGTTCAGCGCCGTCAGCGACACGATGAATCTGGAACACGCGCTCGCCAGCTACGTCCGCGAGTTGTTCGCGCCCGAGGACGCGGCGCTGCGGGCGATTCGCGAGCGGCACGACCGCGAGGATCTTCCCGACATCTTCATCTCGCCCGAGGAGGCAGGCATCATCCAGATGCTGCTCCGGGCGATCGGCGCGCGACGGGTGCTCGAA
>Ga0209536_100003462_pt1 | contig 25344 bp, 18 predicted proteins | sample DeeMarSeWOR28_12_FD_187461 | JGI IMG/M metagenome (GOLD analysis project Ga0209536, IMG submission 187461) | Marine sediment microbial communities from White Oak River estuary, North Carolina - WOR-2-8_12 (SPAdes) (version 2) | ecosystem: Environmental > Aquatic > Marine > Intertidal zone >...
ATTTTTGCTGGTGTTTATGATCTTTCTTAGGGCTGCGAAAGGCGTTAATTTTCCGTGTTGGGGCCTGGAATGAATCAACGTCTCATAAACGTCCAATAGCCCAAGGATCTGCGCATACTCGTGAATCTCATCGGCTGTTAAACCTCTGGGATATCCTGTCCCGTCAATCCTTTCATAAACCTGGGCGGCACATTCGGCCAGGTACGCATAGTCATGGCCAAACGATTGTAAGATCTCATTGCTATAATTCGGACGTTGTCTGAAAATTTCGATTTCCTCTTTCCTGAGTTTTTTTTGTTTATAGATGATGTGATCGGCAATCATCGCCGTGCCGATATCATGGAGCAGACCGGCGAGCCCGATTTCAATTTGCTGATCCAGACCGAAGCCAAGGTATTTTGTCAGCTTAATCGCGTAAACGGCGACATTTACGCCATGATGGAGAACAAATTTATTTCTGTCATCCGCATGCAAGGACATGATGAACAACGGATCCGCAGAAAGCGTCACTTCAGTGATTTTGCAAATAATTTGAAGCCCTTTTTCAAGAGAAAATCTTTGGCGATTTCTGACCGCACCCAATGCCTGATTCAAATAATCCAATGCTTCTTCATAGAGAAGTTTTCTGCTTTCATCAGGGGCTGATCTAAGGTTTGCTTTGCCGTTCTTTTTTTGGCCAGCGGCCAGCTCGACAAAACTTAATTTTGACTTTTTCTTGATTTCTTGATCGCCCCCTGCTTGAGGATCTGCTTTAATATCTCTAAACTGTACCAAGCCGAAAGCTCCCGTTATTCACATCTCCGGTATATCATCTTTTTGAAGAGCCTTTTTTCTTCAAGGTCCCATTCGCAAAACGACCGCGTCTTTCCAGTATGGTAATCAAAACCACAATTATGGATGCTTGAATTATCAACAACATTGCATCAGCAGACCGTGCATTGCGAAGTACGACGGCACTGGTACCCAGGCAAAGGCATAGAAGATAAATAAACAACACGCTTTTCTTTTTTCCGCCAAGAGCGTTTGCCAAACGGTGATGCAAGTGATCCCTGCCAACGTATCCGATCCATTGTTTGAAATTCAGCACTTTACCGGTAAAAATCCGTTCAATGGTAATATGTAACATGTCAAAGATGAAGATCCAAAAAATCAGAATCGGAGACACCAGAGCGACTACCGAGTTACCTTCGGACCAATCTCCATAAACTGCAATGCACGCCAACACAAAACCGATGACCATACTGCCGGCATCTCCCAGAAAAATCCCGGCATTGCCGGTAAGCCTAAAATTAAACGGCAAAAACCCCAGACAACCTCCCATCATGGCCACCGCAACCCATCCTAAGAAGGGCTGATTCGTCTGAAAGGCCACCACGCCCAGGAAAAACGAAACCAGGGCGCCCAACCCAGCGGCCAAACCGTCCATACCATCAAAAAAGTTCATGGCATTCGTGATGCCAATGATCCAAACCACGGTCAAAATAGCATTGCCCGTCTGAGCGAAGATTCCTAAATTATCCGGAATAACCCGCAATACAATTCCGCCCCCGATGACCAAAAGCGTACATAGGAGTTGGGTAATGAGCTTTATGCCCGCTGATATCTCTTTGATGTCATCGATCACACCAACACCAAACAATAGGATTGCGGCAATTAGTATCGCTCCAAGCTGGATGGAAAAAATGCCGTTGATTGAAAGTGCAGCCAAAAAACCTGTGAATACGGCTGCCCCTCCAAGCAGCGGGGTGGCATTCTGATGGAGTTTTCGTCCATCCGGACGATCAAGTATGCCGAATTTACGGGCTATCCAAGAAAAAAAAGGGTTTAGGCAAAATGACAATGCAAATGACACCGACATTATGTGTATCCATCTCCAGCCTGAGGTTGCAAAAAATTTACATGTCGAAGGCATCAAAAGCCCACAGGTCGAGAACACCATCAGTAGATACAGGCACCAGCTCAGGCCGAGAAGCCCCGAAGGTTTTTCTTCCCTTTGATCCGGATGGTCGATAACAATCGAAATCGGTGTCTTCTCCGACACCATTTCTTTTGCAGCTGTAGTGTGTTTCATTTCAAGAATTGAATCCGCAGATTTCACAGATTTCGCAGATAGCTGAATCTTGCTAACTTTCGGATTTTGTAAAATATTACTTAAAATAAGATATAGAAAACCAGGTAAAAATGATGCACATATTATGCCATCCGACGGGAGGGTGTGAAGGCGTATAATTAACTAATATTATTAAAAATATGATTATATTATATAGGCAAAAATTTTTGCCGATGTCAACAATGTGGCAATATTTACCCCAATTGTCATTTATCTGTCAGTTGTCGAATCGTATAACTACAAAAATATTTTTATTTAGCATACTTGGTGCTCTTATTCGTAATTACAGTAATATATTGGCGGTAATATTTTTTCACCGCAGAGACACTATTTTAAGCACCTACAAAGGCTTCGATGACCCGCTGAACGTCCTGATCAGAAAGTGATGGATAAATTGGAATGGAAAGCGATGTCCGCCAGGCATTGTCGGTAATTGGGAAACCCGAAAGCTTTAAGCAGTGATGAAGCGGCACATAGATAGGCCGAGCACATCCAATGCCTTTCTGCCTCAGCTTGCTGATCAGAGGCTGGGACTCGGTATCCAAGCCGACGACAAATCGGTAATAGATGTGAGCGGGACAGTCGGTCGGAAGTCTTAGGCCCAAGGATTGAAATGCCCTAAAATACTTTTGGGCGATGGTCCTGCGTTGCTGAATAAAGGCGTTCAACTTTTCGAGTTGCGCCAATCCGATGGCCGCCTGGATGTCCGTCATCTTGTAATTAAAGCGCGTTTCATACCGATCCTTTTGATCATATGCTTTGAGGTCCTTTATTCGGTCTGCCAGCTTGCTGGAGTTGCAGATGACCATTCCGCCTTCTCCACAGGTTATCACCTTGGTGGCATAAAACGAAAAGATGCAAGCATCGCCAAAGGTGCCCAGCGGTTTGTTAGCCAAATTGCCCCCCACCGATTGGGCACAGTCTTCAATCAGCGGCACATTCAACGCCAACAGCTTATCCAGATCGGCTGCCAGGCCGAACATATGGGGAACGATAATCGCTTTGGTTCGCATGGTCAGACGTTTTTTCACATCGCCCGGATCGATATTATACGTTAAAGGATCTATTTCTGCCAACACCGGCACCGCCTCCACATAGCGCACGGCATTGAGCAACGCCGTGCACACATAACTGGGCATAATCACCTCATCATCGGATCCGATCCCCATTGCCAGTAGCGTCAGATGTAACGCTGCCGTGCCCGAGCTTGTGGCAACTGCATGTCTGGTATCCATTTTGCGGGCAAACACATCTTCGAATTTCTGTACCAATTCCCCTTCCGCAATATGGCCGGATTCAACAACCGCCGACGCCGCTTTGCTTTCTTCAGGGCCCAAGGTTGGACGAGAATGAGGGATAAAATCTATCAACATATTTTACCTATTACTAAACGACTGGTGGGAGCGGCTTCCAGCCTCGACTGACAGAAAATCAACTTCCAATCAAGTTATCGCGGCTGGAAGCCGCTCCCACAAAAAAGGTTATTATCGCTCTCGATATCTTCGGTTACCCTAAATATTAATGAAGAGGCGCAATGAGTGAAACGCTTCTGCAAACTTCACCCTACCCTGAATGCCTCGAAAATTTGCGCTTGACCGGGCAACTTCGACGATAGAAAGATCCTCAATATTGGTTTTCATCACCTGGGATCGATGGGCTTTGAGGGCTTGTATTTTCTTATTGAGGCTGTCGGCGATATCCACGAACACATGGGGCTTAAAATTTTGGGTCGTGGGTACCTCGAAGAATAAAACATTTCGAATATAGCGTGTTGCGGACATAATGGCCTGGGCAAGATGCCGATGGTCCTGGTGGGTATCGTCCGGAAAGTTACAGAAAATGAAATCCGGCTTTACTTCTTTGATCACATCTTCGATTTTACCGATCAGCTCTTTATCAACAATAAGATGGGTATCTTCATAGCCACCCCAGTAGATTTCTTCGGCGCCCATGATTTCTTTGGAATCCATTTGCTCTGCCATTCGCGTAGCGGTTGTGGCACCAAGTCCACCTTGCGTCATGACCAACAAAAATAAACGGTGACCTTTCTGTGTGTATTTGATCAACGTACCACCGCAGCCGAACTCAATGTCGTCGGGATGGGCACCGATTGCAAGAATGTTGACAATCTCCATAAATAACCTTTTTACGTGTCCATACGGAAATGGCTATTTTTCGCAATTTCTGTGTCAGGCTCAAATTTTAATCCTCGGAATACTACATGTATGCCTGTGGTTAAAATTCTCGCCTTCCTTGAACTTGCACAAACTATCTCATTTCCGTATGGGCACTGCGTTATTCTAGCTCCTGAAAAAAACTTTTTATAATTGCTTAATAACACTACAGAGGATTCACTTCTCTGATTTTATCCATGCTCTCCGGCCCGCAGTTGAAGAGCAAATCCACAATCGACAGGTGAGACTGAAACTCATGATAAAGCTGCGGATAAACCGGGTGATTGAATTCCTGAGTGATCACCTTTATGCCGGTTTCTTCAAATCGTTTCAGATCCATATATTTTATACCATCCTGCCCGGAAAGATACGTATCCGCTCCGACCGCTTTGCAAATATCCACTAATCGATCGGTGGGATCATCCCTTAACGTCAAACGTGAGGCCAGCACCGTCGGTTTGCTTTGAAGATCTAGAAAATCTCTGAGACGTTCAATTAAAAATACATTTAAGTCGGATAACAGCAACCAGTTTTCAGAAAAAAAATCTTCAAAATAGGATATATAGTTGTTGAAATATGATGCCTTGCTGTAATTCGTGATAAATGCCTGAATGTGCTTCTTCTTCCACTTAACGCTATTATTGATTTCAACTTCATTTATTTTTTGAGGGAAGCGGTAACGAACGGGAACGGTGATCCACTGCCGGCCCTGGGCGATTTTAATTCGGTTGCGATTTTGCCATTCGTTTTTCTTATACTGAACGTTATCCAAATAACAAAATACGTCTGCTTTGCTCATCTTATCGAAATAGCCGAGCCATGGAAGATACTGAGGCTGATGAATTGCGACAATCAATCTTTGGTTTCTCCAAGATCTCTTAGAAGTAGTTCGGGCCTCTGTGGCCCCTCCCGCTCACAGCGGGATCGGCACTGAGGCCGTTCCTGCTTAGATCAAAGCATTAAAATTATGGACCTTAACAATTCACCTCAGAAAATCGAAAAGCTATCATTGATAAAATAAAATATATCATACCCCATAGGCTTTATCAAATTTACAAAATCTGCCGAGGATTCTTCTCTTGACTCTTTAGATCAAATAGGAAAAGATTAATCATTACAAAAAATTTGTAACCGTTCAGAGTTTCAGGGTTTACTGGTTCAAGGTTTAGAGGTTCGAAGTTCACGTCAACTCTAAACCTGTGAATGCCTGTGAAAAAAAGAAATCCAGAACGGTAAACGCTGAACCTCTGTGAACGTCTACCTTGAACGACTTAAGAAACGAATGGCCGGTTCTCAAAAATCTCATTTCTTCCACCCCGCTGTTTCACTTCTCCTGGGCCTGATAACCGCCCAAGTCATCGCAACCATCCAGGTTTATTCATCCAATCTGAATCTATATGCCGCAGTGAATGTCATAAACGATTCGGGTTACCTTGCGGTGCCCAATCAAAACGTCATGCCTACGCTTAATGAGTTTGCCCCGGCCTTTTATGGAGGCATATTTTTCACCCTGAGTATCGGTGCGGGAATATCGCTCGCCTCCTTGGCGGCCGCGTGGTTGTGGAACCGCATGTTTTTTCGGAATAAACATGTACTGGTACTCCTCTTGTTGCTTTGGACGGGATTGATTTTATATCTGAACGCAGGTGGATTTAACCTGTTTGTCACGTCATATGTATTGACTATTCCTTTGGTGGTCTTTTGGTCGATGATCAAATTCCTACCAAAACAGGGTCCGCATGATACCAATCGTTATTTAATCATTCATCTGATACCTGTAATCGTTTTGGCTGTTTTATGGTTCACCCAATATGACCGTTATCTTTTCTTGGACTTAAGGGATCATCTCCTATTTTCCAATCCGATAGGCAAAAAGGTCACTGATTTCTACTACACCTATACGCTTTATGCGGCCGAAGCCTTCAAATCTCAAAATCAGAAAACGCTTAAGACCTGCCGACTGGTAAATTTTTCTGCAAAGCATCTTGCGCGGTCTATTGAGCGCAAGTTAATTAATTTTGATTATCTCCTGGTTGATACTGATGAGTCGCTTGACTTAGAAATCACTCAAACAAAAAATTATCTTCTTTTTGAACATCATGGTCGAAAAGTTTTCGAAATCACTGTAAACGATTTGCTTGCAAAAACGAGATCTGCCTTAAACCGGTTTTCCGGACAAACCGATCGCTTTGTTAACTTCCGAAAACTCACTTTCATTTGCCTGGTATTGGGCTATCCGCTGACGCTATACATTTTATTTCATGCCCTTTTCTGGGTTATCACCCGTTTATTTGTTGATTACAAAAAAGCCCCGGCAATATCTTCGATCTTATGTTTTACAATCAGCCTTCTTATACTCGTTGTTTTTTTTCTTTCGAGAAGTCCAAAGATTGAAGAACACGAGTTAACAACAGATCTAAACTCTGATCGTTGGCAATCGCGTGTGGCAGCACTTAGAATTATTGAAGAAAAGAAAATGGAAATCGGTCAGTTCAAAGACTATTCTAAAATTGCGACAAGTTTACATATACCTGAGCGTTATTGGTTTGCGAAAGTGTTGGCCAACAGTCGGGAACCTGAAACGTTCGCAGCAATTTTAGAATTGTTGAATGATTCAAACATTAATGTGGTATCCATGGCCTACTCGGCTTTGGCTCAGCGAAAAGATCCTCGTGCCGTTAAAGAGATTCTTGAGCGAATTAAGATTTCAGATAACTGGTACAGCCAGCTTTACGCTTATAAAGCCTTAAGGGCATTAGGATGGAGACAAAAAAGATCACTCTAAATACGCTTTTGTTTTCTGCCGCAGCGGTAGTTTCAATTGAATTGGCGGCCAGAGTTGCCATCTCACAGGGTGTTTTATCGCCATTGATGGGATTAGGCACAGCCCGTCTGGCCCAAATATGTTTGATGCTGATGTTGATCCGTCACCGGGAAAAGAATTTTGATTCTATCGGAATCGCCCCATCAAATGTATCAAAGGGACTAAAAAAAGGTGTGATCTGGTCACTTTGCTTTGGCGTTGCCGTTGGTCTTGCCTTTATCATCTTCTCTTTTGCCGGAATTCAGGTGCTGAAGTTTTTTCAAACATCCATTCCCTTCAATCATAAAGATATTTTTCTTTTCTTCTGTGTTGGAGCCGTCATTGGACCGGTAGCCGAGGAAATTTTCTTCAGGGGCATTATCTATGGATTCTTCAGGCAATGGGGTTTTATAATCGCTGTGTTGCTAAGTACCATACTATTTGTTTTCCCTCACATGGTCGGACCCGGCATCCCTTTCACCCAATTGGTCGGAGGTCTCTTATTTGCAGTGGCCTATGAGGTAGAGAAAAATTTATTCGTTCCTATTATTATCCATTCACTGGGGAATCTCGCTATATTCAGTCTTTCTTTTATTGCATAAGTACCGTTCTGGGTTCAGAAGTTCTGGGTTCTCAGGTCACGGTTAAGATAACCTTGAACGCTGAACCTTAAACCTGTGAACGCTTGCTAGCAGTATTACTCCATCTGATATATACCCATCAAAGTGGATACGCTTATACGCCCAAAGCCTTATGGCTTGGGAGGATTCCGTTGACTTCTGATAGATTTTTTTTTATACTTAATTGAAATAACTACTATTTTTTTCAAATTACTTTGAAATTTTTTCAATATGACTTTCAGGTTACCCGGAAAGCCAAAGTTGCTTTTAAACTAACTTATCCGTGGGAGCGGCTTCCAGCCGCGACATTTGATCTCGCGGCTGGAAGCCGCTCCCACATTCAATATCACTTGTTTATTCTGGATAACCAAATAAAGCTTTTTTCCATCCCATTTATTTTTTTGCAGAATACCTGGGTGATCGAGCAGACATGCTAAAACATTTTAAAATAGTTATCTTCATTACTGTGATCTTATTTCTCTTTCCGCACCTATTGTCGGCAGATCTCATTGTAATGAAAAATGGAGATAGGCTATTCGGTAAAATTCAAAACCAATTTTTTGCGCTAGATTCGCCTTACGGCAAAATTGTTATCAAATATGATTTTATCAAAAAGCTTACCCTCGATGAAAACAAACCGCCTGCCGTTTCGTTTCAATCTATAAACAATGATACCTTTAGCGGTGTTTTATTAATAGACGAAGTCCAAATCCGATCGGATAGCGGCCAACAGGAATCCATCAACACAAAAAGCATTAAACTTTTAAGAATAGAGAGCCGGCGCCCGAGCTACAAGATTACGACTGCCATCTTTACGATGAAGAATAACGATAAATTTTCAGGTAAGTTCCTCTCCGCCGATTTAACGATTAATTCCGGTTATATGGAAAAGCTCATCGGGAGTGAAACGATGTCGCGAATTGAGATGAATTCCGGCGAACAGGGTGATGTAAGAATTCTTTTAAACAGCGGAGATATTATAACCGGCAAACTGTTGGAAGATCAATTCCAGGTTGCCCCCGATGTAATCGGTCAATTAACAATTGACAAATCCAAGCTAAGCTCTATTCAGTTTAATGCACAAAAAATGGTACTCAACGAATATAGTAAGCTGTCCCAGTCTGAAATGGATTCAGACGGCGATGGTATTGCAAATCAACTGGATAAATGTCCGAATTCGCCTCCGGGAATTTAAGTCGATGAAAACGGCTGCTCGAAGGATCTCAGCTTAGTAAAAGGCGGCACTCTGTATGACCGAGATAACGACGGCGTACCCGACGATATCGATCAATGTCCGCAAACGCCCAGGGGCTTGCCGGTTGATGCACGCGGCTGCGTGGCGATGAAAGACATCCTCTTTGATTTCGATAGATTCAATCTTCGCGGTGAATATTATTCGGTGCTGGATAAGGTTGTTTCCGTGTTGATGAAAGATCCGTCTATTAACGTCGAAATCAAGGGGCATACCGACAACATCGGTACCGCCGAGTACAATCAGAATCTGTCTGAATCCCGCGCTCTGGAGGTCAAATGGTATTTGATAAATAAAGGTATTGGTACGGAACGGATTTCAACAATCGGATATGGGTATATAAAAAAGAAAACTTCCAACGACACCGCCGCCGGTCGAGCGCTAAACCGCAGGGCTGAGATTGTAATCATGGAGTAAAGTTAATTTTTTTTACTTCGATATTCTGTCCGCGGATTCAGCGGATCTGCGGCTCAAAATAGATGACTTTCAATTTCGTAATCCAAATTCCCTCTTCGTTGCAAAAAAGCGTATTTGCGGACTTTGTACCATCGTCTTTTTCAGTGAATACTGCATTTAGGTCAATTCTTTAACCATCCAAATTTGAAAATAAAGGCTCTTCTTCCGAAATAGATTGCTGATAAGCTACTATCGACTGGTAGTAATCATTGGCGTTTAAAAGAGATTGATGGGTTCCGCCGTCAACGAGTCGATTCCCATTTATCAAAAGAATTCTATCCATCTGCCGGATAGTCGAGAGACGGTGTGTGGCGACAAATAATGTTTTTTCTCGAACCGCATCGGGAATCTTCTCAAAGATTGACTTTTCCAATTGGCTGTCCAAAGCGGCGGTGGGCTCATCCAAAATCAGTATGTCCGGATCCTTGATCAAAGCCCGTGCGATCGCAATCCGTTGTTTTTGCCCTTCAGATAGCTTGACGCCCTTTTCCCCGATATTCGTCTCATAGCCATCCGGTAAGGTTTTGATAACGTCATACATACCAGCAAGCCGTGCAGCTTTTTCGACCATGTTCGTATCCGCATCAGGTATTCCGTAGCGGAGATTCTCGATGATGGTACCGTCCAGAAGCCGCGGTTGTTGGGAAACATATCCGATACGCTGCCGCAATGAACTTACATCGTAGTCTGAAGCCGGCAGACCATCAAAATAGATCTCTCCTGCCGTAGGACGATAGAATCGAAGCAGCAAGCTTATCAGGGTTGTCTTGCCCACACCGCTGGGCCCCACAAGTGCAACCTTTTCACCGGGTTTGATATGAAGACAAACATCTTTGAGCACAGATTCGCAGCCGTTGTAAGCAAAAGAAACATCCTTGAATTCAATTTCACCAATCAACCGGCCAACCTTACAACCGGAACCCATGTTTTTTTCGGGAATGATGTCAAAAAGCGCCGACACACGCTCCAGGGCTGCCAGGGCTTTCTGAAGTTGCAGGTTTGCCGAAGCCAAAAATTGTGCCGGACCGAACACATAAGCCAAATAGGCTTGATAAGCCAGCAGGGATCCTAACGTCCACTGACCTTTAATCACCCAAAAAGCGCCCACTGCTAAAACGACGGCACGGGCCATTCCGGGCACGGAATTGATCGCTAAATTAGCCAATGAGACCACGCTGGTTTGTTCCAACGAGACTTGAAAAACCTTCTTCAACGCATTCATCAATCCTTTTTGGGTTTGATCCTCTGTAGCGAATGCTTTGATCAATGGTGCTTCAGCAATTGTCTCTTGGAAACGGCTCGAGACCTTCGCTTTTTGCTCCATGCTCTGATGGCTTAAGATGCGAATCTTGCCCGTAAAAAAGCGAATACAGTATCCAATACCCGGAATTAGGATTAAAACAACAATCGAAAGCCGCCACTCCAAATAAAATAATAAGCCGATGCCGCCTACAAAGCGTAAGATATTGCTAAGGAAATATATAATTGTGCTGGAAAAAAACCAACGAATTCCCTCAACATCTGTTGTAAGGCGTGACATCAGGTAACCGGTTTGATTGTCATCGAAAAATGATTTGGGAAAACGCAACACACGGCCAATCAAATCCTGATGGATGTCAAGGGTCATGCGTCGCTCAAGGTGGGCAAAATAAAAATCTTCTAATACGCGCAAAAGTTTTTCGGCTGTTAAAAAACCGATCAGCAGGACAATGGCGCCGGCCAGAAGATCGAGTTGGCGTCCCAAGATGACCTTGTCGATCAGATAGCGGGTGATCAAAGGTACCGGAAAACCGCATAGGGAAGCCAAAATAATGAACCCGAAACCGAATATCCCCTTGCGCCAGTGGCGCTGGAAGTAGGGTTGCAGGTTTCTCAGACTAGCCCTGATATTACCATAGCCACCTGGATCCGCGATCCGATCCTCGGGCAGTTTGCGCGAAATGCCCTGTTTTAAATAGGTAAACCAGCTCGTTATCACGATCTATACCTGTTGTCCGGATGCTCGAACCCGTTTCATGACAAGTTCCACAAACCATCTATGCCAGCGACGAACGTACGAGAGGGGAAGCAGCCAATTGCGGGAAGGCGGGTAGCACATGCGCACTATCTGCGGATGCGGAAAAAGAAGACGAAACATAGAGCTTACCATCGCCGATACTTTCCAAGGTCGTTTCAGGTAACGCCGCAGCAAAACGCCTGCCCAATGCGACCTGCTTGTGTGGGACCATGTCATCCGTTCGTCCGCTGTGGGTTGAGGCCAGCTGTTGAAGTTTCTAAATCCATTTGGCAGCTGCAGTCCTGTCCAGATTTGAGCCATTTTCAGGCAGTTTTCCACAGCCAGCCGAGCACCCCAGGTGACGCTTCTTTCCGGCAACACTTCCCAATCTTCAGGTTCACGAAGGCCACGGGCGAGCAGATCTATATCGTAAATCCAGATCAACCGAACGTCACCCCGATGAATCAGCGCCAGGTGGATGGCCGCATGAATCAGGGCATCCACGGGGTGCAGTATCTCAAAGGTCAGGCCGCAAGTCTCAACCATGCAGGCACGCCGGAAAAGGTCCTGTACCCTGCTTTCATTACATCTTTTGAAAAAAGGGTGTAGCTCCCAGTGCACCCAGTGGAGGTCAACTGGGAGATTGTCTCTCGGATTTTTTTTATGAACGTATTCTTCCTCCCGAAAAAAGTCCCGTGTGACTTCGAATCTCTTGCCCAGGCATTCGTACCCCAGATTTTCGAGGATTTTGCGGGCCTTCATAATCTGCTCCGGCAGCACCAGCAGGTCCAGGTCACTGCCGGGCCTCAACGCAGGATCTGGGTAAACGGATAAACCCAGGGCAAGACCCCTCAACACCAAGGCTCGTATACCTTCCGTCTCAAATGCAGCGAGAATTTTTTCGAGTTGTCTCTCCAGGCGCAGAGAGCGAACACGACTTTCATGAAACGTCCTTTTTAACTGGTGATTAACTGCTCCCGGTGGAAGATATTCCTGCGGTAAGGAACCGATACGCCAATAGAACAGCGGAGCGATCCAGTGGGGCTTTAGCAGAGCAAAGAAATCATGCCATTGATCAGCAGTTGCCTCTGGAGCTACAGAAATCTCGTTGCTTAGCAGTGACCCAATATAGGTTAGAATATTGGATGGGAGTTTGAAAAGTGCATTCCTCGGCTCACCGCAAAGCTTGAAATCGGGATAATTGCTGCACCACAACTCTTTTAAAGGGGAGGTTTTCAAGGAGATCTGGTCATTCATGAGACATTCATTTTTTTCTGTGTGACAATGGTCGACTGTTTCCGATCTAGCCACACTTTGGACGGATTGTCCGGCAGAGCCGCCTCATCCACAAACAGCCGAAAAGGAAAATGAATATTCCATTGACATCGACGGTCATCGTATCGACCCACGACTCTCCTGCCGACCAGCAATTGAAGCTTAACCTGTCCGGCGATTTTAAAAATAGCAACACGGGGGCTGAAGTGCAAAGGCAACAGGCCCGATAACAAGCCCCGGCGACCGGCGCTGCGATAAAGGGGATGTAACACAGGTCTAACTACACGAACCAGAGCACGTCGCCACCGATTTATGCGGGCCAAAAGCCGCCCGACCCATCCTCCGGCGATTTTGCGATACTGCCGGCCGCGCCATGCGGCCACTACCTGGCCAAAGATTTGGTCTGGGTCCAGAAACCAGGGATCGCACGCTTTGCTGTTTTCACCACGCGTGCGAACGCCCCTTGGCGTTACGCAAACGACGCGATGCACCACAGGCGTTTTTTGCCCGGGTGGTAAGCAAAATATTATGTCTCCAGCCTGTACGCGCCTCTCGATATAGGGCCTGACCTGCAGCAGGTCCTGCTCCTCGAGAATCGGTTTCATGCTGGACCCAACGAGTCCGCAGCAGAAAACACCCTTGGTTTTCCCATCTGTTAGTTTAAAAAATTGCCTGATATCCATATCATTGGACTTTGTATGCGCAGGTCATGAACCTCACCGCCCGATTTTCATTTATTCTTGCCGCAGCAAACAATCGCTCGCTCGACCTCATGCCAGAAGCAGCCGTTGAGGCTCAACTTTAGTCGATAGACGGGCACGCCTTCGGCTAACGCGCAGACGTTGTTGAATCGTTCCGTACGGAGGACGCGGAGTTCATCTTTCCCCAGTCCATGGGACATTGCCAACGAAGCCTGTTCTGCAGACTCATTGAGCAGACCGATTGCCTCTCCGGTACCCAGGCTCTCCACACGGTCTATGTTCGCCTGGTTCAAGAAGAAGATGCCTGTCAGGGGCACAGCATATTGTACATCCCAGCTGCCGCCTGAGCCACCGGTTAAAAAAGCACTCCAGGTGGGCCACGGGTGGGCCCAGTATTCCCTCTGCTCGTCACGTATAATTAGGGTTGCGTCATCACACAGCGAGCGCCATGGATATGGAAGTCGTCGACTTGCAGTTGTCTTGCCCCCTCCTCCAGGCCCGGCCAAAATCACGCCGTATCCGTTCTTTTCTGCCAGAGCACCGTGCAGGAGAAATCCACCCCGAGGCTGAGCATCGGCGCCAATCACCAGCGAAAGTTGCATGAGCTGCAAGGCCAGCAGGTCAGTGCTTGTGACAGGGCTTAAAATACAGGACATGACGCCTTTATGTGCCTGCCGTAAGGCAAAACAGAGGGCTGTTAATGGCGCTTTGTCACACGCATGTGAAAGGTAGGATTGTGGACTGTCGGACAGCATGTTTGGTAACCGGCAATACCCAAGTGATTTTCCGTCGTGGCTGTCCACACGGAGAATCAATCGACGATCGGAGCGGCAGAGCACTCTGAGTTGCATCGCCTGCCTGAGATCCGAAACGATGGCGGCTGCCTTCTGATCTGCGGCTGCAAAGCTCCACGTGGTCCCATCTGCCAGACTTAGACCGATGTCCGCTTCCGAACCGGAGCAAATTTCACTGCTCATTGGCATCCCCAACTGTTGGTCAACATGCACCTCATCATCCTCCGGGTCCAGACGGACCGGTATTACAATCATTAGCGGCGCCACTTCCGGTACTGCACTCATTCCCAATGGCGCCGACCCCGGTCCTGCACCTTGGTCCACTGGCGCTTATACCTGTTCTGCAGTTCGCATGTGCGGCACTGCCATCATTACACGATTGACCAGCCGCTGTGGCTGTTTGGCCGAGAGGGATCGCAACCGGGGCCTCATAGATCCGTTTTTCATTGGCCGACAAAGCGCCATGTTCGTTAAATATTTTTCTGCGCGTGTCTTTCTGAATCGTCATCAAACAACCTCCACAAGGTCATTCCAAGCTCGTTGTGATTCGTTGCTTTTCGAATTCTCCAAACGTGTCTTCGGAAACAGACCGGCCGCCAGTGCCTGCTGACAGAACCAGAAGGGTGCCCAGATGTTTCTGCTCCGGTAGTAGTTCTGAGCAATACAGCTCCCCAGGCAACGACCTTTCATGACACATTCGGCACAGATGCCCTCAAAACGATGGGGAAGTCCCTCGCGAAGTTCCAGCAGCAGCGGTGTGTGGTTCCAGACCTGCGCCAGATGATCCGTGACGGCGTGACCGAATACAAGATCCGACACGGTCTCACCTATTCCGCACAGGGCGTAGGATCCATCAGCCAGAACACCGAGGATACCCAGAATTCCGCAAACCCCACAGCCGTTCCCATGGGTGCCGAACATGTTGCCTAAAGGACGGAATGCCGGTGGGTGACCGTAGTAAAGCCGCAAGGGGGTCGAATCTGCAAGGGCAGTCTCCGCCCATCTTCCTAAATCAACAAGCTCTTCTATGGTCAGCGTCTCTCCGCTCTCGTGTAGCCGTTGTCCCCTGGCCGTAGGCTGGACAAGGTTAAACTTGACTGATCCGGCACCCAGGGATTCAGCCAGACGGACGAGAGCCTCCATCTGATCTTTATTTTTCCGCATGATCGTCATGATGAGTTGAGGACTGAGTCCGGCCTGCACCAGATTACGGATACCCCCAAGCGCGGCGTCGAAGCACCCCTGTACACCTCGCACCCACTCGTGGGTTTCCGCATCCGTGCCGTCCAGGCTGACCGAGACAAAGGAATTTTTGCAGGCAGCCATTTTCGCGGCAAGCCCATGCGTGCAAAGCACGCCATTGGTCTCAACCGTGAGACCGAGGTCTTCTGTCCGAATGAACTCCAACATCTCCTGAATTTGCGGATGCAGAAGCGGCTCGCCGCCCGTCAGCTTGACATCGGTCAGTCCGAGCGGTCTTGCCTGTTGAATGATCGATCGAAAAAGTTCAAGGTCCAGGGTAGGATACGATCGCGCCTCGGTCTGGTATTTGGGCGCAATCCAGCAGTGGCGACACCGCAGATTGCAGCCGGCGGTCAGGTAGAAATAGATTTGTTTTAATGGATGACTCAACACGCCAACAGCTCCTCTTCCGGCAATCTTCCGCCCTCCTCCAGAAATCGCCTCAGACAAGCGTCGGGACTTGGATGATTCTCTTCACCAAGGAGGGTATACGCAAGCGCTGGGCAGTTGCCGGTGCAATACGGGACGTAATCGCAGCTCCGGCAAAATTCAAAATCACTCAAGGCAATATCCCTGCGCTTCCTGATACGCCTGAGTTCAGCATGGTTCTGCCAGATTTCCCGCAGATCGTCCCGGTTGATCCGCCCCAGCTCGATATGGCTCATTTGCTGGCACGGAACCATTACGCCATCGGCACGCACAGCCAGCGTGTTCAATGGCCCCCCGCATCCCGTCAGATACCCCCGTCCCGGAATTTCGGATCGCCCTTCCCTGCGGGCTTCCTCCATCTCCATCCAGATCTTAGCTTCAGCCAGCGGGCCCGCCGTTGCGCTGATACGCCCATTATATTTTTTTCGGAGTCTCAGAAGGGTCTCCATCGCATAAGTGCGCTCTTCCATCGTGAGCTGCACCTGCTCGGAATGCTGCCGGCAAAGACCCATAAACGAAGCGGCGTTGGTCGTAAAACTGTTTAGACCGACCTCTTCCAAAAGCAGCCTGGAAATTGCTTTAAGATCTCTTACATTTTTCCTATGGATCGTGACCCGGACTGAAACCGAAATACCGTGTTTGCCGAGAGACATGATTCCATCCATCGCCCGTTGAAAATTTCCCTTGCCCCGGCAGACGTCGTGGGTGACCGGCATTGAGCCATCAATGGAGACCTGAACTCCGTCACAGCGGCCGGTTGCAACAATAAAAGCTGCCATTTCATCGGTGATCAGGGTTCCATTGCTCAGGATGGTGAATCGCATCCGGTTGCGGACGATCCCATGAATGAGTTGCCTCAAATCTTGGCGGCAGCAGGGCTCTCCGCCCTCAAGTATCACCTGCATAACAGCGCAGTCACGTAACTCTTCGAAAAACCGAAGCCACTCTTCAGTGGGAAGATCTTGATTGACATCTCCGGCACTACTAAAATGACTGCAATACGTGCACCGCAGATTACAGCGGTTTGTGATCGCCAGATCCACCGATCTAGGCGTACGGATGACCTTCATGTTCACTTCAATTCTTCTGAATCTCGTATCCGACTAAACCTTGTTCACTCAGGTTCAGTATGAAGTTGTTTAAATGTTGCTCGGCGTCGTCAGGAACCTCCTTGCAGTTCTCTTGAAGCGTGTTTAAGATGTCTTCAACGGTGCGGCTCCCGTCCAGACATTTCCATACGAACACGCCAGTGGGATTGAGTCCGAAGGCATTGCCCGTATCAGGATCAAAAAGAACGGCCCAGTCGTCGAACTCTTCCCTCAGCACCACCAGGGGATTGGCGATGGGCATATCGTTTTGCGACATAACTGATTTCTCCTTTTTTCAGCTAGACTGGCTACCAAAATTAGCAATAAGAAAACCTATCCACAAGGGTCTGCCAGCGTCCCCTTCTTATTTATATCATCGGAACTATTTCGGATGTATCAAAATCGTAAGTATTTATAGAAATCTCAATTAATTATGCAAATTGTGTACCATCAAATGGTTCTATCAATTTTCTTGTATGTATTGGATTTTGCCTGGCAAAAAACGTATAATTAGGGTTAGGGCGACAATTTTTTGTCGATGTGATAGTCAAATTTGGCATCAAGTCAAGGGGTCTGCTCTTGACTCTTGTGCCTCTTTTGGGCTCAGAGCTTTACCCAGCGCTTTTCGCGGCTTTGCCTGAGGCGGATTGAGAATCCGGCTTCGCTAAAGCTTCGCCAGGACTTCCGGCTTTGGCTGGGATTCGAGGATATCCCTACCCATAGCAGGGCTTGAAAAGCGATCAGAATAAGATCGCCGCATTTTAATAACACAATACCAATTTGGAGCTACTATAATGTGAAAATAATATAAAAAAACGGGCTCAGTATTTCATAAGACCGTGAATGCTGAGCCCGTTAGTATTTAGTATTACCGGGTATAGCCGGATCAAAATTCACTTATGGCTTCATCTTCGTTAAATTCTCCTTTTCAGGGTAAAATGCAGGAGTCATATAAGTTCGGATCGCTATAGTAGAAGTTTTCCGGAATGCCGTTTCCGTCCGAGAGCCCGGCGTGACCATCTGTGGCTGCCACTTCCAGATAAGTGATGCGAATGGTGCCATTGAAGAACATTTCGATCTGGAAGTTGTTTGTCGAGCCCGCACCATATTCAGGCACGTCCTCAAAAGTCACCGCCACGCGATCCTCCAATTGTTTGTATGAGATGACGCTGTTTTGGTCTGGTGCCAAATCGTCAAATAATCCCGAAATACGCGGAGTCTTAAAATGATCGAAAAGCGAATCCGAAGCGTCTTTGTCTCCCGCATCAAAAGTTATGTAGCCATTGCTGCCCACATAGAAGGCAGAATGCTCCATACCGCCGAAGAGCGATACGTAAGCCCCCGCCGACAATTCCACAATCTCAAAATCATCGTCTCCCAGTTCAAGGGGTGAGCCTTCTGCAGGATCGGTGGGAAACGCTGTGACGATATCGCGGCATAAGCGATAATAGTTTGGTGAACCGTCCGGAGTAAAGGTAAACATCTGATAATCCAGCTCGTAGTCGTAGGGGCTATTGTATGGAGCGAAAATGAAAAAGTCCTCGACCGCGACCGTAACCTGTGCGCTGGTGGTGCCGCCGGGCCCGGTCACAGTGATGGTGTAGGTTGTCGTTACGCTCGGTTCGACATTGATTGAGCTTTGAACCGGAACATCTCCCACTCCATGATCGATGACGGCAGAATCCCCGTCAGTGATGGTCCAATTCAGCGTTGCGATTTCACCGGCTTGAATAAATACAGGCTCTGCCGAAATCTCCACCTTTGGAGGGCTGACTTGGTTGGAATTAAGAGCCCAGTTAATTGATGCGTCGACTAGATCCAGGCCTTCCGGTGTCAGCCATTTTGCGGCACGACCGAACAAGGGGCTAGCGAGGCGCTTTCCACGTGCATCCTTAACAGCCTCATAAGCAAAAATCGTGCATTTGTTAGAATCATCTACCAAAGTGGCAATTCGTTCGGCACCATCACCGGGAACGCCCCAGCTCATATTAACTTTTTTAGAGGTCACCGTTACTTCGGTGCCAAGATCAGCTGCCAGAGGATGAGGGTTAGTAGAATCGAAACCAGATTTGAGCATGGAAATCTTATTCTGACGCCTTGCATAACCGTAATTGTTTGCGTCCTCATCGCCATAAAATTTATTGTTTGAGCCCGTCATGCCCAGATCGTCAAAAAGTCTGGGCTCTGAACAGATGATGGGGATTGGCACGTTGCTGAATTTGCTATTGACATTTCTTGCCCAAACCGAATCGGAAATGATGACTAGATCCATATCGTTTGTATCTGAGGTTTGGACACATCTAGCTTTTTTAGCAAAAACGTCGAATTCCTTGCTTTGCAGATACTTCAACATAGCCCAATCAGAGCCCATTGACATGTGGTGACCCACCACAAAGAGCACGTTAGGTCGATCTGGATCATCTTCAACCAGAACATCATGATGACGCCGGCTCATACCGAGGGCAAAGGAAGAGCTAAAGACCAAAATCATCATGACCAGAAATAAACTTTTGCCCCATGGTCTAAACTTAAGGCCTTTTCTCCGATGTCTAAATTGCATGAGATCCCCCCCTTTTAAATTGGTTTATTAGAAAAAAATTATTAGTTTTTAATCATCATGTAAAAAATGTTTGTTAAAATATTTTTTTACGGATGCCGACTTGTTTGTGAACATTGAATATATAAAATTACAATTGTTTACATGTAATTTATACAAATTTCGTACCATTTTTGTCGTTAATTTTTAAATTTGTTGATTATTCAATTAGTTAGGCGTATCGGGAAAGATACAAGCTTCTAAAAACTGACAAAAATTGTCAGATTTTAGACCTTAAAAACGGCAAATGGCTGCAATGAGAATAAATTGATTCAATATCTAGATTGGATTCAGATTCTAGATCAAATGCCGATAAATATAAATTTGAATTCTGAAACTATTGGGGGGAGGGGGAACCAAATGAAGGCGGGATCCTTACGGTGGCGGCCAGTTTGGATCATCGCCAGGACCGATAACCGGATCACCGGGTCGGATAAAACTCAATTGAAATTTCCCGATGATGGCATTTTGGGAGGTTCCGGCGCCGGTGGCCCCGGTAAAACCAAACAGTAATCTATCAAATTTAGCTTGATCAGCCGGGCTTAATTCAACGGTCTGACTCAGGTGCGGATCCCTGGCGTTATATTCAATGCGGGTATCCTGAAATAACGTACCGATGATATTCTCATCGGTGCAATTTGATCCAGCCGGTTCGGCAGCACATTGTCGAATCCAGGTATGAAGGGTGTATTCGTAATTTCCATTGGCATTGGTAGATAAGCTTCGCATGACTTCCAAGCGGATGGCCCACGGGCCTTTTGTGTTGCCGCCTGCTAGCCAATCATCTTCATCCTCCACTTGCACGCTTTCACCCCCTACCTTTGCATTTATGCCAGATCCAGTCGTTGTCACAAGGTTATTTCTTAAATTTCTGGGCAACGCAAATCTATTGATGGCGTACAAGTTGTTATCGTCAGATCCTACATAAACGATGCCGGTATTTGGATCGAAGGTTGGGGAGGAGTTCACATCTCCGTCCGCAGCAAGGATGGGAAAGCGCCATTTTTCCGTTCCGTCCGGATTCACAGCATACAGATTATCATCATTTGAGACAATATAAATCGTCCCTTCTGAATCTATGGCGGGGCTGGTATCCACTTCACCGCCGGTGATAAACTGCCATATCACGTTGCCATTGACCGGTTCCAACGCAAAAAGCGACTGTTGGGAATCTGTTCCGAAATAGATGGTACCGTCCGCACCCACAGCGGGCGTTGAATCGATATCCGAGCCGACAAATTTGACCCACTTACTCGTACCATCGGGATTGATGGCGCGCAATTCGCTCCCTAACTCGTCCGTATATATCGTACCGGTGTTCGGATCAACGCCGGGAGCATAGTCATTATTATCGCCGAGATCAAAGGTCCACTCGCTTGGAGTTGGAAAAGGTAACCCCGCTAAACGGTCATCCGGATCAAGGGCATAGATTTTAGCATCATCCGCCGCCACATAGATTGTACCGCTAGGTCCAATAGCGGGACGGCCTAATGATATGTCACCTCCTGTTTGATATTCCCATCTTTTCGTCCCGGCCGGTGTGAAGGCATAAACTTTGTGATCATCTGATCCAATATAAACAGTGCCGTCAGCACCGATAGCTGGAGAAGACCGAACTGCCCATCCGGTTGAAAAACTCCACCTTTGTGAGCCGTCCGCGTTAATCGCATACACGTTACCATCATTTGATCCTACATATATTGTACCGTCGGCACCGACTGCGGGAGACGATATCACCGCCCCTCCGGTAGCAAACGGCCAATTCAAACCCTTCGGCGTTCCGTCCGGGTTGATCGCGTAAACATTACCGTTATTAGATCCCACGTAGATCGTGCCGTCATCACCAAAGGCGGCGGAAGAATTTACATCTCCGCCTGTAAGAAACGTCCAGTTTTCATTACTCTCCCCGGCATTGTGTTGGTTGTCGTCATAGGAGGGGTCGTCGTTGCGGCACGCTAATTCGCCTGTCAAATCGTTTTTTCCCCAAAAAACGTACTGCACGGCGTCCTTGTCATTGCTTAAAGGATCATTACGGGTATTTGGATTAAGATTCGTCGCATTTGCGCAAAATACCAAAGTGTCATTGTTGGTGCGAGTATCAAACTCAAGGGCGATTTTTGGTGGTTTCAGACCTTCACCCGGATTCAGGCCATCAAGAAAGCTGGTCCCAGCCGCATTAAGACGGCTATCCCCTGCATAACCGAGAAGTTCGCTGAGCTCTATATCGCCGCCAACCGAAGTCGCTCCATTGTCTTGACCGTTGATAAGCGTAAAGGTTAAACCATCACCGCCGCCCCAATATTGCAATGTAAAAAATGCCCGTGTCCCCAGTCCGAATTTGCATTTTCCCGCCTGGCAAAAATCTAGATCCCCCCCGATGACTTTATTGGCGTCGTACCAGGCCGCACCAAATTCTGCATCAGTGCCGCCTGTAACCCCACCGCCGATGTTGAGTGTGTCGGCAGCCGTATCGACACCGACAAAACTCGTATCTGTCTCCTTTTGGCTGAGATTGCTGGTGAGATCTTCCGCATCAATATCCGGTTTGCGGGTCCCGAATTTGACGGTGTACTGATCATACGCGCTTACCGCTTCATCAAGCGTACCACCTGCGGATACCGTTTCCGAGGTGCCGGTGGGAATAATGATATGATTTCTGGGGGACAAGATCACAAAATCTCCCGTGTAAGGTGAGTCTGTATTATAATCAACGCTAAATGGAAAAGGCGTTAATGTATTTGGCATGGGAGCGGATAGGTTCGTCAAGATGGCTCGGTCGGGGTTGCCCACATCATCGATAAGGCTTTCATACACATAATCAATCCGATTTATGTTAATTGCGCCATGGTGTTGAGGGAAAATGTTTTTGGCATCACTGTCTACATATAGATCACCACCGTCGTTCAAAACAGTCTGGGTGAAAGCGGGCTTAACCGCCAGACAGACCCGCTCGTGCTTTCCGACAATGAAATCAGCTGTAAGGCCAATTGTCAGCGGGTTGGTTCCTGAAAAACTTGTGATGGGATCCCTTACGCTGGTGCTGGTTGACAGACTATCGCCGATATAGTCATAATTAACGACCCAAATATCGGCCGGAAAATTGATTTTAAAATCCTGGGGCCGTTCTCCCTCCGGTACATTCAGCGTCAAGTTTCCGCCGGCTGAAAAACTTTGATCCGAGGCTGAATCAAACCACGGACCAAATATATTGAGGGTAAATGTTTCTTCGGCGCTTAGGGTATAGGTTGTGTTGTTGAGGTCGTCAATCACGCTGGGAGCAAATTCGTTATTTCGCAATTGGCTTAATCCATAGCGCATCCCGGCTTCAGTCATATACAGCGCGCGTCGGGAATGATTTGGGGTCGCCGTACTGGTCACCGATGAGGTTAACAACGTCGCCATAATCGCGCCGATCACACCGAAAATGATCAACAGCATGGCGATGTATGCGATGACATTGCCTGATTGGCCCGACAACCATCGGCGCACTTGCTTTAAGAAATATGGCCTGAGATTCTGATATTTACAGTTTTTCATGAATCCGAAATATCCATTCCTTTTCGAATTCTTTTCATCACCTCATCCGGGCCCTCATCATCCTCCCAACTTGCTGCAAGCTCAAAAAACCCATGCGACCACTGATCCTGCAAGGAACGTTTTATGGCCTCGACAACCCACTTGGATTTTGATTTCCCAGATGCGTTTGCTACCTTTTCCAGCCGTTCAGAAAGCTGATCATCAATATTAATAGCTAATTGCGCCATATTTATCACCTATATTACACGATGAAATAAGATATATTTGCTAATATATTGTAACATGTCAATAGATAAAACCTTTTCGATTTTCAAAAATGTTAAAGAGATTTTCAAACCATAAAAATAAAAAATCCAGGGCCTTTGGGCCTGGATTTTTTATTTTTGGACTAACGCAACTATTTCTTGGATTTACGAACTAAAAGATCGGCGATCCGACACTCAAGATCTATGCGGGTTTTTTCATGAGCGCGTTGTTCTTCAGTAAGCTTTTCAGCAGCCTTCTGAGCGTCTTCGGTCGCCTTTTTTTTGAGGGTCTCAATTTCAGCATTTTTTGCTTCTCTTATCTTGGCGATTTCAGAAGTGTATTGTACATCCAACTCATGCAGGCCGTCTTTATATTTTTTATCGAATGCTTGAAGATCACTTTTGTGCAGTTTTCCTTCTTCCCACAATTTTTTCTGAAGTTCTTCAATGGCTAACGTAAGTCGGGTAATTTCTTCTTCATAGTCTTCCTTCAATTTCGATATATCTTCTTCGTGCCCTTGCTCGGTTTTTCTTATTCCTCCTTTAGAATCGGTCTTTCCTGCTTTTTTCGCTTTATCTTTCTCTTCTTGGATCTGCTTTTTAAGACGTTCTACTTCTGCACGATGCTTATCGTCTTGAGCCTTTAGGGCAGCTAAATTTTCGCTCTTTAAGCGGTTAAATTCTAATTCAAATCGCTTTTGGGCGTCATCCAAGTCCGAGCTGTGTTTAGCCATTTTAAAAGCGTGGTCTTGTTTCGTGTTCGATTTTAGCTCATTATATTCACGCTGCAGTTTTTCGAATGCTTGTTGTAATTCGGACTTAGCGGCTGAAACCGCTTCAGCTTTTTCTTTCTGAAATTGGTCTTTAAGATTCCCGAGTTCAGACCCATATTGTTCTTCCACTTGTTTTAAGGCGGCCTCATGATCTTTGATTATCGCCTCGAATTTGGTATCGGCGCCGTTTTGCGCCTCATCAATTGCAGATTTTAGTTCAGCGATTTCATCAGCATGTTTCTGTTTTAATTTCGAGACGAACGCGTCATGTTCTTGTCTAATTTTTTTACTTTCTTTGTGCAACTCGGCCTTGGCGCGTGCTTCGGAATTTTCTTTCTCTTTTTTAACCTGCTTATTTAAAGAATCGATTTCTTTTTGATGTTCATCTTTTATCTTCTGAAGCGATACTTGATGATCGGATTGCGTTTGCTCTACTTTGGCTTCAAATTGTCTGATTTCTTTATAATTATTTGATGTTAATTGAGAGATTTCATCCGCATGTTCCGCCTTGAGTTCGGCGATGTATGCCTCATGCTCCTCATGAACATTTTTGAGCTCTTTTTGAACTGCGGCCTGCAAGTTGGCTTGCCTTTTATCTTTTTCCGCCTGTATTTGTATTTTTAATGATTCAACTGTTGCCTTGTGCTTTTCTTCGATTTTTTCCAATTCAGCACGATGCTCGGCCTCAAGCTTGTCGATTTTTGCATCATAGTGCTTGCGGGACTCTTCAAATGCGGTATTGAGTTTGGCCAATTCAGCCTGTGCGGCTTCATGGCCCAAAACCAGCTCTGCTTCCCGAGATTTTATTTGATCGATTTCGGTTTGGATGCTTAATAGGCGTTTTGCCAGCTCCCGGAGTCTCTCTTCGCTGACGACGAGTTTGCGTTGGCTGTCATTTAATTGTTTTTTTAGACGCCCAATCTCTTTTTGCTTTAGACTGGCATCTTGACGCAGGCTCAAATAATCGCTTGAAAATGGAGAACTTCTCGCTTGTCGAAGGGCTTCGTCAAGCTGCTCGCGCAATTGGTTGGTTTCTCTTTCCTGTTCAATCAGACGATGTTCAAGGTCATTGTAGTTTTCCCAATCATCTTTAAGCAGGGTGTCGAGCGAATGTTTTGTTTGGGAGGCGCCCAAGGCGGTATCCTCGGCCGAACCATCAATGACCTTGTCGAAAAGCTCCCGCAGCCAGGATGGTACATCATCTTGGTCTGCGCTCACAAGATTTTTATCGGAATTTAATTCATCTTGATCAA
>Ga0209536_100003464_pt1 | contig 25337 bp, 22 predicted proteins | sample DeeMarSeWOR28_12_FD_187461 | JGI IMG/M metagenome (GOLD analysis project Ga0209536, IMG submission 187461) | Marine sediment microbial communities from White Oak River estuary, North Carolina - WOR-2-8_12 (SPAdes) (version 2) | ecosystem: Environmental > Aquatic > Marine > Intertidal zone >...
AATATGACTTTCAGAATGTCAACGCGCAATAATAACTTGCGCAAGTCATATGAGTTACTTATAAGTACTATAAATAATTCAAAAGGGCACCTAAATCTAAATGCTTAGGGCCATTTGCTCAATTTGTAATCACAATGATTTTGGGGCCGCGGACATGGAAGTGTCATTTATCTAACAAATGAAACTGTGGTTGTATTTTGCCTTTTTGAGAATTGGCCTGATCCTGTTTGTACTTTTAAATATAAATTTTTCCAGTTTTTTCAGAAGAAGGTGATGTTGAATGTGCGTGGCAATTCCATCGAAGATTATCAGCAAAGAGGGTTTATTGGCAACTATTGAAGTGTATGGCGCCAGACGTCAGGTAAACCTAATGTTACTCCCCGAGGAAGCGGAGATAGGTGATTATGTGCTCGTGCATGCCGGCTTTGCTATTCAGAAGGTGGATGTTGCGGCCGGCAAGGAGTCATTAAAGCTCTTTGATGAAGTTCTGAGAAAAATGGGAGTGGATCCTGAAAATGCATGAAGCCTCCATTGCCCTCAGTGTGCTTGAGACAGTTTCCGATCTTTGTCAGCAGGAAGGCTATAATTCCATAGAGTCTGTGCGGCTTCGGGTGGGAAGAGCGGCAGGAATATTCCCCGATGCACTTCTTTTTGCATTTGATGTTGCAAAAGCAGGCACTATTGCCAGCAAGGCGGAACTGATAATTGAATATATATCCCTGGGGGGGGTTTGTCGTGATTGTGGATCAAATTTTGCGAGTGAAGAACGTTATATTTTTGCCTGCCCGGTCTGTAAATCCAGTGCAATAAAAATTACCCAGGGAGACGAAATGCAGATAATAGATATGGAAGTGCACTGATCTGCCGCTATTTTGATGTCTTCACGGATTCGAGTGAAATCTTCTCATGCCTACCATTAATAATTACTGAGGGAAGCCCAATGTTCCGCTTTTCAAAATATGCAGTTATCGTCGTGTTATTTCTGTTTGTCAGCAATACAGCATTAACAACCCAAGCCAAAGTCGACTGGGAGGTTTCCAATGCGATCCAACTCAAAGAAACACCGTTGGATGTAGCCCAAACCCAGGAAGGGGACCTGACATTTCTCCTTACCGACCAGGCGAAAGTCCTTATCTATTCAGCTGATGGCAAACTGGTCGGCACAGTCCCGGTAGATCCCTCTGTCACGGATATAGCGGTCTCGGCCAAAGGTGAGCAGCTTTTTCTTATAAACAGCAAGCGCAAGACCCTGCAGACTGTTGAAGTTGATTTTATTGTTGATTTTAATGTTGCTGATGCACCATTTCTTGGTCCTGCAGGAGCTGAAGTTGTAGTTGCGGTGTTCAGTGATTTTCAATGACCCTACTGCGGCAAAATGATGCCGATTTTCGAGCAGGTGCTCGATAAATATCCTGATACTGTAAAAATCGCTTTCAAGCATTACCCGCTTTCTTTTCACAATCAGGCTTTACCGGCAGCTCTGGCCGCCACGGCTGCCGGTGAGCAGGGCAAGTTCTGGGAGTATCATGATGAACTTTTTATCAATCAGAACAGCCTGTCCAGCGAAAAGTATCTGGAAATAGCCCAAAGCCTGGGGCTGGACCTTAAGAAATTTTCTCTTGATATGATGAGGCCTTCGCTGCGCCAGAAAATTGAACTGGATATTGCTGATGCAAAAAAGGCCGGTGTGACAGGAACACCGACTATTTTTGTCAATGGCAGAAAGCTGAAGAAACGTGATGTTGCTGAGATCAGCAGACTCATTGAAGAAGAACTTGCTGCCGGCCAAGAATAAATATGGAGAGGTGCAAAAACCAGCCATATGCCTGAAGTAAAGCTCACATTTGAAGATAATAATTTAGCCAGGTTGTTATACGGTGATCTCAACAAAAACTTGAGTACCATCGAAAAAACGGTTGGAGTTTCAGTAAAAACGAGGGGAAATGAACTGATTATCAAGGGTTTGCAGCATGAAGTGGAAGTCGCTGCAACTGCGCTGGAGCAATTATATGAACTGCTCAAGGCCGGCTACCCTATATACGCCTCTGATGTGGCTTACGGGCTGCGTATTCTTGAACGTTCTGCAAAAGCCAACCTGAAGGAAATATTCCTGGACAGGGTCTATATTACTGCAAATCAGAGAGTGGTGTCTCCTAAAAGCATCAATCAGAAAAAATATATAGATTCCATCAGGAGCAATGACATTGTTTTTGGTATCGGTCCGGCCGGAACCGGCAAGACCTATTTAGCAGTGGCAATGGCCATTTCAGCATTGACCGGCAGTCAGGTTAAAAATATTATTCTCACCCGGCCGGCGGTTGAAGCAGGGGAAAAGCTCGGCTTTCTCCCCGGCGACATGGCCCAGAAAGTCGATCCCTATCTGCGTCCCCTCTACGATGCCTTAAATGATATGCTGGGCCGGGAAAAGGTTGTCGAATATATGGAAAGGGGAACTGTGGAAATAGCACCCCTGGCCTTCATGCGCGGCCGCACCCTGAATAACGCCTTTGTCATTCTTGATGAAGCCCAGAATACCTCCCATGAGCAGATGAAAATGTTCCTGACCAGACTGGGTTTTGATTCTAAAGCGGTTATTACCGGCGATATTACCCAGATAGACCTGCCGCTGGGAAAGCAGTCGGGACTGGTTGAGGCTTCCCGTATACTGAAAAGCATTAAGGGGTTAGGGTTCTGTACTTTTTCAGATGTGGATGTCGTGCGTCATCCTTTGGTGCAGCAGATCATTCGGGCTTATGCCAAGAAAGAAAAGAAACATGACGATAAAAAATCCAGGGCAAGAAACCTGAAGTCAGCCAGAAAGTAACTGTTTTAAAAGGTAAAGACTACCAGCAGGGCCTATTGTGCCAATAATGTAACGGATTTCTGATGCCTGTTTTTTTGAGGAATGAATTTTCAAGCCCGATTCCCCGGGTTAATGAATTGCTGCTTCAGCGGACAGCTGAGCTACTTCTTGCACTGACAGGGATGCCTGATGCAGAATTGAGTATTCTTCTGGTTGATGATAAACAGATTGGCGATCTCAACAGATCCTGGCGTCGGAAAAGCGGCCCAACCAATGTTCTGGCCTTCTCATTGACAGAGGGTGATGATACGGTACCGGGCTTGAATTTGCTTGGCGATATCGTCATTTCAGTAGATACTGCTGCCAGGGAAGCTCACAATGAGAGAATATCCCTGCATTCACGTTTACTGGTCCTGCTTGTACACGGCTATTTGCACCTTTTAGGGTATGATCATGAAAAGTCAGATTCTGGCGCAGCAAGAATGCGCAACAAAGAAAAGGAACTCTGGCGGGAAATCAAGAAGAAAAGGAGAGAGAAGATGATAAAACTCGCGGTGAATGTTGATCATGTTGCAACATTGCGGGAGGCCCGCGGCATAAGCGAACCGGACCCTGTCCTTGCTGCCGGTATCTGTGAACTGGCCGGAGCTGAGGGTATTGTGGTCCATTTACGCGAGGATCGAAGACATATCCAGGATCGGGATGTCCGCCTGCTGCGCCAGACGGTTAAAACAAAACTCAATCTGGAAATGGGGGCCGCCAAGGAGATAATCAAGTTTGCCCTGGACATTAAGCCTGATATGGTGACCCTTGTTCCTGAAAAAAGAAAGGAATTAACCACAGAAGGTGGTCTGAATGTGGCGGCCCAGAAAAAGAAACTCAAAATGGTAATCGCCCAGATGAATGATGCCGGGATTCCGGTTAGTTTGTTTATTGATCCCGATTCGCGGCAGATCAGGGCGGCAAAGGATATCGGCGCCACCTTTGTGGAAATTCATACCGGCCGATATTCTGATGCTGCAGGTGAAGAAGAAAGAGAACATGAGTTTGAATTGATAGCTGCTGCAGCTGAAGAGGCTTATGAGGTTGGCCTGAGGGTGAATGCCGGACATGGGCTCAATTATGTCAATACATCCCGGATAGCCGGGCTTGAGACCATCGAAGAACTCAGTATCGGGCATGCCATTATGGCGCGGGCCATAATGGTCGGATTGGATCAGGCTGTTCGCGAGATGATGGCACTCATGATTTAATTGTACTTACAGTTGAAACTGGCGGAATAATTTACTGCTGAGTTAAAGTGATGATGAAGGTTGCTCCTTTTCCTGTCTCACTTTCAACGGTAATAGAGCCATTATGCTCTTCAATTATATTTTTGGCGATTGCAAGACCAAGCCCGGTGCCTCTATTCTTTTCCGTATAAAATGGCGTAAAAATCATCGCCAGTTTTTCCTTTGCGATACCAGTCCCTGTGTCCTTTATCATGATGACGACCTTTTTCTTTTCTTCCAATGACAAAGATGTACTGATAGAAAGTGTGCCGCCAACCGGCATGGCTTGCACCGCATTGATGAAGAGATTGAGAAAAGCGCGGTAGAGTAGATTCTGATCCATATTTATTGGTTTAAGATCAGGATCCAAATTATTCTCAACCGATATTTTGTTTTTGACAAATTCGGGCTGCATGAATTCCTCAACCTTCACTATCAGGTCATTGATGAACCCTCGGGTAAAGCTGGGCACCTGGGGTCTGGCAAAATCCAGGAATTCCCGAACAATATCATCGAGCCTGCTTGTCTCAGTTATTATTATTTCTGCAAGATGCTTGCTTCCGGGTGCCTGATCCCTTAAACGCTTATTAAGGATTTCCGCCGTACTGCGGACGATACCCAGGGGATTTTTTATTTCATGGGAAACAGAGGCAACCATTTCACCAAGGCTTGCAAGCCGCTCAGCATGATGGAGTTTATCCTCAAGGCGTCGTCTTTCCTGGGCCCTCGCTTCATTTATCTGGTCAGCTTTGGTCACAATTTGCGTGAGAATAAAGAAAAGGGTTCCCATTATCAGGATGGAGACAAAAATGATTGTTAGTTGCAGACGGATTATTGCCTCCATATCATCCGAAAGATCCTGGACGACTTTGGTTACCCCCATAATATCATCAGTCCTCTCACTGAGAGGATTTTCCCGGCGAAATGGGATATAGGTCATAAGTTTTGATGAAATAGGTTCAGAACCGGGCAGGAGATTCAAAAGAGAGGCTTTGGAAATGAGGCGTGAACTGTTAATTCCATTAAGTGCTCTCTGGTATTCCTTGCCGCCGGCATTGCGTACCCCCACCTCTTCAGAAATGGTGCTGTAGGATATAATATTTTCTTTCGAATCGAAAATGGTTACCGAGTCGACCTTCAAACCTTCAGTAGTATTACGGACAACGGTGTCGAGCCTTTTGAACTGTGTTGGATTCCTGAGGGCTATTTCACCGTAACGCAATGCGGTTGGCAGAACAAACTGCAAGAAAACCTGTCTGTTCACATGCTCTGCCAGAAGAAGCGAATAGGATTCACTACGCTCAAGCATAACCTTCTTGGCATAGTTGGATATAACCCACGACAGAACCATGGTGGTGATAAGTACGAGTCCAAGGCCGGTGAATGAAAAGAATTTTACCAGCCTGAATGGTCTTGGCGAGTCAATTTTGATTTTTGGGGAACGGCTTGCCATGTATCCTGGAAAGTTTTCTATCAAGATGGTCGGAGATCCGGGGAAAAGCTGTCTAGTTAAATATTAGTTGAGACAGCTGATATCACGGGAGATCCGTCCAGATCGTTTTGCCTTTAGAGAACAATTTAAAATTTTTTCAAGTTGTTGGCCCAATATACTGTGTGGCCTGTAAAGCAGGTCAGTCCTTTCATTTATATCTCACTAATCCATTTTAATATATTATTTTTTCAAAATGTTCATGAATTTTGAGGGTTGCAGACTCCGCAGCGCTTACAGCGGGATGTATCACAGGGCATAGTAGTTTTTGCCTTTAAAGCTTTTTGGTATTCATGCCAGAGATATTTACGCGTAATGTGGTGATCGATTATTTCCCAGGGAAAAGGCTCAGCTGCACCTCTCTGGCGCAAGGCGTAATCATCCGGATTGATGCTTTCCGCCTTGCAGGCCTGTCTCCAGGTGCAGTTGTTACGCACCATGGTCAACAAGGCGTGGCCGACTCTACGGTCACCCCGGGAAAGAACCGCCTGAAAAAAAGCCTTATCCGGATTTTCGGTCTTGATACGAACGTTCGCCTGGCCAGCAATTTTTTTACGAAGAAACTTCAGCTTCTGCTTCAGGTGGGCAACCTTTTCCATGGGGTGAAATTGAAAGGGTGTCCAGGGTTTGGGGATAAAACAGTTTATGCTGAGGGTCAGAGTACTGATTCTGCCCCTGGCACGGCCGACAGTCAAAATTTTATTTTTCACCTTCATGATCAGCTCTATCATTTCATCCAGGTCGGCTTGTGTTTCGGTGGGCAGGCCGATCATAAAATAGAGTTTAAGGTTGCTGATCCCTTGTTCGGCAAGTAATTCAGCTGCTGCAAGTACGTCATTTTCAGTTATTCCCTTGTTGATAACAAGCCGCAGCCTTTCTGAACCGCCATCCGGCGCAATGGCCGCACTTTTTAAATTACTGCTGCCCAGCAGCTTCAGCAGTGAAGAATTAATTATATCAGCCCGCAAAGATGAAAAAGAAAGGGAACAGGATTGGTTGGCAAGAAAATCAGCTATTAATGCCATATCCTCCGGGCGTGTCATTTCCATACCGAGGAGACCAACCTTTAGACAGTCCTGGGGGCGTGAGTCTATGGCAGCAATTATGGATTGCGCCTCCCACAAACGGGGCGGACGATAAATAAAACCAGCAGCGCAAAATCTGCAGCCGCGGCTGCAGCCGCGGCCCAACTCGGCCATAAAGAGATCAGAAAATTCAGCCAGGGGAGTAAGAATATTTGAGTGACCCGCTACATTTCCGGGTGTGCCCATGATTACCTTATCAATGCGCTGTGGGAGTGATGGATAATCCTCTTTAGGGGTATGTGCCCGGAATACCCCGGCAGGATCATATGTTACCTGGTAAAGTGCTGGAGCATAGCACCCGGGATGCTTTGCCCCGATTCCCGCCAGCAATTTCTCTTTTTCTTTTCTGCTGATCTCCTTTAATATGTCGGCTATAACAGAGTCCAGTATCGGTTCTGCCTCACCAATAATAAAGAGGTCAACAAAAGGGGCCAGGGGTTCAGGATTCATGAATGTGGCAACACCACCGGCAATGACAAGGGGTTGACCGCCTGCAGCCAGAGCGGTGATATTCCGGTTTATACCGGTCCGCGCTGAGGCAAGTGGGGGGATGCCTGACATTTCAAGCAGCAGGATAAGGTGCTGGTAATCCTGTTCAAAGCTGACAGAGAAGAGAAGCAGCGGGAAATCGGCAAGCGGCCGGCCTGATTCTATGGATAAAGGTTTGGTCTGTGATTCAGGGAGAAAAACCCTTTCAGCGACTATTACATCATTCTGGTTCAGCTGCCGGTAGACATGCTGAAACCCAAGATTGGACATGCCGAGTCCATACTTGTTGGGATAGATGAGAGCGAGTGGGACCCTGTTTTTCCATTTTTTCCTGATACTCCCTTTTTCATGGAATAACTCTTCCCTGTTGCGTGCCATACCTGCACTTAATCTTGGATTCCGCCCCATAAATAAAAAATTTCAGCAGTCAGAAAGGATTTGCTTATTGCAGAAAACAGCTGGCAAGATGGATTTTCTTGGCTCAGGTGCCAGACTCCTGAAGAAAAGGGTTTATCTTATAATTATGGCTACTGCATCCTACCAAACCACATCTATGGACATTAAAGCATAGTAACCATTCTGGGGGAGAAAACAATATAATCTCATTTTTCGCTCTGCACTGTTAATCAGCAGCCTGCCGCAGGTAGGTCGGTGTTTCCAGTTCAGCTTCATCCAGGGTATTGGGAAAGAGAAGCGACTGCTTCCTCAGGTGACCGGGGTTGCGGCGGCTAAAGACTTTGTTGGTCCTGCCGGTATTGCTGTCGGAAGCAATTTTGGCTGCATTGTCGGCTTCAATTTCATTTTCTTTCTTTTGGGTCTTATTTGATACAGTCTGCATGGGTCTTTTGATTGTTTCAGCCTCTTCAAGACCGGTTACTCCGGTGGCAATAACCGTAACCCGCATCTCTTCCTGGAGGCTGTCATCAAAAAGGGCGCCGACAATGATATTTGCATCTTCATGGGCCTTCTGCGATATCAGGTTTGATGCTTCCATAAACTCGTTCATGGTGAGTGAATCTTGTGATGCTGAAATGTTTATGAGTACACCTTTAGCACCGTCAATCCCCACATCCTGCAGGAGAGGATTATCTATGGCACGTTTCGCAGCCTCGATGGCACGGTTTTCACCCACACCTACACCTGCACCCATGAGCGCAGGCCCAACTTCCCTCATGACAGCTCTGAGATCAGCAAAGTCGACATTCATATGACCCGGAAGATTTATCAGGTCAGTAATTCCCTTGACGGCCTGCAACAGGACCTCATCGGCTCTCTTCATCATGTCCATGAGCCTGCTGCCTTTTTGCATAATGGTCAGAAGGCGGTCATTGGGAATGGTGATAATGGTATCAACATGTTTTTTCAGCTCCTTCCAGCCTTCCTCCGCTTTTTTCATCCTGGCCTTTGCCTCAAAAAAGAAAGGCTTGGTTACAACGGCCACGGTAAGCGCTCCGAGTTCCTTGCTGAGTTTGGCAATCACAGGGGCAGCGCCTGTGCCGGTGCCACCGCCAAGGCCTGCTGTAATAAAAACCATATCAGCGCCTCTCAGTACCTCTCGTATTTCTTCAAGGCTTTCAAAGGCCGCCTCTTTTCCCCGTTCCGGATCAGCCCCGGCTCCAAGGCCCTTGGTTATCCCGGGGCCGAGCTGTAAACATACGTCCGCCTTGGAATTTTCCAGGGCCTGCATGTCCGTGTTGGCGGCAATGAACTCGATTCCCTGGAGATTATTTTCCACCATGGTATTGACGGCATTTCCTCCTCCGCCACCGATACCGATAACCCTGATCCTGGCCAATGATTCTTCTGCCATTCGAAATTCCATCTTCATTCCCCCTTCTTGCTCTTCGTTTTTTCTATGTGAAGCGTAATTTAAAATTGTAATTGTCTTTAATTAGTGCCATTTCATGGAACGATTTTCCAGTTACAGGTTGTTGCTGAACCAGCCTTTAAGCCAACCGACAACCCCTCCTATGGCTTTCTTGCCCGGGACACGCCATTTCTTGCCTGATGCATTCCTGCTGGCATAAATTACAAGCCCAACCCCAGTTGCATGCTGGGGAGAATTGGTACTTTCCGGAGCCTCGTGAATCTCCCTTGGATAACCAATCCTTACAGGCAGATCAAAAATCTGCTCCGCCAGGTCGACAATGTGTTCAAGCAGGGCGGTGCCGCCGCATATGACTACCCCGGCATTCAATCTGTCCTTGTATGAGGAATCGATCATTTCCTGATTGAGAATGATCAGCATTTCCTCGATGCGCGGTTCGAGAATCTCACCCATTATCCGCTGTTTCACTTTTCGGGGTTTTCTGTCTCCGACAGTAGGAACTTCGATAATTTTGTCGCCATCTATCATGGAGGTCAGGGCTGAGCCGTAAATATTCTTCAAGCGTTCAGCCTCCTGAAACGGTGTGCGCAGGCCAACGGACAAATCGTTGGTCAGGTTATTGCCGCCCAGTCCGAGTTCATAGGTATGCTTGATTGTGCCGCCGGAAAAGATAGCCAGATCGGAAGTGCCGCCGCCAATGTCAAGGAGGCCTACTCCAAGATCCATTTCTTCACGGGATAGCACAGCGTTAGCTGAGGCCAATGATTCCAATACAATATCAGCGACTTCAAGACCAGCCCTGTTACAGCACATTACAAGGTTGTGGATTGAGGTTGTGTCGCCGGTTACAATGTGTACATTGGTCACCAGCCGAACCCCGGTCATGCCTAAAGGGTCCTGGATGCCGGTATGGTCATCAACCATGAATTCCTGGGGTAGAACATGGATGATCTGCTGGTTTTGTGACAGATTTACGGCACGGGCGGCATCAATAACGCGGTTGATGTCATCCTGTCGGATCTCTCTGTTTTTAATACCGACGATGCCGGGGCTGTTGAAACCTTTAATGTGGCTTCCGGCAATGCCGACACAGACGGTATTTATTTCACAGCCTGCCATTTCTTCAGCCTGATCTACTGCCATACGGATGGAATGCACAGTGCTTTCAATGTTGACGACCACGCCTTTTTTCAAACCTATGGATGGATGGGTTCCGATACCGATAATATCAATCTGGTCCTCGAAAACCTCGCCGATGACAGCACAGATTTTTGTGGTGCCGACATCTAGCCCTACTATGAGTTCTCCCCGCTGCTTTTTTTCCATTTCACTCATCCCCGATGCATTCTGCCGGATTCAAATTTGTCAGCCTCCATAAAACTGTTCCAGGGCCAGGCATTTCGCACATATTCAGTTGGAGCAACCCGGCCCCGCATTCGGCTGTGTGATTTTTAGGATTGTGCATCATGTTTCCCGACCAGAATTGTACCCTTCTGATAATCAAAGCGGATATATGAAACTTCAGAAAATTCCTTGGTTTTATAAAGATCCTTCAAAACCTTTACCAGCCTGGAATAGCGTGTAGAAATTTTTCCATCTTTTCCAAGGTAAATTGGGAATGGCCTGTCAAGCAGGTAAAGGATGAGCTCCCCTTTTTCTGCGATATGGATCTCAGAGATGTTCTGCTGGGGCAGTATGGGATTATTTCTATTGGCTGATTTTAGCAAGTCAAAAACATCCAGGAGGGGGACGGGAATTTGTGCTGCTTGAGTTGAGTCAAAAGGGTAATTTTCAAGACCAGTGATGACCGGCAAGTCAAGTTCCTGAGATGGTCGTGCCGCAGCGATTATCCGACCTCTACTGTCAAGGTAAAACAGGCCTGTTTCCCGGTTTAACAGTGCTACAGGATTTTTTTCTTTCAGGTTGATCAGTAATCTGTTTGGCCAGTTCCGAATGACTTCTGCCCTGGCGACCCAGGGATGGCTTTCAAGTAATGACCTGATCTGATCCGGATCAATAGCCAGAAGGTTTGAGTGGATATCCACTCTGCTCAGGGCTGCAATCTGCTCTTTGCTTGTCATGCGGTTGCCATCGATCTTGACCGCTGTTATCTGGAAAAAATCACACTCACATAACCTGTGATAGGTAAGTTTGGCAGCAAATAGAAGGCCCGGGAAAAAGAAGAGAAATATCAAGGCCCGGATGAGGAATTTATGCCGCTGTCGGAAACTATCTCGCGGTCCTTTAAGGTTTTTCACTGATTTGATTTCAATGTTTGCAGAGTGCAACATATTCATGATTTTACTTTTCTCCCAGAATATGGACCTCAGGCTCAAGTTTGATGCCAAAACGTTTAAAGACTTCCTGCTGAACCAACTGGGCCAGGTTTAAAATATCAGTGGCGGTGGCCCTGCCGGTATTTACAATGAAATTGGCATGTTTTTCGGATATTTTTGCACCGCCGATGGTAAGCCCCTTGAGCCCTGCCTCTTCAATCAAACGCCCAGCAGAGCCGGCCGGCGGGTTTTTAAAGAAAGAGCCGGCACTTGCTTCAGCAAAAGGTTGATTTTCCCGGCGTAATTTCAGGTAGTTTGCGCATCTGGATTTAATATGGTCCTTGTCCCCGGCGCTTAAGGTAAGGGTTGCCGAGAGCAGAACCGTATCAGGGGGCATGGACCATTTTCTATAGGAAAAGCCTAGATTTTCTCCTGATTCTGAATAGGTCCTGCCGCTGCTGTCCATGAGCATTACCCCATGAACCAGGTTGCCGATTTCGTACCCCCAGGCTCCGGCATTCATAATAATGGCCCCGCCGATACTTCCCGGGATGCCAACTGCAAATTCAAGTCCGGATAAACTTTGTTCAGTGCAGTAGTTAATCATCTTGGGAAGTAGACAACCGCCACCGGCACGGACGAAAATTTTTTCTTCGTCCCCTCCAGGGGGCGGTGCTAAAAGTTTTTCGATAGAGCTGAATTCACCTTCCAGCCCAATGATTACTCCCGCGAGTCCGCTGTCAGGTACCAGGATGTTGCTGCCTCGGCCTAAAATCCACCAGGCGATATCATGCTCGTTAAGCCACTGTATCAATCTTTTCAGATCCCCGACATTTGTTGCTGAAATAATGGCCTCTGCAGGTCCGCCGACTTTGAGGGTGGAGAACTGTGCCATGGGAAAATCCCATAGAATTCTGCCCTTCCAGAAGCGGGAAAGATCCTTTGCATGAGAATTAAGGGATGCCATTATGCAAGTCTCATCAGCCTGTTTTTCATTTCTGCAGCATCTCCAGCAGCTTTTCTCCAGCCTGCCAGATGTTGCCTGCACCCAATGACAGGACCACGTCACCAGGGGCAAGAGTGTCCATGATCCTGTCAAGGAGTTTGTCAAAACTTGATTCTAAGTAAGCATGCCTGTGGCCATGCTGCTTTATACCGTTCAACAATGCTTCCGCCGTCACCCCGGGTATGGGGGATTCGCTGGCACCATATATTTCGGTTAAAACAAGGATGTCAGCCTCGTGAAAAGCGGTATAGAAATCTTCGGCCAAAGCCTTGGTCCGGGAATAACGGTGTGGCTGAAACATAACCACCAGCCTGCGTTCAGGCCACGCGTCACGTAGGGCGGAGAGGGTTGCCCGAATTTCAGTCGGATGATGTCCATAATCATCTACAACCGTAATGTCACTCCTTTCTCCTTTGATTTGCAACCTCCGCTGCACCCCCGAAAAACTCTGTAAAGCAGCAGCAATAGTTACAAATGGGATATCCAACTCCAGCCCTACGGTGACGGCGGCTAAAGCATTATATACATTATGTGTTCCAGCCAGCGAGAGTGTGATTTCGCCAAGGACTTCATTCTCTCGGCAAACTTCAAACCGGGTACTGAGCCCTGAGGTGCTGATTCCTTTTGCGTAGACATTTGCCTGGCTGGTCAGGCCATAGGTCAGGAATCTTTTCCGGACCTCCGGGAGGATGGAGGCAACATGGGAATCATCCAGGCAGAGTATGACAACGCCGTAAAAGGGGATTTTATCAATAAAATCAAGAAATACCCCCTTTATTTCTTCTATTGAACTATAATAGTCCAGATGTTCCAGGTCGATGTTCGTGATTACCTCCAGGACCGGGGCAAGCTTCAAAAAGGATCCGTCCGATTCATCTGCTTCTGCAACGAGAAAATCTCCCTGGCCTAGTTTGGCGTTGGTTCCTCCCAGGCAGTCAACCTTGCCGCCTATCACCACGGTTGGATCGAGCCCTGCCTCGGCCAGCAGCCAGGCCACCATTGATGTGGTTGTAGTCTTGCCGTGGCTCCCGGCAATGGCAATACCAAACTTGGTAAGGCGCATAAGTTCCGCCAGCATCTCAGCCCGGGGAATGACCGGGATCAAAGAATTGACGGCTGCCTGGACTTCGGGATTTTCAGGGGCAATGGCCGAGGAAGTGACTACAACATCAGCGTTTTTTATCCAGGCTGCATCATGGCCTATGTGCACTGTACCTCCAAGGGATGCAAGCCGCCTGGTAATATCTGTTTCCTGCAGGTCAGAGCCGCTGATCCTGTAGCCAAGGTTCAGCAACAGCTCTGCAATGCCGCTCATGCCGATACCGCCGATGCCCACAAAGTGTATATGTTTGCTTTTTCTGTACATTGCAGTTTAATTTCGTTATCCGGGGTTTCAGAAAGCTAAAATTTTTCCTGTATGCTCCTGTAGTTTGCCTTTTAAAAGCTCCAGGCAACCGTTGACTATTGTTCCTGTTGCATCGGGATTTGCAATTCTGCCTGATTTTGCTCCCATTTCCGCCAGGAGCTCTGTGTCCTCCAGAAGTTGTTTTATTGCCATGCCGAGTTTTTCACCATCAAGCTCAGACTGTTTGAACATGAGACCGCCGCCTGCCTCGACAATATAACGTCCGTTGATTTCCTGGTGATTATCTGCAGCATAGGGAAACGGCACAAGAATCACGGGTTTGTGGAAAACTGTGAGCTCTGCAAGGGTCGTAGCACCGGCCCGTGAAACAACAAGGTCGGCCTGGGAATATACCTCGGCCATGTCATTGAAAAAAGATTCAACCCGGGCGTTAATTCCAAGTTCGGCATATTTCCGCTGTACATGGACCTGGTCATGCGCACCTGTCTGGTGAATTATATTGGGCTTCGGTGTAAGCTTGACCAAACACTTTTCAGCTGCCTCAAGCACGAGGCTGTTCAAGCGACGTGCCCCCTGGCTGCCGCCCAGGATCAACAGGGTCAAAGGCTCCTGGTGTTTTTCCAGGCGCATCTGATTTGCAGCCTTTACGATCGAGCTGCGCACGGGATTACCGCTTAATATGGTTCTGCCGGCAGGAAAATATTTTTCACTGCCCGGCAGGGAAACAAATATCCTGTGGACCAGGCGGCCCAAAATTTTGTTGGCCAGGCCGGGGATGGAATTCTGTTCATGGATGCAGGTTGTGATACCCATGAGGCGGGCGGCAAGAATTACCGGTCCTGTTACATACCCACCGACGCCAAAAACCAGGTCCGGTTTGAATTTTCTGATAATCCCTGCAGCTTCGAGGAGTGCAGCAGGCTGCTGCAAAAGGGCCATAAGTTTTGCCAGCGGGCTTTTGCCTTTGATGCCCTGGCTCTTGATGGTCATAGTGGCAAAACCCTGGCCGGACAGGACGGTTTTGTCTACCCTGCGCTCGGTGCCGATAAAAAGTATGTCGCAGCCGGGATAGCTATGCATCATGGCTTGGGCCAAAGCGATACCCGGAAAGATGTGGCCGCCGGTCCCACCACCGGTAATGATCAGCCTTATATTATGAGCCTTTTCTTCTTTCATATCAATGGAGGATAGCCTCTTTTGCCGGGCCGGCAGCGTTTCTGTGCAGTTCAAGAACGGATTTCCTGAATACATCGCCGCGTTCAGCATAACTTGTAAACATGTCAAAACTGGCACAGGCAGGTGAGAGCAAAACCGCATCACCCGGCACAGCAAGATGTGCAGCCCTAACAACCGCTTCAGGCAGAGTATCGAGGATCTCAACAGGGGTAAAAGCTAGAAAGATACGGGCCATTGTATCTTTTGCTTCACCTATGAGCAGCAGATGTTTGACTTTTTGCCGCACAAGCTCTGTCAGGATCGAGTAATCTCCTCCCTTGTCCCTGCCTCCGGCAATAAGAATGACGGGCTGCTGCATGGCTTGGAGTGCTGAATAAACAGCCCCGACATTGGTAGCTTTTGAGTCATCGATATAACTGACGCCGTTTAGTTCCGCCACAAGCGTCATGCGGTGTTCAAGGGGCCTGAAGGAGGCAAGGCCCTTTTGGATGTCCTGCTGCTGACAGCCCATTAGGCGGGCTCCTAAAATTGCAGCAGCAGCATTCTGCAGGTTGGGGGGACTTTTCAAACAGGTTGCGCTTAATTCATAGACCTCTCCATGCAAGTTGTCCGGCAGGGTTGTGGAACTGCTGTTTTTTAAAAGAATGGTATCACCCTGGATCGAAGCGCCGGCAAGATCAGCCAGCTGGTGGCCGAAAAAGAACTTCCGGCAGGCAGGCCACAGATTCCGGCGGTTCAAGATCTCGGCATCGTCAGCATTGAGAACCGCATAATCATCCGGTCCCTGGGCTGCAAAAATTGAGAATTTGGATTCAACATATGATGCAAAAGAGGCATAGCGTTCCAGGTGATCCGGACTGATATTCAGCAGAATCGCAGTGCGGAAAGGCACGATATGTTTGGAGCCGCCGGTGTCCAGTTGGAAAGAACTGATCTCAGCCACTACTATATCCGCATCCTGAGCACCGGAAAGATAGGCAAAAATCGGGGTGCCGATATTGCCTCCCACAAAAACCTTTTTGGAAGCTGCTCGAAAGATATCACCCAAAAGCGTGGTTACAGTAGTTTTGCCATTCGTGCCTGTTACTGCAATTGTAGGAGTTTGGAGAAACTGTGCTGCGACTGACAGTTCACCTATGACAGGGATACCCATTTGTCTGGCTGCGGCCAGAGGTTTTATGGTAAGCGGGATTCCCGGGCTGACAAATATAAGATCAACTGAGGTAAAAAGGGCGGTACTGTGGCCACCTGTCTCGCAGGGAATATTGTTATCCTTAAGCCATCGAACAAATTCTGGCACTATTGCACTTTGGGACGATGAGTCTGACACAGAGACCCTGGCGCCATGCTTCAGGAAAAACCTGGCCGCGGCCCGGCCGGTTTTTCCCAGGCCGACAACAAGGATATGTCGGTCCTGCAGCTGGAAACCTGGGTCAGATTTTGTCTTCATTTGTGTCATATCGTTTATTGTATTGCCAAAAATTTTCTACTACCTGAGTTTCAGGGTTGCCAGAGCCAGCAGGCCTAAAATGATGGATATGATCCAGAAGCGCACCACAACCTTTGGCTCGGCCCAGCCTTTTTTTTCAAAATGATGATGAAACGGGGCCATGAGGAATACCCGTTTCCCGCCAGACATCTTAAAAAAGCCCACCTGGATAATGACAGACAGGGCTTCCATGACAAAAATGCCGCCGACAATCGCAAGCAGTATTTCCTGTTTTGTAATAATTGCAATGGTGCCAAGCGTTCCGCCCAGGGCAAGCGAACCCACGTCACCCATGAAAATCTGGGCCGGGTAGGCATTAAACCAGAGAAAGCCAAGGGAACTGCCCACGAGGGCACCACAGTAGACCGCAAGTTCACCTGAGCCCGGAACAAAGGGTATCTGCAGGTAGTTTGCCAGGACAGCATGCCCGGCAAGATAAGAAAATACAAGGTAGACTGAACCACTTATGATTATAGGTCCTGCAGCCAGACCATCGAGCCCGTCAGTGAGGTTGACGGCATTTGAAGCACCGACAATGACCAGCATGGCGAAAATAATATAAAACCAGCCAAGATCGGGCTTCAGAGCCTTAAAGAAGGGGACACTCAAGTGACCGTCGAATTGAGGATGGCTGTAGAGAATAAAGCCAAGAAGCAGGGCACCTGTGAGCTGCAGGAATAATTTACCTCTGGCACTCAAACCCTTACTGTTGTTGATGGTAATTTTTCTGAAATCATCAAGTGCGCCGATGGAACCAAACCATAAGGTAACCCCCAGAATCACCCATATATAGCGGTTGGTCAGGTTGGCCCAGAGCAGGGTGGTGTTGATGATGGTAAAGATAATAAGCATGCCACCCATGGTGGGAATGCCTTCTTTTTGCAGGTGGGTTTCTGGGCCGTCGTCCCTTACCACCTGGCCAAGCTGAAGTTTTCTGATGTAGCGGATAAAGGCAGGGGCAACTAAAACAAAGAAAAGAAAAGCGGTAACTGCAGCACCAATGGTCCGGAAAGTGATATACCGGAAAACATTGAATCCTGCGAACAGGGAGCTTAGTGGGTATAGAAAGTGGTAGAACATAAGTTTCAGTTGCCCGCTGCCTTGATTGTTGATTTGCCGTAGCGAAGAAGTTCAAGAACCTCTTCCATGCGCATGCCCCTTGAGCCTTTAAGAAGAAGCCAATCATCGGATTTGATCCTGCCATCGCGCAGTAATTTCTGGAGCCAGGATGCCAGATCTTTTTTGCTGCTGAATCCCTTGGCTGCAGTGGGGTCCATGCCGGCATTTATTGCACTTTTGACGACATTTTCGGCCTGGCTGCCGAAAGCGGCAAGAAAATCCAGGCCAAGATCTTTTACTGCTTTACCCAAAGCTGAGTGCAGGGCCTCAGTTTTAGGGCCCAACTCCAGCATATCACCCAGAACTGCTACGGCCAGGTGGTCTTTTTTCAGGTCCAGGAGGGTGTTGAGGGCAGCCATCATCGATGCGGGGTTGGCATTATAGCAGTCGTTCAGAACCTTAACCCCTGAAGGCAGTTCCTCAATACGGGTCCGCTTATCATAAGGTTTAAAAGCTGCTAAACCACTGACAATATCATCTATAGTGCTGCCGGTTCCATGGGCCATTGCTGCTGCAGCAAGACTATTTGTCACATTGTGTGTACCAAGCCCCCTGATTGTGACCTGCCGGGCCTCTCTGCCTATATAAAGGGTAAATTCCATGCCTTTTTCACCAAGACTTTTTATATTCGCGGCGCGAACAAACGCTTCGGGATGACATCCGAAGGTTATTTTTTCCTGCCGTAATGCTGCAGCAAGAGATCTGACAATCGGGTCATCCAGATTGACAGCAGCCTTTGCCTCAGGCTTGAGTCCTACAAAAAGTTCGTTCTTGGCTTTTGCAACTCCCCGGATATCTCCGAGACCTTCCAGGTGCGCTTCTTGGACATTAATGATGCAGGCGATGTCGGGATCGGCAATTTCCGTCAAAGTGGCAATCTCACCCGGCCTGTTCATGCCCATTTCCAGTACAGCTATCTCATGCTCCGGTTTCAGTCGGAAAAGGGTTAAGGGCAGACCGATCAGATTGTTGAAATTACCTTCGGTTTTTATAATGGTACGATTTTGTTTGAGAATAGCCGCGGTCATCTCTTTGACCGTGGTCTTGCCGGAACTGCCGGTTATGGCTGTGACCAGCAGATCATTATTCCAGCGGCGCCAGCCGCTTGCCAGCTGTCCGAGGGCAACAACCGTATCAGGCACCAGCAGGACAGGGATGGCTGGATGAAAATCAAGGTCGGGCTGCTTCCGGCCGGGACCGAGGTTAATGAGAAGTCCTGCTGCCCCTTTTTCCAGTGCCTTTTGACAGAACTCTCTGCCATCAAATTTTTCACCTTTCAGGGCAACAAAGAGATCCCCGGGTTGAATTGTCCTGGTGTCGGTTGAAATTGCACTGAAGGTAACAGATTTTTCCACAGGAAAGAGAAACTGTCCGCCGGTAAGCTGCTGGACCCATTCAAGCTTCCAATGCGGGGGTGCACCGGACTTTGCCTCCAGTTGCATTTCTGCTTCAACCCGGTCATCGAAGAAAATTTTTCCGTTTTTGTTGATCTGGTAATTCTCATGACCTTTGCCGCTGATAAGAACGATATCCTTTAAACCTGCATACCTGACTGCTGTAGAGATTGCCAGGCGCCTGTTCATGATAATATCATAGCCCCTGCCATCTTCCTTGCTCAGAATTTTTAGGGCAGATACTTTATGGAGACCGGTCCTGGCAAGCCCCTCTTCAATCTGAGCCAGAATCATTTCCGGGGGCTCTGAACGGGGATTATCAGAGGTTGCCAGCACCACATCGCACAATTTTCCAGCAATTTCTCCCATAAGGGACCTTTTGCCGCGGTCACGGTCACCTCCACAGCCAAATACGCAGATAAGCCGTTGTGACTTGAGTCTCAGCAGGGCATTGAGAACATTCTCAAGGGCATCGGGAGTGTGGGCGTAATCCACAAAGACTGCGGAGGAGTGTGTATCCCTGTTTTTCAGCTCAATCCTTTCGAGTCTGCCGGGAATAGTATTCACATCTTCCAGCCCTTTTTGCATGCAGCCAAGCTTTTCATCATGAGCCAAACCTATGCCGATGGCGCAAAGCATATTGCGCAGGTTGAATTCTCCAACAAGAGGGGTTCTAAGCGACATGGGACCTGCCGGTGTAGAGATTTCGGCTGCAATGCCACAGATGTTTGCCGTAAAATTCTGCGGGTGTATGTCACAGTCACTGTTCATGCCGCAGGTAGTGATTGGAGGAGACTCACCTCGATTCTGGAACTGAGCCTTTATTTCCTCATACATCTGCCGGCCCCAGTTATTGCTTGCGCTATGAACGGGTGTGTTGTTTTCTGCCTGTTCTGGTGAATCAGCAAGGACAATAACGATACGGCCGCCGGTCTTTAGATGTTTGGTGAACAGCTGTTTTTTGCTTGTGAAGTAGTGGTGCATGTCAGTGTGAAAATCCAGGTGATCCCGGCTTAAATTGGTAAACACACCGATGTCGAATTCCATCCCTGTAAGTCTTGACTGGGCCAGGGCATGCGATGACACCTCCATGACCACGTCGGTGATATCCTCATCAGCCATCTTGCGGAGCAGGGCAAAGAGCGTGGGAGATTCCGGAGTTGTAAATGGGGCCGTCATTTCAATATGCCTGTCACTTTTATCATTGTAGCGGTAGTTCACGGTACCGATTACTCCGGGCCGTCTGCCGCAGGCTTTCAACAGGGACTCAACCAGAAAAGAGGTTGTTGTCTTGCCGTTGGTTCCGGTAATGCCGATAACGGTGAGTCGGCGCTCTGGGTGATCATAGTAATTTGCCGCAATATTGCCGAGGGCGGTTTTGGTGTCGTCAACCTCCACAATTGTTACTCTGCGCAGAGCTTCTGTTTCAGGAACCAAATCCTGCCAGCCCCGATTCACCAGCAGGGTGGAGCAGTCAGCAGCAACAGCCTGGCGTATAAAGTTGTGGCCATCAAGCGAAATACCTTTAATGGCTGCAAACATATCTCCAGGCCGCACTTTCCGGGAATCCGAACAAAGGCCGGAAATTTCAGTTTTTTCAATATCCCCGATAATGCTGTAGTCAACTCCTTCAAGTAATTGTTTGAGTTGCTTTGCTGCTGGTGCTTGACCCGACATTTATTTTTATCCAAAAAGCTGCCAGTTAATTTTCTTTGAGTTATTCAAATATCCTGCTGCAGTTCCAGAATACATTCTCCACCATTTTTAAGTTCGGCGCCGGCAGCAGGATGCTGCGAAACTATTCTGCCGCTGCCGACTAGTTTAACGTCCAGGTTAAAGTGCTGGAGGACCTGCAGGCCTGCCCGCAAACTTTTTCCAGTGACGTCAGGCATATTTTTTTTACTGTCACCTGTATCTGTAACATTCTTTTGTTCAGGAGTTGGAGAATCAATGTTTGCAGCCAAAGCAGTTTCACCAGTAGCCCAGAAATCAGGAGAGGGAACAGGTGGAGTCTGATCTGCCACAAAGAGCATTTTTTTAACCATCTCCTGATCAGGGCTGAGTATCGAGAATTTGCTGCCAAAGGTTTCAAGCGCATCGGCATAGATCTCATCGCTGTTTATCGGATAGGAAAGTACGGCGATCATGGTCAGTTTTGGGTCTCGGCCGGGTATGGCCCCAAGCAATAAGCTTTGTGAAATACGCCCGGTATTTTCAATTGATGGTATCGCATTTTTCTTCTCTTCAGCATGTAAAGAATTTTCCTGCTGGGCAGCGAACCGGTGCGCTTCAAAAAACATAGGTAATTGTGAAGGTTTTCCTTTGCTGCCTAATTTCAGCCATCGGGCAGCAAGAAAATCAATCAAATCCTTGCTGGTTGCATAATGAAATGCATCATTATGTTCAAGAGCAGTTATAGTCCGTGCAACCGGGGACAGGCTTTCCTTTGGATAAGCCCTGTGCAGCAGGTGAGGGGTGACGATCTTGCCGTTATTTATAAGTGCCGTGAAAGCAGTGAGAAGGCGCAGGGCAGAGGAGTGAAAGGAAGGATCAGTAATAGCCAGAGACGGGGTAGCGGGTGTTTCATCTTTGAGAGGTAGATCTGTCAGGAGTTGCTGCTCAAAACCCAACTGATGGGTAAAGCGTTGTAAATATACAGGATCAACATTTTCAACCGGCGGCGCAACTGATAATTTTCTTCTTTTCAGTAAATCGGGTTCCAAGACAAGCAATGACTCCCTGTTAGCCGGGTTGTCAACGGTCAGTAACTTTCTTTCATTCTTTAGGTTGATGGCTGCTGCCTGTTGGAAAATGAGAGCTAGTTCGCCGGGATATACTGGTTCGGTTATAACATGATTGTTAAGTGCTGAGCTGGGAAACTCCCAGTAGTGATTGGGATTGAATGCAGGATAGCTCGCCATTGCAAGTATTCCGCCGGTATTGGCATCCATCAGAAGAACACAGCCGCTGGCAGCTCCCGCAATCCTTATCCTTTTCTCAAGAAATCGTTCAATTTTGGCTTGGAGCATCAGGTCAATGTTGAGGACGATGTGGGTGCCTGACCGGCTGAATTCAGTGGCAGGTTCAAAGTGCAGTGCCAGCATTTCTGCTCTATTTATCTCATCACCCCGGAGGAGGGTATTGTATTGAAATTCAATGCCGTCGAGGCCCTGGCCATTCTCCACAAAGCCTACCGCATGGGCTGCATTTTCGTGATTTGGGTAGAAACGTTTTGTTTCAACAACCTGGTAAATGCCCTGTATATTTAGTTCTTTTACTGCATTTGCCAGTTCCTGATCGATGCCCTTGGATATCCAGACAAACCCCCTCTCGCTTTTTAGGCTGGCTAACAGACTGTTTTGTTCTAATCCCAGGATTTTTTCCAGCAGCTCGGCAGCAGCTGCGGGATCACCCATTTCAAGCGGCCGGGCATAAATGGCATAGGTTTCGTAAGTGGCTGCCAGTGTTCTGAAATTACGGTCATAAATGAAAGCCCTGGGCGAGGCTGATGCAGTGGCTGTAAAGACTTCACCAGGCTTGTTTTGTTTGACCCAGGTATAGAGTTCTGAAATGGCAGATATCTTTTCCTTATGAAACACGAAGGCCCCAGATCCGAGGATAAGGACAAGGGCCAGCAGAAGGAATTGCCTCTTCCTTCTTTTGTCTAAGAGCAGCTTTCGGCGTCGCTGCAGCTGTTTTAAAGCCTGATCAGTCATGTAGCATTATTTTCTCCGATGCGCTTCTGCAAATATTGGGTTTCAATTTTTTAAAAACTTGTTTCGCGGATGAATCGTTCCGAATATCGCTCCCTTTATGGAAAACGGATTTGATTCTTTGCAGGAGACCGCAGACCCAGTTTCTTGACAGCCGCCTCTATATGGCTCCGGGTCAGCATCAGTTCCCGTTGAGTTACCAGCTGGTCTTTTTCATTTTTCATTTGGGTGTTGAGTGCTCTGTGGCTGCCGATTTGGTCAAGGGCAACCTGAACCTGCAGGCCGAACCAGATCGTTGAGCTGATACCAAATACGAGGCTCAACAAAAGCATGGCACCAATTGTTTTCCACATAAAAGTGCTTAACTGGAAAAGTTCCTTGGAGGCAGCTTTGGATTTTTTCTTTGATGTTCTTAGTCTGTTCCTGCTTTTTACCTCTATGAAACTGCCGGAATAATCCTTGATCATGATTAGTCCCTCCACCTTTTACCTTTCATGCATGCGGCCCGAAGTTTGGCGCTTCTTGCCCTTGGGTTCACCTTGATTTCCTCCGCCCCCGGTATAACAGGTTTTTTTGTCAAAACGTGAAGTTCAGGGCTTTCTTTAAACTTTCTTTTGACTAATCGGTCTTCCAGGGAGTGGAATGAGATAATGCAGACCCTGCCACCGGGTTTGAGAATTGTTGTTACGCTATCAAGTACCTCAGCAAGATTGTCGAGCTCTTTGTTAACAGCGATTCGCAGAGCCTGGAAAACCTTTGTAGCAACATGAATTTTACGGGGCTGGAATTTTCTTGGAACAGCACCTGCTACAATACGGGCAAGCTGAGAGGTCGTTGTAATCCTGGTCCTGTTTCTTTCCGTGACGATATGGGCGGCTATGCGCCTGGCTTGTCTCTCTTCACCATAGTAGTAGAAAATGTCGGCCAGCTCCTCCTTCCTGAAATTGTTAATGATTTCTTCAGCGGTTGTATCCCCGCGTTTATCCATCCGCATATCAAGTGGTCCGTTTGTCTGGTAGCTGAAGCCTCTTTCACCCGAATCAAACTGTAACGATGAAACGCCGAGGTCCAATAACAATCCGTCCACTTTGTCAATACCTTTTTCAGTCAGTCCCGCCATGATTTCAGAGTAGTTTCGGTTGAGGGCGTAAAATCTTTCGCCAAAAGGGGCGAGTCTTTTCCTGGCCAGTTCCAGGGCACTTGCATCCCATTCAAAACCAATGACACGGCCTGAAGGCTCGCAAGTCTGCAGAATTTTCTCAGCATGTCCACCAAGGCCAAGGGTGCCGTCAATATATATCCCGCCAGCAACCGGAGCCAGGAAGCGGATTGTTTCTTCAAGAAGTACGGGGGTGTGAATTGTAGGAGGAGAATCAGGGAGGGGGGATTGGGCCTTGGAGGAGCAAGGCTTTTTCTTCGAAAAGGTTTTCCTCGCATCCGGCACGGCATCCCCATTGCTTAAAGTATGCCCAGGGCTGACAAGCTCTGCTCGAAATCACTGAATTTGTCCCGGGTCAGCTTTGTTTCCTTTTCCCAGGCGATTTTGTCCCAGATTTCGAAATGGTCAAGCATGCCGTTCAGCACTACATCCTTTTTCAGGTCAAAATATGTCCGCAGAGTCGGCGGCAGAAGAATCCTTCCCTGTTTATCCAGGCTGCATTCAGTAACGCCGGAGATAACATAGCGTCTGAAAGAATCCATGCCCGGCTGTTTTTTGCCCTGGACAAGCAAAGTAGTTTCAATGCGCTCCCAGACGTTTACAGGAAATGCCTTCAAGCACTTGTGCCAGTTTGTGACCATTAACTGCCCATTGTCATGGTCTTGAAGCACATCACGAAATCTGCTTGGAATATTTAGCCTGCCCTTTGCGTCCAGCGTATGTTCCGAACGGCTGCGAAACCTGCTTTTTGATGATTTGCTGCTGTCTGTCTTGGGCACAGAACTACCCCTTTATTCCCTTTTTTCCCACTTTACACCACTTAGGGTACTTCTTATCGGATACATTGGGCCTCTGTCAAGGAAAAATTATTGAAAATTTGCTTATTTAAAGGGAAGGAAAAGCAGGGTTGAGCCTTGAAGGTGATAGTGCATACATCATATTGTATAGTTTCACTACATATGGCCCTATATGTTGTATATGTATCGCTGTGATATTGGTTTGTGCCGGTGTCTGAAATGCTGAATTAATTTTTCAGCGATATGGGAGGTTACGAAAACATGCTACCATTCAAGCTTGAGAATATTACCCAGGGGGTCAACTTTGGCGATTTTTACCAGTACGGTATCCCCGGCGCTGACTTTAAAGGCAGGGTTTATGGGTAGGTCAGCATCAAGAAGGAAATCTTCCAGGAAGATATGAACCCGTTTCGGGCCGCTGTCAACTATAAGGGCAGGAAGCCTGGTACTCTTTTTTGCCTGCAGATATTTCAAAATCCAGTAGCGCTGGCGAAGATATTTTACCTGATTGGCTTTTTCAAGGGTCGCCTGGATAATGGAACCAAAATGCTTCATGTCTTTTTTGCTGAAAAGAACACCTTTGCCCATGATGAGGTAATTGATCTGCAGTTGCATGATAAGGTCGAGCAGACGGCGAATGGGAGAGGTGATAGTGGTGTATTGTGGGGCACCAACACAGCTGTGGCTCTTGGGGGTGGTAAGCAGATGCATGGGTGAAAGACGCTTGCGTTGTTGAATAACTTTGACGAGATCCTTTTCAAAACCGTCGATAATCCGCTGGCGGGGTTCGGCCTGGCAGCGAAAAAGTCCCGGTGCCTCTCGTTCAGCTATGAACTGGGCCCCAAGGGTATTGGCAAGGATCATAAACTCTGCTACC
>Ga0209536_100003465_pt1 | contig 25333 bp, 19 predicted proteins | sample DeeMarSeWOR28_12_FD_187461 | JGI IMG/M metagenome (GOLD analysis project Ga0209536, IMG submission 187461) | Marine sediment microbial communities from White Oak River estuary, North Carolina - WOR-2-8_12 (SPAdes) (version 2) | ecosystem: Environmental > Aquatic > Marine > Intertidal zone >...
CGCCTTCGAGACCCTGATCCGTCGCTTCCCGGCACTGGCGCTTCGCGAGCCGGAGCCGCGCTGGAAGCCCCAGATCTTCCTGCGCGGACTCGAGTCGCTGCCACTGCGCTGGGATCGAGCCTTGCCCCGGCGCTAGGCATCGGCGGCGGGCAGGGTGACCCGGAAGCAGGTGCCGCCCCCCGGCTGCGATTCGACCTCGATCTCGCCGTGATGACTCTGGACCAGCTGGTAGGAGATCGAGAGACCGAGGCCCGTGCCCTCACCCACCGGCTTGGTGGTGAAGAAGGGGTCGAAGATGCGCTCGATCTGATCGGGCGGGATTCCACAGCCCTCGTCGCGGACCTCGACGACGACCCGGTCGTCCTGGCCCCGCACGACGACGCGGATCGCCTGGTCTCCCGTGACCGCCTGGGAGGCGTTGATCACGAGGTTGAGGAAGACCTGCTGCAGCTGCTGGGCGGCGCCCCGCACGGGAGGAACCGCCTCGATCTCCCGAATCACCTGGTTGGCGTGGCGCATCTGTGGGGCGGCGATGCGGAGCACCGACTCGATCAGCGGAGCGATCTCGACCGTGCCGACCTCGCTCTCGCCGGCGTGGGAGAAGCTCTTGACGTCGCGTACGATCGCGATCACGCGCTCGACGCCGTCCAGCGACTCCTCGACCAGCTCGCGTCCTTCGTCGAGCTCGTCGGCCAGCTCTGCGGCGGTCGGGCCCGGAAGCTTCGAGCCGATGCGGTCGAGACCCGCACGCAGGGCTCCCAGATTCGCGCGCACGTAGGTCACCGGGTTGTTGATCTCGTGGGCGATCCCGGCGGCGAGCTGGCCGACGCATGCCAGACGGTCGGAGGTGATGAGTCGGCTGCGAAGACTCGCGATCTCGCGCAGGTCGCGAGCGATCACGACGAAGCCGAGCGGGTTCTTCTGCTTGTCGCGGATCAGGACGCTGTGGATCGAGGTGGGAATGGGATCGCGGCCCTCGGGAAGCAGCGTGCACTCGCGCTCCGACACCTCGTTGAGTGGCTCAGGGAGCTCGATGTCCACCAGGTCGGCCAGGGCTCGTCCCTCGAGGGCGCGCGGGGTGGTTCCCAGCAGGCGCCCCATCCCGAGGTTGGCGGAGTGGATGCGGCCGTCGAGTCGCACGAGGGAGACCCCGTCGCTCAGGGTTGCGAGGATCTCGTTCGCGAACGCGCCGGGGGCGAGCAGGGAGTAGCCGTAGCGCTGGAACGTCCACGCACTGCTCGCCACCAGCAGGGTGATCGACGCCGCCCCCAGGCGAGGCTGCTGGATGCCGAGGATCGGCAGGAGCCCGTCGGTGAAGCAGGCGACGACCAGCGGAATGAGCAGCCCCACGAAGAGCCAGCGGGTCTGGCGCTCCTCCGCAGGCGAGGCCGAGTGCCGCAGGTACTGGTAGGCGATGACGACGCCCCCGAGCACCGTCGTCGCGCTGATGGCCACGGCGATCGGAAAGGCGGGTCCGACCTCCCATCCCCAACCCCACGCAGTGGGAATGGCGCGGGTGTGGACCCAGTCGGTGCTCGAGTCGGCGATCGCCAGGAGTGCTGGCACCGCGTAGAGCGCCGCGGGAAGCCAGCGGCGTCGGGCGAGCGGGTGACCGGTGAGCTCGAGGAAGAGATGGAGGACGGCCGGGCCGATCAGCATCCATCCGAAGGCCGAGGCCCGGATCAGGACCAGGGCGCTCTGCGCGTCTCGGGCCGTACTCCACAGCACCTCGCAGCCCGCCCACAAGGCACCGCAGGCGGCCACGGCCACGCAGAGCCGGCTGCTGTGCCGGGTCGAGTCCCGCGCGAGGACCGCCACGGCCAGCATGGCGCAGCCGATGCAGGAGGCGAGAGGCAGGAGCAGGTAGAAGTTCACTTGGGCGGCCCCAGGGCCTGAATCGGCCCCTCCGCCGGGGGACTTGATCCAGCCCTGGTCGGTCGCCCGCTAGCGCTGGACCTCGAAGCCCTCGCGCCGGCCGTCCCAGGTCTCGGGAGTGACGCCGCGCTCGCGCAGCCGGTACTTCTGCACGCGGCCGGTGGGTGTTGCCGGGAGCTCGTCGAGGAACTCGATGTAGCGGGGGACGAAGAAGTGGGGCGCCGTGTCGTTCACGAAGCGGGCGAGCTCCCCCGCGGCCACCGCCTCGCCCGGCTTGAGCACCACGCACACCTTGAGCTCCGCCTCCGATTCCAGCTCCGCCGAGGTCACGCCGTGGGCGGCGGCCTGGGCGACGGCCGGGTGCGCGGCGACGGCCGCCTCCACCTCGACCGACGCGATGTTCCGCCCCTTGTAGCGGATGAAGTCCGCCTTCCGATCGACGAAGAACCACTGTCCGTCCTCGTCGCGACGCCCTAGATCGCCGGTGTGGTACCAGAGGTTCCGCCAGGCCTCGACCGTGAGGTCGGGGCGCTCGAAGTAGCCGTTGAAGATCAGGTAGGGCTCCTTCGGGCGCACGCAGAGTTCGCCCACCTCTCCCGGCCCGACCTCGTAGTCGCGCTCGTCGAGCAGGCGGATCTCGATGCCCGGGGCGGGCTCGCCGAGGGCGTTCGGAGCGTAGTGGCCGTCCGGGCGGTGGGTCATCAGCGACATCACCTCGCTCTGGCCGTAGCCCTGGGTGATGTCCGCGATGCCGAAGCGGCGCTTGAAGGGCTCCATCAGGGCGTGGGGCATGGGGATCATCCCGGCGGAGCGGATCGGGTTGTCGGCGTCGTCGGGGCGCTCGGGCTGCTGCCAGAGGAAGATGTGCATGGCGCCGAGGGTGAAGGTCATGGTCGCGCCGTAGTAGCGGCAGCGATCCCAGAAGTCCTGGACCGAGAAGCGGGGATCGATCGCGCAGGGGACGCCGCAGACCATCGCCCGGTAGAGGTTCGCGACCCAGGCCGCCGACTGGTACATCGGCAGACAGGAGTAGATGATGTCGTCCTTCCGCAGCTTTGCGTTGACGGCGCCGTCCAGCGCGGCGCGGATCCAGACGTTGTGGCTCTGCATCACGCCCTTCGAGCGGCCCGTGGTGCCCGACGTGAAGAGGATGGCGGCGGTGTCCCCGAGGAAGAGCTCGCTGTCGTCGGGCTCCTTCGCCGGTGCGCCCTCGAGCTCGGAGAGCGAGAGGGAAGGAAGCCCGAGGGGCGCGGCGGCCCCGGCATCACCCCGGATCACGATCCGTTCGAAGGGCAGGGCGTCGGCGCACTCGATCACCCTGGGCAGCAGCGCTTCGTCCACGACGAGCACCCGGGCGCGGCTGTCCAGCAGACGGTCGCGCAGCCAGGTCCCCTTGTAGTCGGTGCTGGTGGGGACCCAGATCGCGCCGAGCTTGTTCAGGCCCAGCGTCGTCCACACGTAGGCCGGGTTGGTCTCCATCAGCAGACAGACCGTGTCGCCGCGGGAGACGCCGAGCTCCGCGAAGCCGTTCGCCATGGCGTTGGCGAGCTGGTTCACCCGGCCGTAGGACCAGCGCTCCTCGTCCGCCATCAGGAAGTCGTGATCGGGGATGACCTCGGCCTGGCGGCGGAGACAGCGGCCGATCAGCCGCTCGTGGGGATCGTCGAGGTCGAGGCGGTGCACGGCTCCTCCCGGAAGGGCGTACATTCTACCGCGAGTCGCGCCTCAACCGACCTCGATCGTGAGTCCCGCGAAGCCCCGCACGTTGCTGGAGTGCATGCGCTCGATGCCATCCTCGGGGACCTCGTACTCGGGCCAGCGACGCAGGAACTCCTCGATTCCGATGCGGGACTCCAGTCGCGCCAGCGAGGCGCCCAGGCAGATGTGGCGGCCATAGCCGAAGCCCAGGTGGAAGTCGATGTCGCGGCGTACGTCGAAGCGGTCGGGATCGTCGAAGCGGCGTTCGTCGCGGCCGGATGCGCCGTTCAGCAGCAGCACCCGCGCACGCTCCGGAATGGCCACGCCGTGGAGGGTGACGTCCCGGGTGGTGACCCGGCCCTGGTACTGGGAGGGCGGGTCGAAGCGCAGCGTTTCCTCGACGACGTTCGCGATCCGTCCGGGTTCCGCGATCAGGGTGCGTCGCTCGTCCGGGTTGCGCCACAGCTCGTGGAAGGCTGTGGCGAGCAGCTTCGTGACCGTCTCGTTGCCAGCGGTGGCCAGCAGCGTGAGGAAGGCCCGGATGTCGTCGTCCGAAAGCCGTCGCGCAACGCCCTCGTCGTCTGGTACCTCTACCTCGGTGAGACGGGTCATCAGGTCGTCCCGGGGCCGTCGGCGTCGGTCTTCGATGTGCTCGCTCAGAAAGGCCATGAGCTCCGCCTGGGCCCGGTAGGCCTCGGGGACCGGCAGGGGGTTTCCCGGCTCCCGGTGGAGGATCCAGTTCGATTGCTCCTGGACCCGGCGGCGATCGGCTTCGGGGATGCCGAGCATCGCGCTGATCACGTCCATCGGCAGTCGCGCCGTGAACTCGCGCACCACGTCGAAGCGCTCCCTTCCCGCCAGCGCGTCGAGGTGGGCGACGGCGATCTCGCGGATGCTCGCTCCGAGGTTGGAGATGCTGCGCGGGGTGAAGGCCTTCGAGACGAGCTTGCGGTAGTGCGTGTGCCGTGGAGGGTCCATGAAGATCATGAGCCCCGTTCCGTGCTTCGGCCCATCCATGAACTCGAGGCTCGTGCCCCAGCTCGAGCTGTAGGTGGCGGCGTCGACGAACGCCTCGAGGTTGTCCTGGAAGCGCGTGAGGGCGTAGAAGTCCAGCCGTTCGTTGTAGTAGACCGGCGCGAAGTCGCGCATCCACCGGTAGACCGGGTAGGGGTCCGCGTCCTGCTCGTAGGAGAAGGGGTCGTACTCGACGCGATCGTCCGGACCGAAGGCATCGAACGAGCTGGGTTCGTCGGGTCGGATCGCCACGCGAAGCTCCGCCGACGACCCTAGGTCAGTTACGTTGCGCGTGCAATGGAAACAGTGATAGCCTGCGCACGGCCCCCCGGCGCGGCGATCCCGGCCGCGGGCTTCGGGTGTGGCCCCCGGCGCGGGAGGAGGACGTGGATGGGCGGTACGCGTCGAGCGCCGGATGCGGAGCGGAGGAGCGCGGGCGGGTCGCCCGGGCGTCGCACCCAGGCCGAGCGCACCGCTGCCACCCGCGAGCGGATCCTCGGCGCGGTGGTCGAGAGCATCGGCGAGGTCGGCTTCGGTCGCACGACCGCGAACGAGATCGCACGGCGGGCGGGTGTCACCTGGGGGGCGGTCCAGCACCACTTCGGCGCGAAGGAGGGCATCCTCGAGGCTGTTCTCGAGGAGTCGTTCCAGCGCTTCGCCCGACTCCTGGAGGAGATTCCGGCGAGCGGATCCCTGGAGGAGCGGGTCGCGATGTTCGTGGACCGTGCGTGGAAGCACTTCTCGAGTCCGCACTACCGCTCCACCCTCGAGATCCTGCTGCACCTCGCTCCTGCGCAGAGCGCGGACGAGTCGGACTGGCAGCGGGGGATGGCGGAGGCGCTGAACCGGATCTGGAAGCGGCTCTTCGCCGACACGTCGCTGCCCCCGCGGCGCGCGGCCATACTCCAACGCTACGTGGTGTCCGTGCTCTCCGGGCTCTCCTCGATGGAGATGCTCGCCGGCGTCTCGCACAGCCGCGCCGCCGAGCTGGCGCTGCTCGAGCAGACCCTCACGCGCGAGCTCAGAAGCGCGAGGCCTCGAGACTGACGTCGGCCTGGGCGAAGGCGTTGCGGTGGCCCTGGAGGGCCCAGCTCGCCTCGTCGTCCTTCCCCTGGGCCTCGAGGCTCCGCGCCAGTCCGTAGAGCGACCAGCCGTTCTTCGGGTACTGGGAGAGATCCTTGCGGTAGACGGCCTCCGCCTCGGCGGCGCGGCCGGACTCGAGCAGCACCGCGCCCAGCGCCTGACGCACCGGGAAGTACCAGGGCGGGGGCTCCATGTAGACCAGTGCGTCCTGCCTGGCCACGGACCTCTCCATCGCCTCGATGGCGGTGGCGAAGTCTCCGCGCGTGGCCGCGATCTCGCCCTCCAGATGATCGGCACCGATCTCGAGCAGCGTCGATGAGGACGCCGTTCCGCCGGCGACGATCAGGGCCTGCGCGGCCTCGCTCGCTGCGATCTCGCGCACGGCGGACAGCGACTGCCGGGCCTCGTCGAGCTGGCCGAGCCGCGTCTCTGCGATGCCGCGGGCGTAGTGCCAGACGCCTGTCTGGTAGGGGCGGCCCGGGGGCGGCGCGGGCTCACCGAGCACCGCGTCCCACTGCCCGAAGCGCAGCAGCGTCAGCTGGGGGACCACGAGGAACTCCTCGACGAAGGGGAACTCATCGTGCATGTCACCGACCTGCTGGGCGAGCTTCCGGGCAGAGGTCAGCGCCAGGGCGCTTCGGCCCTCGGCACTGGAGGCGGCCCAGAGGAAGTGCACGTTGTGGGGATAGTAGGCGGCGCGGTAGAAGGCACCGGGTCGGCACCAGGAGAAATACCGCTCGTCCGCGGCCGCGGCCCGCTGGTTCACCTCGGACGCATCTGCGTAGCGTCCGACCCGCCAGTAGATGTGGGAGGGCATGTGTACGAGGTGACCCGCGTCGGGAGCGAGGGCCTGAAGGCGATCGGCGGCGGCCTCGGCCTTCTCGGGCGAGTACTGCTCGACGGCGTGGATGTAGTAGTGATTCGCTCCGAGGTGCTCGGGATCGTCCTCGAGCACCCACTCGAGCAGCGCCAGGATCTCCCCCGTGTGCTCGCGCGGCTGGCCTTCCGAGTCCCAGTAGTTCCAGGGATAGAGGTCCATCAGGGCCTCCGCGGTGAGCGTCGCGACGTCCGGGTCGTCCGGGTAGCGAGCGCGGACGCCGCGCATGGCATTCGCGTAGGCGAGGTCGAGGTGGGCGCGATCGTCGACGGGCTCGGCTGCGTAGCGCGTCGCCAGTGCGTCGATGAGTGCCCGCTCGATCGGGCTCGCGTTTGCCTTGCGCGCCAACGCCTCCTGGGAGGCGGCGTACGCGGCGATCGCCGCCTCGGGCCCCATGGGTGCGTTGATGTTCGGACCCAGGGCGTAGGCCTTCCCCCAGAAGCAGGTGGCGCAATCGGGGTCGAGCTTCGCGGCCTCCTCGAAGGCCTCGATGGCGGCGGCGTGGTTGAAGCCGTAGGTGAGCGCGAGACCCTGATCGAAGTAGCGACGCGCCTGCGGGCTCGAGGTGGTCACGGGAAAGCGATGCTCGCCCAGCCCCTCCAGCAGACGGGGTGCATCGGCGGAGGCGGCGGTGGCGGCGTCCTCGGGCGACGCCAGGGCCGCGGGAAGCGCGAGCGTTGCCCCCACGAAGGGGAGGAGTGCAAGGAATGCGGTGCGGTGGCTCATGGTTCCTCTCCGGTCCGGCTTGCCGCGTCTCTCGACGGCACGCTAGCTCCGAAGGGTACCACCTCCGCCTCTTCCGCCTGCGCCGAATCCCAGCCGCGCAGCCCTTGATTTCCGGGGTCGCCGTTCGCATGCTCCGCCGACGCGAAAGGACCCCATCGATGATGGTCGATCGACCCGAGTCCCAGGCTGCCCGCAGGCCCGTGAATCCACCGCGCTGGCTCATTCCCCGGATCACACGGATCCAGGTCTGGCTCTACGAGCGCAGCGAGGGGCGAATCGGCGCCCGTGTCGCGGGGATGAACCACCTGCTGCTGCACACCATAGGGCGCCGCTCCGGGCGCGCCTCGACGGTCTGCCTTCCCTATTGGTGCGACGCGGAAGGGCGCCGGATCGTGGTGGCCTCCTACGGGGGCGCACCGCGGCACCCGGCCTGGTACCACAACCTGGCCGACCGGGCGGCGAATCCGGAGGTGCTCGTACGCGATCGCGATCGGCGCTTCTGGTGCGTCGCCGAGGTGGCGAAGGGGTCGGAGCGCGACGACCTCTGGGATCAGCTCGTCTCCGATCGGCCCTTCTACACCGAGTACCAGTCCTCGACGGAGCGCACCATTCCGTTGATCCGACTCGTCGAGGCGAGGCCCTTCGCGGCTTGACCGGCCCAGGCGCATGCGGCTCGCGGCGCTTGCACCGATGGCGGGCGTCGTAGAGAATGCGTCGATGCAGGCAGTCGTCCGACCCGCTCGAGCCTGGCAGGGCGCCCCTCGGCGGTCGAGTGGAGGGGCATCGATCCGGCGCGCGGTCCTCGCGTTCCTCATCGGGCTGCTCCTGCCCTGGGCGGGTGGAGCGGAAGAAGAGGCCGGGCCCGACTACGCTCGAGAGGGGTTCTACGTCGGGGTCGGAGGCGTCTTCCTCTACCCCGGCGACTGGGATGGCGACTTCAGCGACTCCTTCGAGGACAAGGCCCGGGATCGCGCTACCGAGAACGCCGAGGCCGCACTCGACGCGTTGCAGGACGCGAACGTGGTGGACCGGAGAGCCGTGCTGGATCCATCGCGGGTCAAGATCAATACGAGCGGGGTGAGTCTCGACGAGCTCTGGGGCGTCGGCGGTGTCGCCGGCTATCGAGCCTCTCCCCACCTGGCCCTCGAGCTGGAGGGGGAGTGGATCGCCGACTCCAACGAGTCGAGCTTCACCATCGACGAAACGGGGGACCGGGGGAGGGTCGAGGTCAAGGACCTCTGGACGGTGACCGCCAACGCACGCGTCTACCCCCTGACGGGACGCATCCAGCCCTTCGGAGTGGTCGGCCTCGGCGTCTATCACGCCGAGGTGGACGCGCGTGGCGCGACCGTGGGAAACACCACCACGGCGGTGATTCCCGACAATCCGCCCGTTCCCGTCGACGAGCCGATTCCGGCAGACTTCTCCTACGACGACAGCAAGACGAAGACCGACGGGGTGCTGCGCGCGGGTCTGGGTCTCGACGTCTACGTGACTCCCGAGGTCGCGATCGAGACGAAGGTGGACTACGTGCTGCCCTTCACCGACACGGGACTGATCGACACGGACTACCTCTCGGTCCGTCTGGGCGTGATCTATCGCTTCTGACTGCCGGGTGCGGCGAGCAGTGCGCGGAGAGCCTCGACGCTCTCCGGAGCCCCGACCACCAGCAGCCGGTCGCCCGGGCGGATGGCGTGCTCCGGCGGGGGATTCGCCGTCGTGGAACCCACGCGCTGGATCGCCACCACGGTGACCCCGGTGCGCGCGCGCACGTCGAGCTCGAGGAGGGTCGCCGTGCGAGCGAAGGCGTCCGGAACCTCCACCCACTCGGTCGCGACCTCCTCGAGCAGCTCCGACAGCCACGGGTCGAGGATCACCGCCGCCGGGGCTCGCAGCAGCTCGTAGCCCTCTTCGCGCATCCCGGCGGAGAAGCGCGAGATTGCGGCCTCGGAGACTCCGAAGCGCCGGAGCGTCTGGGCCACCAGCTCGAGCGTCGACTCGTACTCCTCGGCCACCACGGCGGTCGCCCCAGCCGCCTCCAGGGCGTCGATCTCGACCACGAAGTGGGTGCGCGCGACGATCTCGAGCTCCGGTCCGATCCGTCGCATCGCCGTCACGACCTCCCGGGTGGCCAGGGGGTCGGAGATCGCGACGACGGCGAGTCGCGCCCTTGCGACGCCGAGCCGCTCGAGTACGGTCCGCTGGGTGGCGTCCCCGTAGGCCACGGGCTCGCCCCGGGCGGCGGCGCGTTGCACGGTGCGCGGGTTCGCCTCCACCGCCGCGTAGCTCAGTCCGCGGGATCGGAGCACCCGAGCCACGTTCTGCCCCGCGAGTCCGAAGCCCACGATGACGACGTCGCGGGCCGGGGGTGAGACGTCCCCGGATTCCCGGTGTCCGCGGACGGCGGCCAGGCGGGCCGCGAGCCCGGGGGCAGCGCGCATGAGAAGGGGCGTCGCCGCCAGGGTGATGACCGATCCGGCGATGAAGATCTGGCGCAGGTCCGGGTCGAGCAGGTCGGCTCCCGAGGCCGCCTCGGCCAGGACGAAGGAGAACTCGCCGGTCTGGGCGAGGGCGAGACCCGTGATCAGACCCAGCCGGAGCCCCTGCCGCAGCACCAGCCCGACGACCAGCGTGACGACGCCGGCCTTCAGCACCACCACGCCGGCGACGTAGGCGGCGACCCCGCCCAGGCTGTCCAGGGCCGTCCCCAGGTCGAGCAGCATGCCGACGGCCGTGAAGAAGATGCCCAGCAGGACGCCGCGCAGGGAGACCAGGTCGGCGAAGAGCTGGTGCGCGTAGGGCGTGGCGTTGAGGGCGAGTCCCCCGATGAACGCCCCCACCGCGAGGGTCAGTCCCAGGGACTCGGCCGCAACGGCGCTGCCCAGCACCACGAGGAAGGACAGGAGGGTGAAGAGCTCGCGGGAGCGGGTGCGGGCGGCGGCGTCGAGCAGCCGCGGCAGGCCGAAGCGCGCGACCACCGAGAGCAGGACCAGCGCCAGCAGTGCCCGCCCGATGGCGACCAGGAGCAGCGTCGAGTCGCCGACCGCGCCGGGCGCGAGCAGGGGGATCGCCAGCAGGAAGGGCACGATGCAGAGGTCCTGGAAGAGCAGGATTCCGACGGAGAGCTGACCCTGGGGAGTGTCCAGCTCGCCGCGGGCCGAGAGCAGCCGCATCACGAGTGCCGTGCTCGACATGGTGACCAGCGCGCCGAGCACCCAGGCCGGCCGGGCCGCGAGGCCCAGGGCCATGGCGGCTGCGCCGACGCACGCGAGGGTGAGGACGACCTGCAGCCCCCCCGCCGCCAGGGCGCGCCGCCACAGACGACGAACGCGCTCGACGGGCAGCTCCAGGCCGATCCCGAAGAGCAGCAGGACCACACCGAGCTCCGCCAGGGAGCGCACCCGCTCCGGGTCGTCGACCAGCCCCACGCCTCCGGGCCCCACCAGCGCACCGATCACCAGGAAGCCCACGATGGACGGCAGCCGCAATCGCTCGAAGGCCGCGACGCCCAGCGCCGCGACGGCGATCAGCAGGAGCAGCTCGACGAGGAAGTGGTCGTCCAATGGTCTCGCGCGTCCGATCCGACGGAGTCCCGTCGCTTCACACTTCTTTACACAGGCGAAACGGATGAGCAAAGCCCGTCCGTCATCCTCCCCATGCGCGTCCACGAAGGACCGAGAGGAGGATCGACGATGGAGACTACACGCAATTCCGGAATGGGCCGGTACCGCTGGATCTGGGGCCTGACCGCGCTGGCTCTGGGAGTGGCGGTCGTGGCGAGCGGGTCGGCGGAGGCCTTCGGCCGTCGCGATCGCCCCGGACGCGACTTCGCCGAATGGCGCATCCAGCGCATGCTCGAGGAGGTCGGGGCCAGCGAGGAGCAGCGCCGGCAGGTGGAGGCGGCGTTCGAGGATCTGCACGCGGCATTGGAGGAGCGGCGCGAGGCCCGCCGCTCACGGGACGAGGTCGTGGCGGCCCTGACCGGCGAGTCGATCGATCGCGAGGCGCTCGAGGAGCTCCGAGCCGAGCATCTCCGCCGCTTCGACGCCATGTCCCAACGGGTGGTCGCCGCGCTCGTCCAGGCGGCCGAGGCGCTCACGCCCGATCAGCGCGCGAAGATCGCGGAGGAGATGGAGGGGCACGAGCCCCGTCACGGGGGGCGGTACTGGCACTAGGGTGCCGGTCGTCGCCGATGTCCGCGGTTGCGAAGGTCCGGGGGGTGCCGAATGGGGGGCGTCTCCCGGACCGGGCGCACCCCGGTTACGTTCCGGCCGTGCGCCGGCGCATCCTGATGATCGAAGACGACGAGCGTCTCGCGCGCATGGTCGCCGAGTACCTCGGGGAGCACGGCTTCGATCTGACGCACCGCCCGGGCGCCGTGGCGGGTCGCGCGCTCGCCCTCGCAGAGCCCTTCGACGCGCTCATCCTCGACGTGATGCTTCCCGACGGCGACGGTCTCGCGCTGTGTCGGGAGATCCGCGCCCGCTCCGACGTGCCGATCGTGATGCTCACGGCCCGGGGAGATGCCATGGATCGGATCGTCGGCCTCGAGATCGGCGCGGACGACTATCTGCCGAAGCCCTTCGATCCCCGAGAACTGCTCGCCCGCCTGCGCGCCGTGCTGCGGCGCGGGGATCGTTCGTCGGCGCCGCTGCGCGCTCCGCTTCGCGTCGGTCGCCTCGAGATCGATCCGGAGGGCCGCAACGTGCGACTGGGCGAGCGTGAGATCGCCCTGACCGCGCACCAGTTCGACCTGCTCTGGGCGCTTGCAGAGCGCGCCGGTCGTCCGGTCTCCAGGGATCAGCTGATGGAGGCGGTTCGTGGCGATCTCCGGGGCCCCTTCGATCGCAGCGTCGACGTACACGTCTCGCGCATTCGCGCCGCCATCGAGGACGACCCGAAGCGACCCCGCCGGCTGCTCACGGTGCGGGGCGTCGGCTACGTGCTGGCGCGACTGCCCGAGGACGATCCGTGAGGAGCCGGCTCTTCCTTCAGATCTACGGGAGCGTCGTGGGGGCGGCCGTGTTCGTCGGCGTCGCCGTGGCGGTAATCGGCTGGCACGCATTCCTGCGCGGAGATCGCGCACCGCGCTTCCTCGAGCGCAGCGCATCGGCCATCGCCCTGCGGCTGGAGGCGGACGTTCGGGAGGGGCCGGCGCTGATCGAGCAGCTGCGTCGCGAGGCCGGGCGCGTAGGAGTCCGGGCGAGTCTCTGGAGCGCGGCAGGGGAGCGGCTGGCCTCCACGGGGTCGCCGAGATCCGAGGGGCGCCGTCGGCCGGTCCTCGCGCGGGAGAGGCGGGACCTGCCGGGGATTCCAGGCGTCACCGTCGAGCTGGCAGACGGCCGCTGGCTGCGCGTTCGTCCGGCGCATCGTCGCGGTCGTCCGGGACCACTTCTCTCCCTCGCGCTCCTGGGAAGCGCGATTGCGCTGGGCGCGTATCCCGTCTCGCGCCGCATCGTCCGTCGGCTCGAGCGGCTCGAGCGCGGCGTCGAGCAGCTCGGCGAGGGAGACCTCTCCGTGCGGGTTCCCGTCGAGGGATCCGACGAGGTGGCGTCGCTGGCGCGGAGCTTCAACCGGGCGGCGGAGCGCATCGAGAGCGCGGTGGCCGCCCGGACCCGCATGCTGGCGAGTGCGTCCCACGAGCTTCGGACCCCGCTGGCCCGACTTCGGGTGGCGCTCGAGCTGCTGTCGCGCGAGCCCCGCGAGGACCTGCGGAGCGAGGCGGAGCGCGACATCGCGGAGCTCGACGAGCTGATCGAGGACCTGCTGCTGGCCAGTCGGCTGCAGTCCGATGCGCCGACCCGGGTCGAGACGGTCGCGTTCCACGACCTGGTCCAGGAGGAGGGCGCGCGAGTCGGCGCGCGCGTAGACGCCCCTGCGTGCGCGCTTCGCGGCAATCGTCGGGACTTCCAGCGGCTCCTGCGCAACCTGCTCGAGAACGCCCGACGCCACGGGGGCGGTGAGCTCGAGGTCGGCGTTGCGCCGCTGGAGGATGGCCTCGAGATCTGGGTCGCCGATCGCGGCCCCGGCGTGCCCGAGGCCGAGCGGGAGCGGATCTTCGAGCCCTTCTATCGGCCCGCCGGGCACTCCGAGGCGCGGGACGGCGGGGTCGGTCTCGGTCTCGCCCTGGTCCGGGAGATCGCTCGCCACTACGGCGGTGACGCCCGCTGCCTCGCGCGAGAGGGTGGGGGCACGCGCTTCGAGGTGACGCTGCGCGGGGCCGCCTGAGCTTCGCTCCGCGTGCTGCCGGGATTGCGGCTAGAATGCCGCGCCCGGTCGGGACCGGAGGGAGATCGAAACGATGCGCTGGAGTCGCTCCTGGACGATCGGCTCACTGCTGGCCCTGTCGGTCGTGGCTGCGATCCCGATCGAGGCGGCACTTCTCGCGGTCGACACGCCGGACGACGCCGTCGACACCGCAGTGGGGGACGGCGTGTGTGCGACGGCGGCCGGCCGCTGCTCACTGCGTGCCGCCGTCCAGGAGGCGAACGCGCGCCCCGGCCAGGACGAGATCGCGCTTCCGGCGGGCCACTACACCCTGGAAGGGCCGGGCACCTCCAGCGCCGGGGCGGTTCTCGCTCCGGAAGACGACCTGGTGATTCGCGGGAGTGGCGCTGCGACCCGGATCGACGCCGGCGGAAGAGGTGGGATCTTCGACGTCGCCGCGGAAGGCGCGCGGCTCGCGCTCCGGGGCCTTCGGATCGAGGGCGGGTCCAGCACCGCCGTCCGCTGTGGCGGAGGCGCGCGCTGTGAGTTCGGGGGCGTTCGGCTCACCGACAACGCGGGCGATGCCGTCGTCGACTGCCGCGCCGCGCGGTCCTGCCGCTTCGACGGCGTCTTGATCGACGACAACCCGGCGGGCATCGGCATTGCGTGCGGCGACTGCACGATCCGGGACTCCCGGATCGAGGGCAACGCCGGTGCTGGCATCGAGGTCGGCGGGGCCGCGGTATCCCTCGGCGGCTCGACCGTGGCGGGCAATGGCGGAGCCGGCGTCCGCGGATCGAAGCAGAGCCGGAGCCTCGAGGTGGTGGACTCGACCGTTCGCGAGAACCGGGCGGGAGGCATCGATGTCGGCGGACGCCTCTCCGTGCTGCGCAGTGCGATCGTCGGCAACGAGCGATCCGACGACTGCGGCGGAGGGATCCGTCTCCAGGGGGGGCGCATCAGCGGATCGACCCTCATCGCGTCGACCGTGAGCGGGAACCGCGCACCGCGGGGCGGCGGGATCTGCCTGCTCTGGCTCGGTGGAAACGTGAACCCCTTCCTCTCGATCCTGAGCTCGACGATCACCGCCAATCGGGCCGATGCGGCCGGCGGTCTGCTGGTGGTGGGCGAGCTCCAGCACATCGGCCCTCCGGGCCCCGGGTTCGTGTTGGAGAAGTCGATCCTGGCCGGCAACGAGGCAGCGCTGGTCCCCGACTGTGCCGCCGGAGCGCTGCGTCGGACGGGAGCCCGCTCGGCGGAGTCGCTCGGCTGGAATCTCGTCGGCATTGCCGAGGGCTGCCTGATGTCGCCGGCGGAGGGTGACCTTCTGGGGAGCGTGGCCGAGCCGATCGACCCTCGGCTCGAGGTCCTCGCCGACGACGGTGGTCCGACCCCGACCCACGCCCCGCGAGGGGACAGTCCGGCCCTGGATCGGATCCCAGCCGATGCCTGCGCGTCGAGTCCGATCCTCGTGCCGGTCTACGCGCAGCACCGCGTGCGCATCGCGCCCGAGACGCGCTTCGATCGCACCGGCATCCGCGCTGCGGAGGACACGCGCTGGATCGTGTTCTCGGGCTGGTTCGAGTTCTCGCGCCCGATTGGATCGCGGGAGGCACTCCTGTCTGTGGGGGATGCGGCGGTGGGCGAGTTCCTCCGGATCTCGCGGGAAGACGACGGCCGCCTGGGAATCGAGATCCGGAGTGCCGCGGGGGAGGGGCTTCTGTCCGCGACCTCCCATCAGGTGATTTCCAGCGACGAGATGCACTCATTGGTGCTGGGCTACAACACCGGCATCCAGGCCCTCGATGCCTTCCTCGACGACGAGGAGCTCACCTTCGACGCCCGCTACGGGAGTGACGCCCCGATCCCCTACGCCAGCCTCGACGGCGCCACCTGGAGCCTGTTCGCGCGCTACGACGGTAGCGGCGAGGGTTTCGTCGGTCGGGTCGGCGACGTCTGGATGGACGACGACTTCCTCTCCGTCGACAGCGGCGCGCAGCGCTACGACTTCTACGACCTCAACAACCGCCCGCGGGACCTGGGTGTCGACGCCCGGGAGCGGACGAAGAGGGGTGTGCACCCACCGCTGCTCTACCTCGGGCACACGATGCGGGCCGAGGACTGGAACGCGGGAGAGAATCGGGGTCGCGGCGGATCCTTCCGGGTGAGGGGGGGCGTCCGCGACGCTCCCGACGCACCGGTCCGTCCCGCGAAGATCGTGGATCAGCGTGGTACCTCACGGCCCCAGGGCGGGGGCTGCGAGATCGGGGCGGTGGAGCGGACGCCGGGCGACGCGGGGCGCCCGCTGCGATCAGAGCACTGAGAGGGCGCCGACCACCAGACCGGCCAGCACGGCGATGAAGCCCACCACCAGTGCGGCGCTTCGCCGGACGGAGCGCTTCATCTCGAGGGTCGCCGCGACGAAGCGATCCGAGAGCTCGGTCTCGAGTCCGCGCATGCCTCGCCGGATCTCCTCCATCAGCTTTGCCTCGCGCTCGATCACCTCCGCGGAGATGCGATCGTCCAGCGCGTCGACGGCGACCTGGAGCGATGCGAGCTGGTCGCCGAGCGCCGAGGGGGCTGCATCGCGCGGCCAGGGCGCGGGCTCGACTGCCGGCGCAGCGCGCCCGGCGGGGGAGGTTTCGGAGACCTCGGTGGTTCGGCGCCGCGGAATCCAGCGTCGCAGGCGGTCACGCAGAGAGCGCTCGTCGTCCGTCGCGTCGCGCTGCCGCTGGGCGCGCATCATGGCGTCGTACACTTTGCTCATGTCTTCCCCTGTTCCGACCGGGGGGGCCGGGGCAGTCATGCTAGACCGGCCGACGCCGGGGTGGAAGCGCATCGTGGAAGAGGAGCGTGCAGCCGCGACGACCTCTTGCCGCGAAGCCTTCCGCGGGCCCACGGCGTCGTGGGCCGGGGTGAAAAGCCCTCTTTCGGGGCGCAGTCGATGCCGCGCTCGCCTAGCGCGGGTCTCCGATCGGCGCGGCGAAGGCGTCGGCCACCAGTGCCTCCACGTCGCCTCCGGTCAGGGCGCGGAGGAATGCCACCAGGGCCCGGCGCTCGCCCTCATCCAGGCCCAGCGGGCGGATGCGGGGATCCAGGAGCGGGTTCGCCGCGCCGCCCTGGTCGTAGAAGGCGACGACGTCGGCGAGCGTGGCGAGGGATCCGTCGTGCATGTAAGGGGCGGTAAGGGCGACGTTGCGCAGCGATGGGGTGCGGTAGCTCCAGCGGTCCTTCGGATCGAGGGAGATCTCGTACAGCCCCAGGTCGCTGGGCGGGCGCTCCGCAACCTGCGCGATGATCGACGCGTCCACCTCCAGCGTGCGACCCGGCGCGACCTGGAGGATCCGCGTCGGCTCCGTCGGACCCATGGCCGCGGCGTAGCCGATGCCGGTGTTGTGGAACGCCTGGTCCGTGAACAGGGCGTGCTCCGTCCCGACCGGGTGACAGCCGGCGCAGCCGGCCTTGCCCACGAAGAGGTCGAAGCCGCGCTGCGCCTCCGCGTCCAGGGCGTCGGTCTCACCGCCGTAGCGCCAGCGATCGAAGGGGGATCCCCCGGTCACGAGGCCGCGCTCGTAGCTCGCGAGAGCGTGGCCCAGCGTCTCCATGTCGAGCCCGCGCCCGGGGAAGGCGGCCTCGAAGAGCCCCCGATAGTCGGGCTGTTCCCTCACCCGCTCCAGGACGAAGCCGACCGAGGGGTTCCCCATCTCGTTGCGGGCCAGCAGCGGGCCCCAGACCTGCTGCTCGAGCCGGGTCTCGCGGCCGTCGTGGAAGAGCCGCTCGAGGAAGGCCGAGTCCAGCACCGTGGGCGCATTGCGTCGGACCGTGCGGCCCTCGATGCCGATGGCCGTCGCCAGCTCGTTACTGGTGAAGCCCTGCTCCGGGATGTGGCACATGGCGCACGAGATCGTGCCGTTGTGGGACAGCCGGCGGTCGAAGAAGAGCTTTCGCCCCAGGGCGATCTGCTCGCGGGTCGGGGGGGCCGCGTCCGGATGCGGAACCGGGGGCAGTCCCAGCCGGGCGCCGCGGGTGCGCGACAGCAGGTCCGCGGGAGAGCCGCGCCGGGCCGCGAGCGAGAGGGAGCGCGTGTGCCAGTCCGCCTGCTCGTATCCGCTCCGGTCGTCACCGGGCCGATGGCTGCCGGTTGCCTGGGCCGCGCTCGCCCCCTCGCGCGGTCTCTCCGCGTCCAGACTCTCCTCGTCCAGAAGCAGCGTGTGCAGGTCCGCCATCAGGGTGTCGGCGTGGAGGAAGGACACGGTGTAGACGTTGCGGATACGCCGCTCGCCGTCGATCAGGAAGACCCGCAGGATGTGGGAGAAGGTTCCGAGGTCCACGCCGTCGGCATCGATGTCCCGCAGCACCGACTGGCCGTAGGCGTCGAGCAGGGGCTCCAGCACCTCGTCGGAGGGGGCCGTGGCGAAGCGCCAGTCCACGCCGCCGCGTCGGAAGGGCGCGCCGTAGCGCTTCATCACCTCCGGCGTGTCCCGGGTCGGATCGAAGCTCACGCTCACCAGACGGATCCGGGACGCCAGCTCGGGCGCCTCGCTCACGCGTCGCTGCACGCGGTGCAGCACGGCGGTCGCGAGCGGGCACCCATTCACGTCGTTGCAGCTCGCGTACACGAACGAGAGCAGGGCGACGTCATCGCCCAGCAGGGCGTGGAGTGTCGTCGCTGCGCCGTCGGAATCGATGAGGTCCCCGTCCGCGGCGGGCCCCAGGTCCGGGAGCCTGTAGCTCCCGGGGCTGGGCGGCGGGAAGGCGAGCTCGCCGTAGCCCGGCGCGAGGATCTCCGCCCCGACGCCCTCGCCTTCGTGGGCGTCGCCTCCGTGGGCGCGGAGCGGCTCCGCCGCGATCAGGGCGAGCGCGGCGCAGGCGAGCGCGAGGCCCTCCTTCAGGGCGTTCCCACCTGGGCGACCGGGGACGGCGCCCGGTTCATGGCCTTCGCACCGTAGAGGGCGTATGCGCCGAAGCGCATCTGGTGCGGCCGCCCGAGCTTCTCGGCCTTGAAATCGATGGCGAACTCCGGCTTCAGGGCCTTGCCGTCCCAGCGGAAGGCCTTCAGGTACTGCTCGTCGTCGTCGCCCTTCTTGTCCCAGTTCGCCAGCAGCGAGGAGGTGAAGTAGACCCGCTCGCCGTCCCAGCTCTGGGAGACCATGTTGATCTGCTTCCCGATTTCCTGCTCGAAGACCTGGACCGGCGCGTGGGGGTCGCTGATGTCGAAGACCCGGGCCTTGCCGTCCATGAAGGTGTCGACCCAGAGCTGCTGGTCGTCGGCGGAGATCGAGATGTCCACCGGCAGCGGGATCTTCGAGGGGTCGCCGATGTCCGCGACCTCCTTCGCGTGCCACTCACCCGCCTCGTCGGCGTAGATGAGCCAGAGCTTCGAGGTGAGCGCCGTGCTGGTGAAGCAGTAGTCGTGGCTGGGGCCCCAGGCACAGCGGATCTCGAGCGGCGCTCCGGGGACGTCGAGGACCTTCTTCGGCTGTCGCGTGTGCAGGTCCCAGACGACCACGGTGTTTCCGAAGCGCTTCATGGCTTCGGGATCCGCGAACATCTTGCCGAAGTCCATCATGTAGTTCTGCCAGCCCGTGAACGACGAGCTCACCAGGGCGTTCCGGCGCGGCAGGGCGCGTACGTCGTAGCCGTAGCCGTCGGCGAACTTCCCGGACTTCGCGGCGCCCTGGAGGTCATCGTCGGTGGGCATCCAGTAGGTCTCGACGTAGTCGCCGTCGTTGGTGTACTCCACCATGCCGGTGCGGCCGCCGTGATCCTTGTTGTTGGAGAGCCCGGTGATGAGCATGCGTCCCGCCATGGCGTAATGGGTATGGGGGCCGACGACGCCGCCGCTGCTCGCGGTGAAGTCGGTGATGGTCTTCGCGAGCTTCGGCGCGCCCGGATCCGAATGGACGTCGAAGACGAAGATCTTGTTCGTGTCGAGCCCGCCGGCCCAGAGGTAGCGGCGATCGTCGGTGAAGCCCGAGTGGTGCGCCTCGTTGCGCCCTCCCACCGACACCTGGTGGACGACCTTCCCATAGGTCTTCGACTCGGGGTTCACGTCGATCGTGACCAGCTTGTCCTGCTCGTCTCCGACGCCCTCTACGCCCAGGGTCCAGACGTAGACGAAGTCCTCCTGCCCGACGATCTTCGCCATATAGGGCGACATGCACGTCTCGTCGGCATCACCGGAGCCCGGCGCGACGAACACGGCGATCGCGACGGCCAGCGTCAGGGCCGTGCGAATGCAGGCGGATCGGCGTGCGAAGTCGAAGCTGCGGACCATGGGCGCTCCCTCCGGATGTGAGTCGGCCTGATTCTACTCCGAAGCGATGCGGAAGCAGCCCCCGATCGTCTCCCGCTGTGCCTGGAGCGCGCTCGGGTGCGCCGGACTCCCGCTCGCCGCGATCGCTGCGGGCTCCGGGGCTGGCGCTGGGCGGCGTCAGCTCGACCGCGCCGGGACGAAGTCTGCGCCCGCCGTCACCTCCGGCGCCGAGGGCGCGGCGTCGATCCGGGCGCCGGGCGAGGCGGGGATCCGCGCCTTGTGGTAGTGCGAGAGATCCGCCTTGCGGGTGCGCCACCAGTACCGGATCGTGGTGCCGGACCAGTTGTTCGTGATCAGCCCCGCGTCGTTCTTGTACCAGCTCCTCTCCGTGGCGGCCCAGGCGGTGCGGGCGAGCTGGCGCTGAAGCTTCGAATTGAAGGCCTCCATCACGTCCCCGCGCAGGTCGATGTAGAGGAGGTCCTGGTCCATGATCTGCCGCAGGCAGTCGATGATGTAGCGCGTCTGACACTCGATCATGAAGACGATCGAGTTGTGCCCCAGGTTGGTGTTGGGGCCGTACATCATGAAGAAGTTCGGGAAGCCAGCCGTGGTCAGGCCCAGAAAGGCTCGGGGCCCGTCCTTCCACTCGATCTCGAGCCGCCTTCCGCCACGCCCTTCGATGGACAGGGGTGCGAGGAAGGAGGTGGTCTCGAACCCGGTCGCGAGGATGACGGCATCCACCTGCCGGGAATTCCCGTCCGCCGTGACGACGGCGTCCGACTCCAGATGGTCGATCGGCTCGGTGACCAGCTCGACGTTCTCGCGCTGGAGTGCGGGGTAGTAGTCGTCGGAGATCAGGATTCGCTTGCCGCCGATGGGGTAGTCGGGGATCAGGGCCTCCCGGAGCGCGGGGTCGGTCACCTGCTCGCGCAGGGACCGGATCGCGAGGTTCTCGGTGCGGCGGCTGATGAACGGCTGTCTTCGGAAGACTGGGAAGCGCAGCTCGAAGCTCGCCCAGATCCACCAGCGGTAGAGCCTCGCGAGCCAGGGGAACCGCGCGAAGCGCCGCTTTTCCGCCTCGCTGTACTCCCGGTCGAGCTTCGGCAGCATCCAGTTCGCGCTGCGCTGGAAGACGCTGACCTTCGCCGCCTGCTTCGCCACCTCTGGGACGAACTGCACGGCGCTCGCCGCGTTTCCGATCACCGCGACCCGTCTTCCCGTGAGGTCGTACTCGTGCTCCCAGCGCGCGGAGTGGAAGCGGCGCCCCTCGAAGCGGTCGAGCCCCGGGATCGGCGGCGTGTAGGGCCGATTCAGCTGTCCGACTCCGCTCACCAGCACGTCTGTGACGATCTCTTCGCCTTCGCGGCTACGAAGGTGCCAGCAGCCGCGCTCGTCGTCGAAACGCGCCGCGACGATCTCGGTCTCGAAGCGGATGTGGGGCAGGAGTCCGTACTTCTCCGCACAGTGGTCCATGTAGGCGAGGATCTCGTCCTGGGGCGCCCACTTTCGCGACCAGTCGGTCTTCTGCTCGAAGGAGAAGCAGTAGGCGAAGGAGGGGGAGTCGCAGGCCGCACCGGGATAGGTGTTGTCGCGCCAGGTGCCGCCGACGCGGCTGGCCTTCTCGAAGATGGTGAAGGACTCGATTCCCGCCTGCTTCAGCTGGATCCCCAGGCAGAGCCCGGAGAAGCCGGAGCCCAGAATCGCGATCCGAAGCTCCGATCGCTTCCTCGGCTCGGACATCGGGACCTCCTGCGGCGTCGTGAGGCCGTCGCCTGGGTCACCAAGGAATAACCGGCCCGGGCTCCGATCGCGAGTACCGCCCGGAATCCCAGCTCTCCGGGCCTCGGGCAGGAGCCGCCGACCCCCCCGGCCAGCCCTTTCCACAGGCTAGGGAGTCGGGGGCTGCGCCGGGTCTCCGGACGGCGTGGCGTCTGCGGTCGGGCCGTAGGGGAACTCGGGAACGAGCGTCGCGAAGTCCTCGGAGGAGAGCTCGCGGGCCTCGAGCTGGCGGATCAGCTCCACGTAGGTGGCGAAGACCCAGCGCGCCCGCTCCGGCGTGTACTCGCTGCTCAGGGTCCCCAGCTTCTCGGCTCGTAGGAGTGCCCGGTAGTCCGCCAGCACCCGCCGCGTGTCGCGAATCAGCTTGCGCAGCTCGCGCTTCTTGCGCACGTCCTCCGGTGAGTCGTCCTTCGAGGGGCGGGTCGCGCGGAGGATCCGCGCCGCGAGCCCGTCGATGTGCTCGTGCTGCCGCATGATCAGGAACTGGGGGAAGAGCTTGAGGAGAAGGCGCGGGTGCTCCTCGATGTCGGCCGGTACCCGTACCCTCACGCGGCTCAGGTCCTCCGGATCGACCTCCGGGAGGAGACCGTCGGCGACGAGCCGCGTCAGCACCTCGTGGGCGATCGTCTCGTTCGCCTCGACCGTGGGGTGGACGTAGTCCACCAGGACGTCGAGCCCGGGGATGCCGTCCTCGGCGAGCCTCGCGATCGCCCCGGGCGCGTCGATCAGGGGGATGCCGTGGGCCGACGCGACTTCTCGCCGGGTCGCGGCGAAGACGGGCAGGTCCCGGAAGGGATGGGCGTCTTCCTCGAGGGCGCGCCAGTAGGCGTCCTTCGCATCGCCGAGACGCCCGAGCGCCTGGAGTGCGCGGCCCCGCAGGAAGTGGGCCTCCGCGTAGCCGCCGTCGACGTGGCTCGCGGCGGCGAAGGCCAGCGCCGCTTCCTCCGGGTCACCCGCCTCGAGCGCGAGGATGCCGCGCCGGTACTCCGCCGCGAAGGCCGCGCGCTCGTCGGCATCGAGGCTGTGGCGATGGATCGAGACGTTCGGCCACCAGTCCTTCAGGTTGACCGGGACGTCTATCAGGGCGACGGGAACGCCGCGATCCAGTGCGGCGCGGACCATCGACTCGAGATTCGCGCGGTAGTGCTGTGCCACCCGCTCGAGCTGCGCCGGGTCTTCGCGCAGCTGCGAAGCCTCGCCGAAGGCGTAGCCGATCCGGGTCACCGTGTGATCGGCCTCGGCGTAGTTGGCGATGTCGATCACCGGCTTGGCGGCGCGCGAGCGGCCGGTGGCGACGTGGACGATGCGCGCGAGGGCGGAGTGGCTCCAGGGCCAGGGGGGAAGCACCATCCCGTACACGACGTCTTCGACGAACTCGTTGTTTCCGGACCAGATGAGCACGAGGTCCGGCTCGTATTCGAGGATCTCGTCGAGCACGACCTTCACGCGAAAGCTGGCGTAGGTGTTGCCGGCGGCGTTCACCACCTCGACGCTGCGCTGCGGGTAGAGGGCGCGGAGCTTCTGCTCGAGGATGCCGGCGTAGGAGGTGGCGTCGGAGTGGGGCCAGCCCATCGCCGCCGACCCGCCGAGCGAGAAGATGCGCAGCCCTTTCTCGGGCTTCTCCGCCGCGAAGCGCTCCCGGCGCGGGAGCCAGTGCGCCTTGGTGCGGCGGTACTCGGCCCTCCCGCCCTCGACAACCCGCTCGAAGGCCCGGACCGGATTGGCGAGCACGGCGAATGCCGTCTCGCCCTGGTCGGGAGGGGCGATCCTCTGCTGGACGAGCTCGACGACGCGCGCCCCGAACTCCACGCCCGCCAGGCCCAGGAGCGCCACCAGCAGGGTGAACAGCCGCCTCCGCCCGCGGGAAGGCCCGCCGTTGACCTCGGCCGAGGAGCCGCCCACCCGCGCTACTCCCCCGTGAAGCGGGGGCGACGCTTCTCGGCGAATGCCCGAGGGCCCTCCCGGGCGTCCCGTGAGGACATCACTGCGGCGGACACCTCGTTCTCGATCTCCAACGCCCGATCCAGGGGCAGGCCGCTGGACCGCACCACGCCCTCCTTGATCTTGCGCAGCGCCAGCGGTCCGTTCGCGGCGAGCTTCCCGGCCAGCTCGAGGGCCTTCGGCAGCAGCTGACCGTGGGGAACCACATAGTTGAGCAGACCCATCTCGAGGGCCTGGCTGGCGGTGAAGGTGCCGCCAACGAGCAGCATCTCCATGGCCTTCGCGTAGGGGATCTGGCGCGGCAGGCGGCTGATCGAGCCGCCCCCCGGCAGCAGCCCCACCTTCGCCTCCGGGGTGCCGAAGACCGCGTGCTCCGAAGCCACACGCAGGTCGCAGGCGTTGGTCATCTCGGTGCCGCCGCCCAGGGCGCTGCCGTTCACGGCGGCGATCACGGGCTTGTAGAGCTCGAAGCCGCGCAGGATCGCATCGGTGAAGGCCGTCGGGTCCGAGAGGAGACGATGGTCCCACTCCCCCTCGGGCTTCCGGGCTCCGGTCAAGAGGGGCATGGTGAGCTTCAGGTCACCCCCGGCACAGAAATCCTCGTCGCCGGTGCCGGTGAGGATCGCCACGTGGCAGTCCTTCGACTCCCGGAACTCGCGCCAGGCCTCGGCGAGGCGCACCAGCATCTGCGGACTCAGCGCGTTGCGGGCCTCCGGCCGGCTCATGGTGAGCATCAGCACGCCGTCGCGCTTCTCGACGATCAGATGCGGGGAGTCGGGGCTCACGCCTCCTCCTTCGTCGGGTCGGTGGCCTCTCGTCCCCGGCGCAGGAACTCCTCGCGCTCCTCCGGAGTGCGCTTCACCAGGTTCGCGGGTCGCTCCTGGTCCAGATCCTCGTAGCTGCGCGCGGTGAGGTCGATGAGGTCGTCCTCCAGCTGGAGCTGAAAGCGCCGAAGTCCCTCTTCGTCCCGGGCCTCGGGCGGTATCGGGTAGGGGCCGGCCAGGTAGTAGCGGATCTCGTTCCAGGGCAGAGGGATCGCCGTGCGGTCCCAGGTGGGCAGGCGCAGGCTCCGGCGGTACCAGGTGCGGGCCAGGATCACGGGCCTCCGGCACTCCCGGGCGATCACCACGCCCCCGCGCTTCAGCCGGTAGGCGGGGCCCTGGGAGCCGTCGACGGTGATGCCGTAGATCACCTCCGGCGTGCTTTGCATGTGCTCGATCATGTCTTCGACCACCTGGGTACGCCGTCTCGACGCGCGGCGGCTCGAGCCGCCGCGAAAGACCACGAAGTCACAGAGGAGAAGCATGCGGGTGATGATCTCCCCCGACGTGCCCAGGCTCGCCAGGGTGTGGGGCCGGAAGTGGAGGTAGCGGTAGCCGTAGGCCACCGTGAAGACCTCCTCGTGCCAGAGGAGGCCCACGGCGCCGTCGTGATCCCGGATGATGTCGTGGAGCCGCTCGAAGTCGCCGGGATCGACCCGGCTCGTGGCGAAGACCGCCCGCATGTAGAGCAGATAGAGCCGCGGCAATACCACGAGCCCGAGCGCGGTCAGTGGTCGCACGATCATGTTCCGCAGCGTCCGGCGGATGCGGCGGGCGAGCGGGCGCTTCTTCGGAACGTCCTTCATCCGGCGCGGGATGCTACGTCAAGCGCCCGCAGGGCGCGCGGAGCGCGGGTCCTCCCGCGCGGAGTTCGATGGGTCAAGCGCCCGCAGGGCGCGCGGAGCCCGTCCGAAGCCCGCGCGGGCAAGGGGCCCACGGACCGATTCGGGAGCCTGCCCGGCGCCCCGTTCCGGGCCCCCAAGGGGTGGCCGTGGACAGCGGCCCCTGCGCGGCGCAATCTTGCGCGCCGGAGGTGACGCATGGAACTGGGTCTGA
>Ga0209536_100003466_pt1 | contig 25332 bp, 17 predicted proteins | sample DeeMarSeWOR28_12_FD_187461 | JGI IMG/M metagenome (GOLD analysis project Ga0209536, IMG submission 187461) | Marine sediment microbial communities from White Oak River estuary, North Carolina - WOR-2-8_12 (SPAdes) (version 2) | ecosystem: Environmental > Aquatic > Marine > Intertidal zone >...
CTGGGGCATTCTCGGATCGATCGGATGGGCCTACCTGGTCTGTGCCTTTATCTATGTGTTCACCCGCGACCGCCTGAAATACCTGCTGCCCATATGGGGTGTTTTTGTGCTCATCAACATACTGGGGACCCGCATGAACGAGGATTGGGGAGGAACAGCCATCCTGTCCCTTCCCCGTCCCAATTTTTACAACGATATGCTGGGGATCCTGAATATTGGCAACGGGGCGCGCAATGCTTTCACCATGGGAGGCCTCATTCTTGCGCTGGTTAGCACAAAATATGTAACGCTGCCTTCTCGGAAGCGGGCTCTTTATGCGGTTACCGCCATAGCCTTTTTTATACTGGCCGGGATGGTATCCCGCAAATTCTGGATACTGGCAAAAATAGGTGCCACACCCCCCTGGCTCTTTTATGTGACGGCCCTGTCGATTGGCACCTACGCGACCCTCAGCTGGCTGGCAGAGAAGGGGAAGGCCGCATGGTTCAATGTGATCAAACCGGCGGGAACAGCCACACTTACCACCTACCTGGTACCTTATGTATGGTATGGAGTGGCAGATATTACCGGGTATGTATTACCCGATTCGCTGACGCATGGCCTGATCGGGATTATCAAATGTCTCTTATTTGCTTTTGTCATTATCGGCATCACCTATGTACTGGGAAGGATGCATATCAAACTGAAGATCTGAGAACCGAATTCATCCATTAATGAACCAACCCATGAAAAACCCAAGATCCCTCATTCTTTTATTGGCGCTGACTGCCGCTTTTGCCGGTTGCGGGGAGAAACCGGAGAAGATGGCCGAATATCCCATGTTCTGGACCTGGTTGGACTACCGTCCGGGGATGAATTTCGATTCGGTCTGCGCCGTGATGAATGAAACCGGTCTGGATGGGGTGATGCTGAATGCACCCACACCCGGCGACTACCGGGAGGCGATCCCCATCGCCCGCAAGCACGGGATAGAGGTGTATGCCTGGCTCTGGACCATGAACCCGGAGCACGACAGGGATATCCTGGTTGAGGAACATCCGGACTGGTTCAGTGTAAACAGGAACGGGGAGAGCCTGGCAGAAAAGAGGGCATATGTCGATTATTACAAGTTCATGTGTCCAGCACTGCCGGAGGTTCGCAAGTATATCAAAAAGAAAGTCGCCTCCTATTGTGAAGTGGAGGGGTTAAATGGCATCGCCATCGATTATCACCGGTTTGTGGATGTGATCCTTCCCACCACGCTCTGGCCAAGGTATGATGTCGTACAGGACAGGGAGTATCCGGAATTTGATTATGGCTACCACCCTGCGATGATCGAACTATTCATGGAAAAACATGGATACGACCCTCGTGAACTGGAGGACCCTTCTGCCGATGAGCAGTGGCTGCAGTTCCGTTGCGACCAGATCACGGAGGTGGCCAATGAAATTGCCGAAGTGGTTCATTCATACGGCAAGGTCATGGCGGCATCACCTTTCCCCACACCGGCCATGTCGAGAAAAATGGTACGCCAGGATTGGGGTAAATGGAACCTGGATATTGTATTTCCTATGGCATACCATGGATTCTACACGGGAGATGTGAGCTTTATAGCCGATTGCATGATTGAGGACGTACGTGACAAGAACCCGATGACCACCCTCTATTGCGGAATGACCGCTTCCGACAGCCCGGTCATGTTCGAATCCATGGATGCAGCATTGAACAACGGGGCCCAGGGGGTTTCCATTTTTACCATCGGCAGATTGCGCTCCCCGGAGATCCGCGCCAGATTCAAGGCATATGCCGACAGTGCCAGGGCCGCCAGGGCCGCCTCCGGTGGAATTCTGGAAGTTCCGACCGGCAAGGTCGTCAATACAGATCCATTTGAGAAGAGTGGTATCATGAAAGGAATCGATCTGAAGATTCTCGAATACCTTGGCATGCCCGGTGGATCCGACCCCCCTGAAGCGGAAGAGCCCGCTCAGGACCTGACCGGCATCAACCTGGGCGAATTTGAATTGATGGATGAATATGGCGTCACGAAGGTCTACCGCGTAACGGAACAAAACAGCGATGTGGCATTTGATGTCACGTTCTATTTTTACGGAGGGATTATTTCCGGATGGAGCGTCGAACCGGAGGAAGTATCGTTTGAAAAATATACTGGCAAACCGGGATCCTGAAAAAACCTAAAACCATGAAAAAAGCTTTACCATCGATTCTGTTGTTGTTATTCATTGCTGCAATCTCCTGTTCAGAAAAACCAAAGGAACCACCTGCACCGGATAAAAAGATCATTATTGGCTATGTGCCGGGTTTTCGGGGTGTGCTGGATCAGTTGTCCATAGATGCCAACAAACTGACCCATATCAATTATGCTTTTGTGGATGTAAAGGACAGCATGGCGTGGCTGACCAACATCGAAACAGACACGGTTAACTTCAGGATCCTGAATAAGCTGAAAGAAGTCAATCCGGATCTGAAGATTCTGATCTCCATCGGGGGCTGGTCCTGGAGCGGTAATTTTTCGGACGCGGTGCTCACCCCTGAATCCCGCTCCAAATTTGCACAAACCAGCGTGGAGATTGTGGCGGACCATGACCTGGACGGCGTAGATATTGACTGGGAATACCCGGGCCAGAGAGGCAACAACAATGTGTTCCGGCCTGAAGACAAGCAGAACTATACGCTGATGTTCGAAGCGATCCGGAAAGAACTGGATGAGCTCTCAAAAACTACGGGAAAATATTATGAGCTGACTACGGCGGTCGGGGCCAATGCCAGGTATATTGAAAATACGGAAATGGACAAAGCCGTAAATTACCTCGATTATGTCAATCTTATGACCTATGACTTTTATGTCTCGGGGGAAACGGCGGGTCATCATTCCAATCTCTATCCGCCGGAAGATTATAACGAGGATGCCTCTGCCCACAAGTCGGTCCGGTTGTTCCTGGAGGCGGGGGTGCCTGCGGAGAAACTGGTTATGGGAGTGCCTTTTTACGGACGGAGCTGGATCATGGAAAGCTCCGAGAAACTTGGTATCAACATGCCGGTTGCAGGCAGGGCCAGGGGAGGGGGATATACCTACATCAGAGATAGCATGGTGAATCAGAGAGGCTTTGTGAGGTATTGGGATGAAAACGCCAAGGCCCCCTTTCTTTTCAACAGTGAGACCAACCAGCTGGTCGTGTATGACGATGAGGAATCGGTGCGGCTGAAATGTGCATATGTGATAGAAAACAACCTGGCGGGGATGATGTTCTGGCAGTATGCGAGCGATACCAGTGAATATCTGCTGGATGCCATGAATGAGCATCTCTACCGGTAACCAGGTATGCAGTAAGGATTGCCCTGATAAAAGCCAGTTTGCAGAGAATGGCAACACCCGGTCTGAAACGGACCGCGTTCCTGTATGTATAAGTTTACAGCCTTCTGATGCGGATATTCCGGTACCACACCCGTGCCCCGTGGTCCTGCAGGGCGATGGAACCTTCCTTATAAGTATTCCAGTAGGGGTATTCGCCTGATGCCCATTTGCTCTTGGCGAACTTCTCCTTAAAATCGTCGCTGTTCTCATCAAATTCCACCACCTTTTCCCCGTTCAGCCAGTGTTCGACCTTTCCATCCCGGTAAACGATCCGGGCAGTGTTCCACTCCCCGACGGGATTTAACTTCTTGGTGGCAGGAGCTGCATACATGTCATAGTTCGAACCGGCTCTTTTATTCTCCTGCTCTTCGCTGACAGGACCAGGAGGATCGTCCATTACCTGGAATTCCGGACCGGTCACATAGGCGTGGCTGTATTCCGGTTTCTCCACCACATGATAGAGGATACCGCTGTTTCCGCCCTCGGAGATCTTCCACTCCAGTTCGAGCTCAAAATTGCCGAATTTTTCAGTGGTGATCAGTGAGCCTCCGTGCTCAGGGCTCCCTTCTCCGTGTCCCGTTCCGTCACACAGAATGGCCCCGTCTTCCACCCTCCAGAGCGGACCGATCTCATCCGCATTATAACGTTTCCAGCCATCGAGGGTCTCTCCGTCAAAAAGGGAGATCCATTCATCGCTGCCAGAACAGGAGAGGCAAACAGCCAGGATGGCCATACCCAGGTATCTCACTAATAACTGCAAGGTGATTTTTCTTTTCATTGCTACGTCTGTTTTGTTGGTTAAGATTTGTGCCGGAGATTTCATAATTCCATGGAATTTCTACGGATCCAAAAGATAACACATTTGATTCAATTGGCGAATGATGGTATATTGTAATGAACCAAAAAAAGGTCCGGAATGACTACCAGCGACATTTCAGGGATCAGACTTCGTTACATATTCCCTGCGATACTGATCCTTTTTCAGCTGCCCCTGCAAATTACGGCCCTGGACCTGAACTTCCCAGGAGCCATGGAGAGCAGAAGCTTTAATCCCTCAACCCTGATGTGGTATGAGGCTCCTGCCGAACAGTGGGAGGAGGCACTGCCCGTCGGAAACGGACGGCTGGGTGCCATGGTATTCGGCAGGTACGGAGAGGAGCGGATCCAGCTAAATGAAGAGACCTACTGGTCCGGAGGACCCTATTCCACGGTAGTGGAGGGAGGTGCAGAAGCATTGCCTTATATCCGGAAAGCGCTGTTTGAAGGGGATCCCATCAAAGCCCACAGGTTGTTCGGGCGTCACCTGATGGGCTATCCTGTGGAGCAGCAAAAATACCAGTCACTGGCCAACCTCCATCTCTTTTTTGAAAACCAGGATGAAGTCACCGGCTATCAAAGATGGCTCGACCTTGAAACGGGGATAACAGGCGTTGAATACCTGGCGGGAGGTATCCGGTTCAGGCGGGAAGTGATTGCTTCGGCCCCTGATCAGGTAATTCTGGTGCGGATCAGCTCCAGTGAGCCAGGCAGCATCTCCCTGCGGGCCCAGCTGCGGGGATGCCGCAATCAGGCGCATTCGAACTATGCAACAGATTACTTCAGAATGGACGGGGTGGATCAGAACGGACTGGTGGTAACCGGGAAATCGGCCGATTACCTGGGCATAGATGGGGCCATACGGTACAGGGCACAACTCCGTGCTTCAGCCGCAGGTGGCAACATGACTGTGGATGGTATTGATCTGATCATTGAACATGCCGATACGGTCATCCTGGCCATTGCTGCTGCCACCAATTTTGTCAACTACAAGGATGTCAGCGGAGATCCCCGGCAGCGCGTGGAACAATACCTGGGAAACATCAGTGGCAAATCCGCCCGATCGCTGTTTGCCGCTTCCATTGAGGACCATCAATCGCTTTTTTACAGGGTTAATCTGGATCTTCCGAAAACGGATCAATCTTTCCTTCCAACTGACAAGAGGATGGTCTCATTTTCCACATTACCGGATCCCAACCTGGCATCCCTGTGCTATAATTTTGCCCGCTACATACTCATAGCCAGCTCCAGGGAGGGGACCCAGCCTGCCAACCTGCAGGGGATCTGGAACGAAGACATGAATCCTTCCTGGGACTCCAAGTACACCACCAATATCAACACGGAGATGAATTACTGGCCCGTGGAAACAGGGAACCTCAAAGAGTGCGCCGAACCTTTGATCACCCTCGTCAAAGAGCTGACCGACCAGGGTTCCCGGGTCGCCAGGGAGCATTACGGAGCAGGTGGCTGGGTATTTCATCAGAATACGGATCTCTGGCGGGTGGCGGCTCCTATGGATGGACCATGCTGGGGCACATTTACCACGGGGGGTGCCTGGTTGTGCACCCAGCTGTACGAACATTATCTGTTTAATCCCGATGTAGGATACCTGGAAGAGATCTATCCGGTTGTCAAAGGCTCGGTCCGGTTTTTCATGGATTTCCTAATCGAACATCCCAATGGACGCTGGTTGGTAACCAGTCCATCGACCTCCCCGGAAAATCCCCCTAAGGGGCCGGGGTATTCCTATTTTTTTGATGAAGTGACAGGAACCTATTACTTTACGACCATCTGTTACGGCTCGACCATTGATAACCAGATTCTGACCGATCTGTTCAGGATCTATTCGGAGATGGAAGAGATCCTGCAACTGGATCCGGAGTTCCGGGCAGAGGTAAACGCCGCGGGGAAAAGGCTGGTCCCGCCAATGGTCGGGAAGGACGGTACCCTGCAGGAGTGGACTGAGGACCTGGGACAGTTGGAGGATAAGCACCGGCATTTTTCGCACATGTACGGTCTCTATCCGGGGAACGTGATCTCCGTAAGAAAAACTCCGCAACTGATTGACGCATGCCGGGCAGTCCTTGAGCAGAGAGGTGACGGAGGAACCGGATTCTCCAGGGCATGGAAGATGGCACTGTGGGCCAGGTTGTACGACGGAAACCGTGCGGCCCAAATCTTCAAGGGGTACATTGAAGAACAAAGCTATCCCCAGCTGTTTGCCAAATGCTATACACCCCTGCAGATAGACGGGACCATGGGAGTGGCGGCAGGCATCACAGAAATGCTGATCCAGTCCCACGAGGGTGTGATCCATCTGCTGCCTGCCCTGCCGGATGGTTGGAGTAAGGGAGCGTTTCAGGGAGTGTGTGCCCGGGGAGGGTTTGACCTTGATGTTACCTGGGAGGAGCGCGAGGTCGACCGCGTAGAGATCCTGTCAAAGCATGGCCGCCCGTGCCGGATCAATACGGGTGGGGAATTCAGGGTGGTAAAGAACGGCAGAAACGTCCCGGTTAAATCACTCCCGGATGGATCCATCGCCTTTGATACAGAGGCAGGTGCAATATACTCCCTTGCAAAAACATTTGCTGATTAACCGTATATTAGTCCGTAGCGTATGGACAGAAACGATAGCATTCAGGGCGATCCTCCCATTTTTATCTTTTCAGGGGGAAGAGGGCTGCCGGCCAACAGTATGGTGGAGACCCTGCTGGTGCATTTCCCTGCGAACCGGGTCTGCTGTTTCTACCTGTCGGACCGGAGATGGATGATCCGGAACCCGTTGGCCCATTCACTCCCCATTCCCTGCCATTGCATGGTATCCCCTTCGATGGTCACGTTCCACCGGCTGTCATCCTCCGCGCCGGCATCGCTATCCAAAAAGAGGTGGCCCTCTTCATGCACATAGGTATACCTTCCGGTATTCGAACCGTACGGTCTTCCTCCCGTCTCGAAGGTGCCATCATCACTGAAAATGATATACCGCTCCCTGTAGGGGTTGTGCTCCTCTGTTACGTCTTTGCCGTCCTGCACCACCTGAAGCATACGCCACCTGCCTTCCGGATTCTGGTCCAGGCACCGTGCAAGGTAATAGGAGAAGACCTCATCAATTTGGTTCAGCTCTCTATATTCAATGGCATGGACCAGGTCGGGACAGTCAGAGAAGTATTCCGCCAGCTTTTTCCTTTTCAATCCCAGTATACCCTGGGTCACCCGAACCATCTCGGAACTGTACGCTTTGTGAAACAGGGGGACGTAATCCACATAATGGCTCTCCCCGTCTATGTACTCCCAGTGGTAGTACGTGAGCGGCCCGCTGTTGGAAATCACTTTTAGAAAACTCCTTTCATAGCCCTCATCCACATAGTACCTGAACCTGAAAAAGTCCGATTCTTCCCGGATGGGGACCGATGCGAAGGACGAAGCACCGTACCCGTAGGCCAGGATATCATGCGGTCCGTATTTCCTCCTGATCCGCGTACCCTCGGGCCTGAACCTTATTTTTTTATAGAGATCCGTAAAGGGTTCCGCAGACCGGTCCTTCACCCGGCCTTCAATGGTAATGCCTTCCAGGTTGACGATGTACCCCTCGGAGTATCCTTTCTTCTGTGCCTCAAGCGGCGACATATAAAGGGCAAGAAAGAGCAACAGAAGGATTCTTTCCGGTTTTGGAAGCTTATCGGAATACATAACCACAGAAGGTACAAAATCCCTGCCACTTTGTTTCGAGAACGGGATCGGGAGATTTCTTTTATATTCGGTCAGCTTTGGAGGTCAGTTTGATGGGAATTGTTATATTTTAGTTCAGCGTATTAACAGACAGATCCAATGACCACCAATCTCACCAGATTCATTCTGATTTTCACGGGTTGCTTCATTGCTTTCACCCATGGGGAGGCACAAACAGAAGAGCGGAATATCCTGTCCCTGGAGCGGATCTACAGGGAGTATGACTTCAGCCTGAATCACTTCGGACCGGTCAGGTGGCTGGAAGATGGATCCGGTTACACCACCCTTGAGAGTTCAGCAACTTACGAAGGGGCCAGGGATATCATTTTATACATGCCTGAAACCGGGGAACGCCAGCTGCTTGTGGGCGCCGGCCGGCTTATACCCGTCGGGAGATCCGGTCCCCTGAAGATATCGGACTATGGATGGTCGCAGGACGGTAAAAAGCTGTTGATCTTTACCAATACGAGGCGTGTCTGGAGGTATCATACGCGGGGAGATTACTGGGTGCTCGATCTTGAGACCGGCGTGATCCTGCAGCTGGGAAAGTTTGCGGAACCATCGACCATGATGTTTGCCAAATTCTCACCTGAAGGCAACAGGGTGGGGTATGTGGTTGAGAACAATATTTATGTGGAAAACCTCGAAACAGAAGAGGTGATACAGATCACCCACGATGGCTCAGAAAGGATCATCAATGGTACTTTTGACTGGGTGTATGAAGAAGAGTTTTCCTGTCTGGACGGGTTCCGGTGGAGCCCCGATGGGGATCGGATCGCCTACTGGCAGTCCGATACCGAGGGAACGGGCACCTTCTACCTGATCAACAACATCGATTCTGTCTATTCCCGTCCCATACCGCTGCCCTATCCGAAGGTGGGTACCGCCAATTCGGCTGTGAGGATAGGGGTGGCACCGGCACAAGGCGGGGAGACCAGGTGGTTCGATATTCCTGGCGATCCCGGGGAACACTACCTTGCCCGGATGGATTTTATCCCGGATTCGGATGAGGTGATGATCCAGCAGTTGAACAGGCTCCAGAATTCCAACAAGGTGTGGATCGGACATACCGGGACCATGCAGCTGCAGGATATTCTGACTGACCATGATGATGCTTTCCTGGATATCCACGACAACATACAGTGGCTGGAGGAGGAGCAGTTCTTTACCTGGACCAGCGAGCGGGATGGATGGCTTCACCTTTACAAAGTTTCCAGGGATGGAAATGAAATGGATCTGATCACCCGGGGAGATTATGATGTGGTTCAAATCAACCGCATTGACGAAGCAGGTGGATTTGTGTACTATATCGCTTCGCCCGACAATTTTACACAGCGCTATCTTTACCGGTGCCGTCTGGACGGCAGGGGGAGTGCTGAACGCATCAGCCCGGAGGGTTGGGAAGGCCAGTTTTCCTACCAGGTATCGCCCGATGCCAGGTGGGCGATCTGCACCTTCCAGAATGCCGTGACACCCGACAGGATCTCCCTGGTCGGTCTGCCGGAACACAGGGAAATCAGGGTGTTTGAGGATAACGCTGAATTGAAGGCCAAATATAATGCCCTCGGGCTGAGCGGCAAAGAGTTCTTCAGGGTCGATATCGGTGAGGTGGAACTGGATGCATGGATGATCAAACCGGTTGGTTTTGACCCATCCAGGAAATACCCGGTGATCTTCTATATATACGGAGAGCCGGCGGGTTCAACTGTACAGGACCAGTGGGCAGGGGGTCAGCTCTGGGAACAGTACATGGCGCAACACGGTTACGTGATATGCAGCGTGGACAACCGGGGCACCCGTTCGCCCCGAGGCCGCGACTGGAGGAAATCGATCTACCGGCAGATCGGGATCCTGGCCACACACGATCAGGCAAAGGCGGCAAACAGGATATGCGATATGTTCCCTTTTGTAGACCCGGAACGGATCGGGATCTGGGGATGGAGCGGGGGCGGACAGATGACCATGAACTGCATGTTCCGTTATCCTTCGATTTACGCAACGGGGATCGCCGTGGCATTTGTGTCGGATCAGAAGCTCTATGATACTGTCTATCAAGAGCGTTACATGGGACTTCCCGCAGACAATCAAGAGGGGTACCACGACGGCTCCCCGATCAACCATGCATACAAGCTGGAGGGTGACCTGTTGATCATCCACGGAACGGCAGACGATAACGTCCATTACCAGAGTTTTGAAATGCTGGTGAATGAGCTGGTCAAGCACAACAAACTCTTCACTATGATGGCTTATCCCATGCGTTCGCACGGGATCTGGGAGAGGGAAAACACCTCCCTGCACCTGCACAGGACCATGGAGCGTTTCTGGCTGGAGCACCTCGCACCGGGGGGAGTTTTAACAGATGAAACTGCTGCAAAAGATCAAAGATACTAATCATGAGCAATGCAGACCGGAAATTACATGGCAGGTCACCCCTGGTACTGATCAGGAGAAAAGCGATGGAGACCCATTTTTCCATGGAAGAGGCCATAGCCTGCATGTCCACTGCCTTTGCATCCCTCAGTTCCGGAGCATGTACCGTGCCGGAACGCTATGTTACAGACGCCCCGGAGGGTAACCTTACGTTGCTTGTAAAACCGGCCTTTGCGGCTGACCTGGACACCTCCGCGGTAAAGATCCTGAGCCAGAAAAATGGTGCTCCGGTGGCCGGGCTGCCCACCATTACGGGCATGGTGATTCTCCTGTCCAAAGTGACCGGAGAGATCCTCTCCCTCCTGGATGGTGAGCACATCACCGCTCTGAGAACCGGGGCGGCCAGCGGACTTGCCACTCAGCTTCTTTCCAGGAAGGATGCAAGCCAACTGGCACTGTTCGGATGCGGTCGCCAGGGAAGGACACAGTTGGAGGCCGTCTGCACCGTCCGTTCCATCAAAAAGACATGGGTATTCGATGCCTCGCGGGAACGGGCGGAGATTTTCGTGGAGGAGATGAAATCCAGGATTCCGGGGGATATTGAAATCGCCGACGGCCTCTCGGTTTTGAAGGAGGTGGATGTCATATGCACGGCTACTCCATCTGAAATCCCGCTCTTTGGCAGGGATGATCTGAAAGAGGGGACCCACATCAATGCCATCGGCTCATTCAGGCCGCAGATGAGGGAACTGGATCCCGACCTCATCCGGGCATCCCGCACCTTCTTCGATGACCGGGAAGGATGCCTGCGCAGCGGAGATATGGTGGATGCGATCGGGAAGCATGGCCCCATGGAGCAGCAGCTGGCGGGAGAGATAGGTGAGCTGGTGCTGGGGAAGATCCAAGGGCCTACCTCCCCATCGGAAATTACCGTTTTTAAAAGTGTGGGTACGGCCATCCAGGATCTGGTGGTAGCTGATGCAATATATCAGAAGTCCCGTGCGGAAGGATTCGGAGAAGAAATAACATTCTATGAGTAGGTTACCGGGTATATTCAATGACGTGATCGGGCCGGAAATGAGGGGCCCGTCAAGTTCCCACACAGCTGCTTCCTGGAGGATTGCGCATGTCGCGCTCCAGATTTTAAAAGAACCTCTGCGAAAGGCACTTATTGAATTTGAGCGGGAGGGAGCCTGGGCTTCCAACTACAGGGAGCAGGGAACCGTCATGGGGGTGAATGGCGGCCTGCTGGGCCTGGACATCAGGGATGACAGGATGAAAGAGACCGACAGGCTGGCCCGTGAACGTAAGGTGGAAATTGGTTATAAGACAGGTTCCTTCAAAACCAGCCATCCGAATACCATGCGATTGACACTTCAGGGAGCCAGCGGAAGGGATCTCAGGGTGGTAGCCGTCTCTACCGGGGGAGGCGCTTTCGAAATTCAGCTGGTGGATGACTTCGCTGTAGATATCCGGGGCGATGCCTACGAGCTCCTGATAAAAAGCAGGGGCACCGAACCGTTTCCCGAAGAGTGGAAGCATCCGGCTATGGAGGGCATCAAATTGTATCAAAGCACCGGCCGGGAGGGTACACTCCTGAACCTGAAATCACCCGATCCTTTTTCCTCAGCATTCATCGACCGGATCACAGAATGGGGTTTCGCCGGGGTACCCCCGGGGACCAGCATGGACGCGATTATTCTTATTAATCCTCTCCTTCCCATTGTTTCCGGAAAGGAAGAAGAGATCCCGTTCAATTCCATTTCGTCGATGCTCAATTATGCAGATCGGGAAAACCTGGACCTGGGAGGAGTGGGAATCGTGTATGAAAAGTGCTGCAGCGGACTTCCCGGCAGGGTTCTCATGGGGAAAATGTCGGAGATGGTTAAGACCACTGAAAAAAGCATTCGGCTGGGACTGGAGGGAACGGTATACAGCGACCGGATCCTTCACCGGCAGTCCCACCTGTTGCAGAAGGCTGAAAAAGAGGGGAAGATCCCGCAGTCTGTCGTTAACGGGATCATTGCAAATGTTACCGCCATCATGGAGGCCAAGAGTGCCATGGAGGTGATCGTTGCCAATCCCACTGCCGGATCGTGCGGTACAGTGGGCGGGGCCGTGACAGCAGTGGGCAGATGGATGGGTTCAAACCGGGATGAGGTGGTGAGGGCCTTCTTTGCATCCGGACTCATTGGTGCCTGGTTCGCCATGGGACCGGGTTTTGCTGCCGAGGAACACGGATGCCAGGTGGAGTGCGGGGCAGCCTCGGGAATGGCGGCAGCAGGAATCGTACAGCTGATGGGCGGGACCGCCCGGCAGGCGGTGGATGCAGCATCCATCGCCATTCAAAACATGATCGGCCTGATCTGTGATCCGGTGGCCGACCGGGTGGAGGTGCCGTGTCTCGGCAGGAACATCAGTGGGGCCATGAATGCATTCTCCTCGGCCACCATGGCCGTCTCGGGATTCCACGCGGTCGTTCCGCTGGACGAGGTGCTGCAAACCGTCTCGGCGGTAGGAAAGCAGATGCCCTCCTGTCTGAAATGCACGGGAAAGGGCGGATTATCCCTGACCCCCACTTCATTACAGATCAAGAAGAACCTGGCCGGGGAAGGTAAGTAAAGCCGATCTCGGGCCGCTGTCCGGGGAGGATGCACCGGGATCAATAACCGGCGACTCTCGAATATTTGTTACTTTTAGTAAGAACCAACACCCTGCAGGGATGAATGATTCTGTTTCCGGTGTGAGGTATTCCTGGTTGCTCCGGGTGATTCTTTCGGGGATCTTTATCCCGGTAAGTTCCCAGGAAAGGAACCTGGTGTGGGCCGATGAATTCGACGGGACCACCATCGACAGATCGGTCTGGCAATTCGAATCGGGCCCCTCCAACGACAATGTCCAGTTCTACACCGACCGGCCGGAAAACGCAAGGGTATCGGGGGGGATACTTCAAATCATTGCCCTGGAGGAGTCCTACGAGGGCTTTGAATACACCTCGGCACACCTGCGGACGGAGGGGGCACGTTCCTGGAGGTACGGCAGGGCAGAGGCCCGTATCAGGGTACCGGGCACCCCCGGTTTCGTACCCGCCTTCTGGATGCTGCCCGCCGATCAGCAATACGGCTGGTGGCCAAACAGTGGTGAAATCGATATCATGGAACATCCCAGCAACGAGGTCACCCACATATACGGAACGGTCCATACCGAAAAATACAACCTGTTCAGCGGCCCGTTGCCCCCGCAGGGGGGTGTGGTGGATATTCCCGATGCGGAAACCGCTTTCCACCTCTATGCCATGGAATGGAGCCCGGAGGGGATCGACTTCTATGTGGATGAACAGCTCTACTATTCATTTTTAAATGATAACGCGGGACCGGAAAGCTGGCCTTTTGACCGGCCCTTCTACCTGATCCTGAACCTGGCAGTAGGAGGGGGATGGGTCGGGAACCCCGATGAGAGCACCATTTTCCCCGCTGTCATGGAGGTGGATTATGTAAGGGTTTACCAGCATCCGGAGGAGATGGAGATACAGGGTGCAGATTTCGTAACCTACAACACCGGAGGCGTCACCTATCACCTGGAAGGGATGGAGGATACAGAAATGCAGTGGAGCGTTCCCGGAGGGGCCCAGATCGTATCCGGACAGGGCACTTCGGAAATAGTAGTGGATTGGGGAATATTCGGAGGCGATGTGAACGCACGAATGGAAACAGCGAACGGGACCCTTATTAAAAGCCATCCGGTGAGGGTTTCGTTCAATTATCTGAGGAACAACGGTTTTGAAAAGGGAGTAAAATACTGGGTGCATGCTACCGGCTATCCTGCCAGGGGCAGCTTATCCCTTGATCAGGAGGTGGTCCATTCGGGGGATCAGTCTCTTTTTGCCCGGGTCACCGATCCGGCCGGAAATCCGTGGGATGTGCAGTTATCACAGCAAGAGCTGGTGCTTCAGGGGGGAACCGCTTACCAGGCCAGGATCACGGCGAGATCAGAAGAGCCGGCGAGTGAGATCAGTGCGGCCGTTATCGATGCTTCCACCTATGCACTGATAGGGCAGCATGTGTTCACCCCCGGCCAGGGGTGGGAGGTGTATGAATTTAGCTTCACCGCCCCTTCCGAAATGCCCGCTGCCTTCAACATCGACCTGGGAGGGCATACGGGGAGCTACTATTTTGACGACCTCTCCCTGACCACTGCGGGGTTGTCAGAGCTGAACATGGTAAAGAATCCGGACTTCTTCCTGGGGGAGCAATCGTGGGAACTCGTAAATCTTTCGGGTGCGGTTTCCGAGGGGAGCGTGTCATCAGGTGAGTATGCAGTTTCGGTTACGGGAGGTGTAGAGAATGCCTGGGATATCCATCTGGGCCAGGGTGACGTGCCGCTTGAATATGGGTTTGAATACCTCTTCTCATTCGATGCCTATGCCACCACTTCGCGGCAGATCACGCCCCTGGTCGGGAAAAACGGGGAGCCCTGGACCGTATACAGCGATATCGGCCCCGTCTCACTCACCACAACCAGACAGACTTTCACCTTTAGTTTTACAATGAATGAGCCCACAGATCCACAGGCCCGGCTCGGATTCGATCTGGGCGGAGAACCGTCTGAAATCTTTCTTGACAACATTCTATTGAGAAAAGGTGGAGCGGTGCACACCGGCACAGATAAAGCAGTTCCGGAAGTAACACCCCACCATGGGTTGAAACATTTCCCGAACCCGGTATCCGGGGAAACCTTTTTCCATTATTTCCTGAGTGAATCCACACATGTGAGCCTGACTGTTTTCAATGGCAGCGGACAAAAGGTCGCCGAGGTAGTGAGCGGGTTCCAGCCGGAAGGGGAACAACGGGTTGCCTGGAGGAGTGGCGGGCTTCCCCCCGGAGTCTATTATTACCGTCTGGAAGCCGGTAAGGGATCCGAAACCCGAAAAATGATCATCATCCGGTAGGTTCGGCTTTCCATCCGGTTGGGGATAAGGATGTTGCAGGATGCATGTCATTCCGTAACAATATGTAACAATTAACCGTCTAATCCGAAAGCTCCGCTGATGCACAGAAAAACCAAGCCGCACAGACGCACCCTGATCATCCTGTTAATTGCTACCCTCGGTTTCAATTCACACATCCTTCCGGCTCAGCCGGATCCGTTTATACAGATCATGCAGGAAACAGGGGAGATGCGGGAAGATCTTCCCGTGATGGAACTGGTGCCGGAAACGGATACCCTCTCCAGGATGGTATATCGAAGTATCAGGAGCAGTTTCCTGGAACGGTTCCTGGAGTTATACAGGCTTTGCCAGTGTTACCTGGTGGGGGAGGGGATCCTGCAGGATGTGGAGCCGGCCTACCTGGCTCTCACGGATCACCAGGGAGGGTTTGCCAAACAGGGATTTTACCTGAAGAGAGAGGCAGGGGAGCCTGTCAGAAAGGATCTTCCATATGTGGATATTACCGTACAGGCGGCCAAAGGTGACCTCCATGGTTTGATGTCGTTCACACAGCTTTTCCCCCATGAAATGGCGCATGTCATGTACCGGCTGCTCAGCCGGGAGGACAGTGTGGCAAATAACTCAAGGAGTGTGGATATGCACTACTTTTCGATCATCACCGATTATCCCACCGCTTTCAATGAGGGATTTGCGGAACACATGGAAAATGTGGCCAGGCATTTCGAGGAGAATGACAGCATCAGGTCAGGTATCGCGGCTGACCTGGAGCAAATAGAGCGATCTTCCCGCCATCCCATCGATGGTTTCACCAGGGATTTCAAATATCCTTTCCGGATCGGCTTCTACAAAGCCGGCATGATCAACTGGTACCAGAAATTCGAGGATTACAAACGCTCCGAGTATGCGCTCTCCGGCCAGATCCGGTATAAGAATAAAAGCCTGAAACTGAACGATCCGGAGGAGATGATATCCTACCGGAATGCCGGGTTCCCGGATGTGGGTGAGTTGAGGAACATCGTGCAGTTTCATGCCACCGAAGGAGCCATCAGTGCCTTTTTTACTGCCCTCAGCCTGCGGGAACTTCAGCATGCAAATCCTTACGATTCGCTCTTTTCGGATCTGTGTGCGAATGAACCTCTGGAGCCGGATCCGCTGCAGAGACAGTTCCTGAAGTATTTTCATGTCATCCATCACCATGTGGTGCGGAACAATTCATCCACATCCCAGTTTTCCGATTTTATCAGTGGCTATTTAGAGGATTTTCCGGAGGATAAAGCCGATGTGCTGGAGATTTACCGGGAATTGACGGGCGAGGAATTTACTCCCGATCACCCGGCATCCATCTGGCTGATGGTCAGGGATCACCGCCACAGGCTGCTGGTCCTGGATCCATTCGGGGCCATTGAGGTTCCACTTTATACCTTTAACCTGAACGCTGCCGAAGCAGAGGACCTGCTCACCATCCATGGACTCTCTTATGAGGAGGCTGAAGCGGTCATCCGGTTCCGGGATAACAACGGCCTCTTTGAAAGCCTGGAGGATCTGCATAACATACCGGAGCTTTCCCCTGGAAGCGCTGAATTGATCAGCAGCCTGGCTTTTCAGCAGCCGGAATTCGAAGCGATCCTGGAAGGGTTCCAACCGGAGCTCAAAATCAGCGTTTTACTCATCACCCCCCTGTTGCGTGTGGTTTCCAAGTCCCTGCTCTATTTTATTCCAGTCTGTTTGCTTATCCTGATCATGCTTAAAAGAAAGGAGGATTTGCGGGCAGGTAAGGTGATCGCGGTTTCGCTGCGCTATCTGTTTCTCTGGCTCGGCCTGGTGCTCCTGGAACTGATCATCCTGTTCCTCTTCCCGCACTCCTGGGTCCTGGCCCTGTTTCCCCTGTTCATCGTACTGGCAGCCACACTTATCATCTATCGCCATAACCGTGTAAAGCGTAACTTTACGTTCTATATCCTGCTCCTGATGCTCCTGCTAAGCTTTATCTCGGTGTTCTAGGAGAACTTTTCAGCACCTCGTTTGTTTATCCTCTTTATCTTAAATCAACGGATGATGAACGAGAAGAGGTGGACCACGGAGCGGATGCCTGGTCTGACAGGAAAAATAATCATTGTGACCGGGGGTAACAGCGGCATCGGGTACGAGTCCGTGAAAGCATTTGCCCGGAAAGGAGCCGAGGTGATACTGGCCGGCAGGTCGGCTGAGCGGGGAGAGCAGGCAAGGGCTGAGATTCTGAAGGATGTTCCGGAAGGAAAGATCGATGTGATGAAGCTCGACCTTGCCGACCTCGATTCAGTGAGGGATTTTGCTGTTCAGTTTAATAAAAGTTACAACCGGCTTGATGTACTTCTGAACAACGCCGGGATCATGATGAGTCCCTATTTCGTGACAAAGGACGGATTCGAAGCACAGTTAGGGACCAATCACCTGGGACATTTTGCACTCACCGGATTACTGATGGATCTGTTGTTGAGCACACCGGGTTCGAGGGTGGTGAATGTGAGCAGCGGCGCCCACAAGCGGGGGGAGATGGATTTTGACAACCTTCTGTTTGAAGGTGGCCGGGATTATTCTCCGATGAAGGCTTACGGACGCTCGAAACTCGCCAACCTGCTGTTTACCTACGAACTGCAGAGAAGGTTGGAAGCAAAAGGTAGTGACACCATGGCCGTGGCTGCCCATCCGGGTGTTGCCAGGACCAACCTGGGTCGTTACATGGAAGGCAAGATCATCTATAAGCTGCTCTATCCGGTTTTCAAATGGATCTCCCAGGACCAGGTCATGGGTGCCCTGCCGCTCATCCGGGCTTCAATCGATCAGGATGTGAAGGGGGGTGACTACTATGGACCGGATGGAAGGAACGAAATGAAGGGTTATCCGGTTCTGGTGGAATCCAATGATGCCTCACATAACCTGAAGGATGCAGCCACGTTGTGGGAGGAATCGGAAAAGCTTACCCGGGTAAAGATTGCAATTTAATCTTCCTGCTCAGTAGAAAGTCTCACCCCGAGCACCAGAATATCGTCGATCTGTTCCTGTCCGGCCCTCCAGATCTCATGTTCTTCCCTCAGAATGGATTGTTGTTCCTGTAGGGGCCTCTTCCAGATCTCTTTGAGCAACTTCTTGAGCCTGATGGTTTTGAATGTTTTCCTGTCCAGGCCCCCGATCTGATCCACATAACCGTCGGTGAAGAGGTAGATCATGTCGTTTTCTCTGAAGGAGACCTCTTTGTTGCTGAAAGGTGACTGCTCCTCACCGTAGAGGCCGATGGGCATCCGGTCGCCAGGTATGACACTCAGATCGCCCTCGCTGATCAGGTAGAGCGGCTGGAAAGCTCCTGCAAACTGTATCAATCCCTTGCTGAAATCTACCACGCAGAGTGCCATTTCCAGCCCTTCCTTGGCCTCATCCCTCTGTCCGGTCTGTCCCAGTGCTTTGATGGTCTGTTCGCGGAGTTCATTCAATATTGTACCAGCACCCGGGTTATCCAGGTTGTTCACGATCTCATTGAGCAGGTTGATACCCAGGATACTCATAAAGGCTCCCGGTACACCATGCCCGGTGCAGTCGGCCACGGCAATGAACAGTCTTTCACCATCCTTTGAAACCCAGTAAAAATCCCCGCTCACGATATCCTTGGGTTTGTTGAGTACAAAATGGGATGGCATGATTTTCTTCAGTTCATCCGACGGAACCATCAGGGCCCTTTGTATCCGGCTTGCATAACGTATGCTATCGGTAATTTTTACCCTTTGTTGCTCAATCTCCCTGGTCCGTTCGAGTACCTTGTGCTCCAGGTTCCGTTTTGCATCTTCCAGATAATTGATCAGGTCCCTGTTCTGGATTTTCAGGTTGTAGACCTCCATGGCACTGTCGATGCTCATTTTCAGCTCCTCCTCGTTCCATGGTTTGGCCACATACCTGTAGATGTGCCCCTTGTTAAATGCCTCGATGATGGTGTCCTTATCACTCATCTGGGTCACGATCATTCGCATACAATCGGGATACTCCATCAGAATTTTTTCCAGGAACTCAATCCCGCTCATGTCCGGTAAATGATGGTCGGTGATCACCAGCTGGATGGTTCGGTCCTCCATCATCTTCAGCCCGGTATCAGCCGAAGTGGCAGTATAGATGTAATAGTCATCACTGAATGCAGATTTAAAGCTTTTCAGGTTTTTCTCTGATTCGTCGATGTACAATATCGAATATATGGGACTTGAATTGGCCAACTTTATTAATTTTACTCAGTTTTTCCCCTGGTAAAAATACTCAATGCATCTCTAAGTATCTAACAGCTGCTTAACTTTTACCAGACTTGGTTGTTACATAATATTCAATTATGGATCTATTCCAGTACAAAATATCTGGTGACTTGACAGACAACGTATTCAATATGAAGCATTTAAAGGCATTCGGGATTCTCGCCGTCACCATGGCACTGGTCTCCTGTTCCCCCGTGAAAGTGGTGGTTGATCAAAATGAGGAGGCAGATTTTTCCTCCTATCAAACATTCAGCTTCCAGAGCTGGCAGGATGTAAGTGATGAGCTCTTCAGCGAACGCGACAAGGAAATGATGCGGGAAGCTTTTATCAATGAGTTTAATCGCCGTGGTCTGACGCTCGTGAATTCATCAGGCGACATGCAGGTTTCGCTCTATGTGGTGGTGAACAATGAAACCGCTTTCTCAGGATACAATGATTATGTGGGAGGAAGGACCGGTTCTTACAGCCACTACGGGGGAGGATGGGGATACGGCTACAACGGCAATACGATCAAACAACGGGATGAGCTGGTGGGAACCCTGATCATGAATGTTTACAACGGGAGCAGCCGGAACCAGATCTGGCAGGCGATCGCCACAGGTACTGTGAACGAAAATCCTCAGACACGGGATAAAACCATACCCGAAAAGGTGTCGATGATCATGAGGAGGTTCCCCATTCGACCCCAGTAGCCGGATATTAAATTCCCGGAATGACCACCGTATCCTGTTCCCGGTAGGTTTCATAGCTCCAAGCATCGCCGTTATCGATCCGGAGCACGACGGTCCCCACCTCCAGGGCCGGCAATGTTTCCACCGGTTGTTGCCTGAGCAGGTTCAACACCTCTTCGGCATCTTTCCGGTATTTCACCATATAGGCGGCCCTGGCATAGATCGCTTCCTGGGCCTGAAGGATCACCAGGTCTGGATCGGTGGCAAGTAGGTATTCCGGGTATACGGATCCGTGAAAATGGTGGTTGGCGTAATAGACATCTGCAGGAACCTCCTCCGGGAACCGCTGCAGGATCATCTGCTGGTTCACTCCGTAGGTATCCCCCCCGTGGACCATCCTGAAATCCCTGTACCGGATCCCCAGCGAAAGGGACCGGGTATTCTCATTATCTCCGTCGGCATAGCTGTTCAGCACCCTGAATCGCACGCCTCCCCTTTCCCACTGATGCCCGGTGGGAAAGGTGTTGTAGTCAATAAACTCCTGCACATGGAAGCGTTCGATCATATATTTCCCCGAATCCCCGCCGTCGTGGTCGGGGTGATAGTGCGTAACAACAAAGGTGTGAAGCGTATCCACCCCGTGACGGATGAGCATCGGTACTACGATGCTGTCCCGCACCCATCGCTTACCGCAATCGATCAGCATGTAATGATTGTCCGGAAGTTTCAGCAGCATGGCCGAACCATGTTCCACATCAGGGGCCACCACGATCATCCCTGCCTCGCCCGGTGCTTCCTGAACCTCAATGGTGGCGCTCACTTCCCTTTGTTCCAGGCGCACAGTGAGATCATATGCCCCGGGTGCCAGTCCGGTAAATACCGTGTTCGGAATAGTGAGCCAGCTTGAATACTCCTGGTAGGGGTAGGGCTGTTGAATGAACGCCACCTCCGCTCCGTTGAGGAGACAATCCACCACTTTTTCACCATAATGGTCGATTTTGAATACCAGGTCACGGATGTGTCCCTGATAATAACTGTTTCTGCGGGGAGTGATGCGAAAATCAAGATCAGCCTGTTCGATGGAGAGCCGGTCCAGGTCCATGCCTCCCCATCCATCACGGATCCCCACCGTATTGATGCCCGAATCGAGGTGGAAAGGCTGGGAAAAGCGGTTCCAATCGTCGGACATATCGAATCCAATCCCGACCTCCTGCCCGTTCCTGACAAAGAATTGCATCTTATCGCCACCCCGGGTGCGGTACCGGATCACCACCTGGTAATAACCGCTCTGCTCCATCGGAAGCTGCCACTGCACTTCGGAATGCTCCTGGATGGAGAGGTATTTTCCCCCGGATGCTTCCATATCCGGCAGCAGCAGCATGTTGATGTACCTGCCCGATTCGGCTTCCAGGGTGACGAATACCTGATGCTTCTGCCCTCCGCAGCTTATCAGGATCAGGATAACGGGAAAGGGAAGGAACCATTTCATGATCATAGGGAAATTACGGCTTTTTACAATTCGATCCACTTCTTGCGATTTGAGGGAATATTGCTGACCTTTACAAGCATGGTCCACCAGGTGGATCATTTTACTTCTAAGTTAACACTCAATTTGACAACATGAAGCGGACTTTTTATTCTAAGACATTTTTTGCAGCGGCACTCCTGTTTGTGACCGTGCTGGGCAGCAGAGGACAGGACGATCCGTCCGATAAACTGGCTGGAACATGGACAAAGGAGTTCAACGAGAGGAAGGTCACCTTTACGATTGCAGCTGACCATACCTATCAGACGGAATTCGCAGGTGATGAGAAGATTGATGTATGGGGCAGCTATGTGATCTCCGGAACCCTGGTCACTTTTACAGATGAGGGTGGAATTTACAGGGCAGACCTCCCCGGAGCATATGAATTCCAGGTGAGCGAAACATCCGTGACATTCACCGCAGTAACCGATTCAGTGGTTGGTAGAAGGTTGGTGATGGAAGGCAGCTGGTCAAGAGAAAACAAGCCATAAAGCATACTTCCCACCGCATGGCACGCAGGTCGGTTGAAGTGCAACCAATTCCCGATCTCTACGTATAAAGGAACGGAATTCAACCTATCCTAAACCGATCTGCCTATGACTCGGGAGGAACGTCTCAATACCTGCGGGAGATGTCTTCACCGCAGCCTCGATTTTAATCACGGCTATTTGTGTAACCTGACCGGAAAAGAGGGTGATTTCGTGGATCACTGCAAGGACTTTACCCGGGATGGAACGGTCACTGATTCCCTCAAGCTGAGGGTGCGTCAGAGGGTGACTAAGCCCACCGCAATCCCGGAACCTGCCGGGGCGCCTGCGGAAAAAACCGGCGCAACGTCCGGTAGAGCCAGGAAAAAACTGAGCCAGGATGCAAGGAGGAAACTGAAGAAATACCAGTCTTTCCTCTATGCGCTGCTCGGTGGGATCATCGCCACCGCAGCCATATCCGTGGCATGGGCATTTGCCGCTGAAATGGTCTCTTTTCCAGAAATATATCTCGCCCTGGGGGTAGGACTCCTGACGGGCCTGGTGATTCGCTTTTTCGGTGCGGGCATTCACGGGTTTTTTGGCCTGCTGGGAGCACTCTTTACCCTGCTGGGGTGCATCCTCGGGAGTTATTTTTCCAGAACAGAACTCCCTGCACAGGTGGCTGCCACAGGTATCAAGGATGCACTGGCGCTTCTCGGTCCGGACCTGGTATTGAATTCCGTAATGGAAACATTTGTGCCGCTTGACCTGGTGTTCTACGGACTGGCGCTCCTGCTTGGTTACCTGTTGTCCATCAGGTGGATCGGATCGGGTAGACGGGCAAAGCTGAACAGGGGGGAAGGCAGCGGTGCACCTGTCTTCCACTGGCTCAGGCTGCCTCTGATCATCGCCGGTATAGTGGTCCCTGCCTACTTCGGGTATACCCAGATGAGGGGAGAAAGCGGATGGTCGGAAAATTATTACGAATCAGGGCAGAAGATGTCGGAAGGTGAACTGATGCAGCAGGCGGAGACCGGAAAATGGAGCTACTGGTATGAGAACGGGAACCTGAAATGTACGGGATATTATACGGAGGGCACCCGCGACAGCCTCTGGAGATGGTATGATGAATCGGGCAGGCGACTCCTGAAGAGTGGTGCGTACCAGAAAGGATTGGAGCATGGAAGCTGGGTAAACTATCACAGCAACGGGGTCATCTCCGATTCCGGTTCCTATGTGGATGGTAACAGGGAGGGACCCTGGAAATACTGGCATGAGAACGGAAGGATCAGCATGGAGGGGGAATGGAGCAACGGAGCGCGATCGGGCCGCTGGATATTTTACTACAACAACCGTCAGCAGGCCGAAGAGGTCTACTATCAGGATGGCCGGCCCCTGCTGATTGAAAGCGTATGGGACCGTGAAGGCCAACAGCTTGTTTCAGGCGGGAACGGGGAATACAAACGTTTCTCGGATAATGGGATCCTGATCGAATCGGGGGAGATTGAGGATGGATCACGCACCGGGATCTGGAAATGTTATTTTGAGAATGGAAACATCAGGGAAGAAGGGATCTATATGGATGGCCGCTTTCTGGTGCGCAACTCCTGGGATCCGGACGGAACCAGAGAAGTAAGGGAAGGCAATGGAACGTATCACAGGTACCATGGTGATACGAAGCGGGTTTTGGAGCAGGGAGAGATACGGAACGGCAACAGGGAAGGTGTTTGGAAGGGTTATTACAGCGAATCAGGCAACCTGAAAGAGGAGGTGGAATATGACAGGGGAGAGCGGTCAGGGCCGAACAAACTCTATTACGAATCGGGGCAGCTCCGCGCGTCAGGCACAATGGTCAGCGGTGTAAGGGAAGATGAATGGCAATGGTTCCACGAGGATGGCCGGGTCTCCGTCACGGTCACTTTCAAGAATGGGAAGAAACACGGCAAGCAGATCCGAAGCAACGCCAGGGGGATCATCGTCCAGGAGGAATATTACGAGGCTGGCGTGCTGCTGTAAGCGGGTCTACTTAGCTGCACCAGGGCCAACATTTCACAGAAATAGAGTTTTACCTGGCATTGATTCACCATCAATGTGCTATCTTTAGGTAAAAACAATTCCCATGGTGTTACGCAGAACCGGATCACCTTCGATCCACTATCTTATTGCCCTGACGCTGGTAATCGTTCTGAATGGATGTTCGCTCCGGCAGAAGGAGGCCCCATCCGAGAAAACATCCCTTTTGCTGGAAGTCACGGAAATTCGCCCCGGTATTCTTGAAGGATACCTCCAGCCCGAAGAACTTCCAAACAGCCTTGATCTACTGCCTCCCCCGCCGGTTGAGGGATCGGCCGGATGGGAACTGGACCAGGAGATGGCAGCATATTATGTGAACCTGGATGATGATGACCGGAAAGACCAGGCTGCCAGGGATGCCGACCTCCATTTTCCTGAAGCGCTGGATGCCTTCAATGGAACGGTTTCTTCTGTAATTAGTGAGGAGGCCACCCCGATGACCTATTTGATACTGCGTCGCACCCTCGCCGATGCAGGCCTTTCCACCTATGCGGCAAAAGACCATTATCAGCGTCCGCGTCCGTTTATGGTGAACGATACACCCATATGCACACCGGAGGAGACTGAGATGTTGCGCGGTGATGGCTCATATCCGTCGGGTCATACGGCCATAGGATGGGCCTGGGCACTGATCTTAACCGAATTGTTTCCGGAGGAGGCAGATGCCATCCTTCAACGGGGCAGGGAGTTCGGGATCAGCCGGAATGTATGCAACGTGCACTGGCACAGCGATGTTCTGGCAGGAAGGACCATGGGGGCAGCTACGGTGGCCAGGCTCCATGCCGATCCGCAGTTTCTGGTGGATATGGCAGCTGCAAAGGAAGAAATAAAACTTCTGACAGAGCAATGAAACGACTGTTCTACCTTTCCATACTGGGAGTGTTCATGGCCCAGGGTTGTGATCCATCCCCCCAAGAACAGTGGCGCGGACCCGAACGCAACGGGATCTTTCCTGAGACCAACCTGATGGACCGCTGGACCGGAGAAGGGCCGGAAATCCTCTGGGTATTTGAAGGGCTTGGATTGGGATTTGCTGCTCCCGCAGTGACGGAGGACGCACTATACGTGGTGGGCGAATCAGAAGGGAACAGCTTCCTCTATGCGATCGGGATG
>Ga0209536_100003467_pt1 | contig 25324 bp, 21 predicted proteins | sample DeeMarSeWOR28_12_FD_187461 | JGI IMG/M metagenome (GOLD analysis project Ga0209536, IMG submission 187461) | Marine sediment microbial communities from White Oak River estuary, North Carolina - WOR-2-8_12 (SPAdes) (version 2) | ecosystem: Environmental > Aquatic > Marine > Intertidal zone >...
AGCAATGGAAAACATTTCAGAGATAAAAAATAGAAAAAATGATTTAAGGTTTTATCTCATTGTATTGAAATTCAACCGTTTCTGGCTTATTCAGATATTCCTTTAATTTTTCAAAAAGGTCTGTTTCCATTGATTTCATTTTCTTTTCCATTTCTTCTATTTTCTTTTGATTTTTTTCCTTTTCTCTTTCGTATTTTTGTTTCAGTATATCATATGTTTCTACATTTACTGATTTTTGCTTTTCAAATACAATCTTTTTTAATTCTTCGTTACCTGACGTATCATATTCCTCCATCCGTTCATATACTGAATTTATTTCCCATCCAAAGAACATTGCCAATTGTTTTGGAGTAAATCTGCAATATCCCTTGTCATCTCTATCGTTTATCATAATAGTAGCTCTGGTTTTTCGAAAACTGTGGAGGCTAAGGGTATCTTTAATGTCAGTAGTTCTTCTTATTTTCCAGAAATTTGAGTAGATCCCATCCTGACCAATCTGTTCTCCTGTATTTCTTGGTCCAATCACAATCCATAAAGGTGCATCTGGATTATCTTTCTGTGGATGATGCTGTAACCATCTAACCAATCTATCTGGATACTCTGTTAAAGGAATTTCTCTTGTTTTTGTTTTTGAAGTCGGGACTTCAATTGATACCTTCCCATCCTCGATTAATACATTTTTAATTTTCATATGTCTGACTTCATCCTTTCGTGCACCAGATAAATAATAAGTTTCATAGATAGCTTCCCACATACCACGAGTGTCCCAACAATTATCCAATATTATTTGATATTCTTCTGGTGTAATGAACTGTTTTTTCAGATAATTTGGGTCTCTACTGTTTTTAATTTTCTTTTTTGAATACGCTTGCCACCAATCTAAAATTTGTGGTCTCTCTTTTCTTTTGAGTTTGAAGAGCCATCTATAGAATACTATAAATTTCATTCCAAGTAGATTATATGTCGTTTTGGTTTTTATATTGGTAAAAAATTCCAAAAGTTCTTTCTCTGTTGTATTATTGAAATTTATATTTATCAAAAAATCTGCTAATTTTTCCAAACAAAAAACATCATCTCGTCTTGTTTTTGCCCCTTTCTTTTGTGCTTTTCTAACTTTTTCAAATTCTTCAATTATTTTTCTATTTTCTTTACTAACTATAAATTTTTTTTTCTGTGCCATTATCACGAACCTCAAGTTTTATAACACAGGTTAGCTTTATTACTCTTTCTAACTTTTCTTTTTTAACAACTAACTTATTATTTAAAAGATGGTGTTAGAATTTTTTATTAAAATAGATTACTTATTAAGAGTTTAAGAATTGGGAGAAGATTAGAATAGCTTTTTAGAAAATCAAAAAATGTACTTGATCTTTCCCTATTTCTTGGGGTTTGTAAATAAATTGGAATAACATCAAAATCCTTAGGATCGTTTTGATTTTCAATAATGATATAACCTTCAAATTCTTTTTCGGTTTCATCTGGTACTGTAAAAAAAATCTTTACATGTATATCTCCATCTTCTGGTGTTAAATTTTCACCTGAAATAGGATCAAATTCCCAACTACCCCATTCTGGATATGACTTTACCTTCCAATTCAATTTTGAACCAGAAGATCCAATGTTTTTTACAATGAAATTTCCTTCTAGAGTGTCTTTTGTTTTTATATTTGACCAGCGTAAGCTTCCTATACAATCTAAATCAGATTTCTCAATTTGCGGGTCCTTGGGATATAAATATTGTATCTTAAAAACATGATTTATATAGTCTATTGGATAGGGATTTACATAATCCCAAACTGTTTCTTTTTCTGGGGTTACTTCAAAAAATCTACCAGCAGGTGCATCGCAAATAATTGTATTTCCATTTAATAGTCTTTGAGCTCCACTGGCATAATGTGAATAAAAGTCAGTAAGATTTTCTGCAGTGTATATCCAAAATTGTTCTTCAGGACCATATGCTTTCTCAGGTTCAAGGTAATAATTTCCATTACTATCAACTGGAGGAATGATTTCATCGATTGAGGAATATTTTCCCTCAGGGCGACTCACTCCATTATTAAATACAAGTATGTTTCCTTCTCCAGGACAATCAGATTCAATCCAAGTTGCATCATGCTGTTCAAAGAACTTTTGGTCAGTTTTACTTCCTGCATCATATGCTATTGGATTTCCCCATCTATAAAGAATGTCACCTCCTTTTCCACTATTTCCACCAGAATGTCCTGCTGCTTCTTCTGTTGTTGTACTATGATCAATAATCCATATCTCACAAAAGTTATGAACACTTAGAAGTATCTGATCAAACTCTTCATTGTAATCAATTGAATTTGTATGGAGCCAATCAGTTCTGGTTGAAGCTTCTGTTGTACCAAAGTTAATATCAATTAACTCTGGATGATCTTCAACAATACCATAATTGTTTTTTGCCGAATCATAATCCTGAATTAAATGATCCCATGCATGCCACTCCCAAACAATATCACCAGTCGTTGGACCTTTGGGTTTAACTTCAATTATATAATCAGGTAAAAAAACATCAGCAAATATTGAATTCGGATTCCTGCCTGCAGCAATTGCTTCTTCCCGTGTTTTAAAATCCCAAGCAATCATTAGGATATTTCCATTTGGTAATTGTTCTATATCATGATGACTTAGATAATCATCAGTATAATAGTTAAAATCCCAGATGATTGTTCCTTCTTTTGAAATTTTTTGTACTCCTCCACCAGCACCTCCAGGTGCTAAATAAGGTATTCTTTTGGTTCTAAGAATAGCACCATTATCAGCCATATAAACATCTTGACCCGGATAATTACTACTTGTCCAATTATTAATGATTGTGCCATTTCTGTTTATTAAATAAGTTGATAAGGAATAGATTGGTGCATATAGAATCTGACCGTTACTATCATTTGTTAAAATTTTATAATTTTTATTTATTGTTTGAGTTATAGATATAGGTATAAAACTGATTCCAAAAAATAATATAAGAATTAAAAAGATAATCATCCTATATCTAAAGATTTTTCTCATTTCAAAGGCAACCTAGAATTATTTTATAATATAGTTTTAATATAAAATAAACTTTTTCCTTATCAACTAAAAAATTTATGATTAAAATTTTTAAAAAAAGAAAAGAAAGATTTATACTAAATATTCTAATATTTATTTGAGAATGAAACAAAAAAGAAAAGCAAGTTCCCATGAGCGATCAAAAGAAGATTTTGAGACTTTTATTAAAAAACTTGAGCTTCAGGCTCTTGAAACAGCAGAAGAAAGAATACCTCTATATCTTAAAATTGGTGTGAAAGAAGCAGATTTAATTCTTGATATTGGTTGCGGGTCAGGCATGGTTACTCGGGATATTGCACATCTCACAAAAGGTAAGATAATTGCAATTGATGGTTCAGAGGAAATGATAAAAGTTGCAAAAAAAGTTCTAAAAATGTATAAGAATGTTGAATTAAGGATTGGTGAAGCAGAAGATCTTCCTTTTGAGGATAAAAAGTTTGACATTGTAACCTGCAATTTACTTCTAATGTGGGCACAGAGTCCTCAAAAGGTCGTAGATGAAATGGCACGTGTTACAAAGCCAGGTGGAATTGTTCTTGCCTCTCTTGAACCTGATTATGGTGGTAAACTTCACTATCCTGAGAATCCAAAAGTCGACCCTATTTTTGCTGGTGAAGCAATAAAAGCAAGAGGCGGTGATCCTCATATTGGTAGAAAACTTCGACTCCTTTTTGTAAGAGCAGGTCTTAAAACAACTGTGGGAATCGGAAATAATAGAATATGGGGCTGCGAAGAGGACAAAGCTTATTATCTCCATGCAAGAGATTTCTATGTTAAAGCACTAAAAGAGGCAGGACTTTCAGAAGATGAAATAGATAAATGGGAATATGATTATCTTAGATCACTTGATGAAGGTGTTCAGCTAAATTTCTTCCCACAGTTTTATGCAATTGGTAAGAAACCATAGAATTAAAAACTAAACTCAAATTTACTTTCTAGACTGTAAATGACTGCAAAAGAAATTAATGGTAGAAAGATAGCTTCAGAACTTAAAATTAAAATTGCTAAAGAAGTTGAAGGCCTAAAATCTAAATATAAAAAAACACCAAAAATTACAACAATAATCATTGGAAATGATTCATCATCAGAGTTATATTTAAGATTAAGAGATAAGGCTTGTAATGAAGTAGGAATAATATCAAATCATCTGGAATTTAAAGAAGATATTACAGAAAAAAAGGTTTTGGAAAATATTAGTAACTTAAATAATGATAAAAATGTCCATGGAATTTTAATACAATTACCACTACCTGCTCATCTTTCCCAGACAAAATTGATCAATGCAATTGATTCAAGAAAAGATGTGGAGGGATTACACCCATATAATATTGGAAAGACTTTGAACGGTGATGAATATATTGTACCAATTACTCCTTTATCGGTGCTTACTATTCTTGAACATGAAAAAACGGAATTGAAAGGTAAAAACGTTGTAATTATTAATCATAGCAATCATGTTGGAAAACCACTTGCCGCTCTTATGCTTAATAGAAATGCAACTGTAACAATCTGTCATGTTTTTACAAAGGATTTGAAAAAACATACTATGACTGCTGACGTTCTAATTTCAGCAACAGGTATAAATAAACTAATAAATTCTGATTTTATAAAAAATGGTGCAACCATAATAGATGTTGGAATTATTAATACGAAAGATGGAATATGCGGAGATGTTGATTATAAATCAACAATAATAAAAGCAGGAAAAATTACCCCTGTTCCAGGTGGAGTAGGACCAGTTACTGTTGCCTGCTCCCTTATAAACATGATAAAAACATTTAAAAATTGTGTTGATGAGAATGAATAAATTTCATTTTTTATCATTGTTTTTTTTGGCTCTTGGAATCGTTTTTTTATTTCTAGGATTTTTATTTGGCGATGTTAAGGCAGGTTTCATTTTTATTTTACCTTTTATTTCAGGATCAGGAATTTTTGCATTTTTGGGATTTATTTTTATTATAGCATCAATCTTTCTTTATTTATTTGGTTTTACTAGTATTATTCAAAATGATTCTTATAATAATGAAGAATCAGAAATTAAACCTCGTAAAAAAACATCCTTGAAAAGTGGTGCGGTTGTTCTAATCGGTCCTATTCCAATTGTCTTTGGCAATTCTATTAAATTAGTAATTATATCAATTATACTTACAATATTTTTAATAATTGTATCCTTTTTTATCTTTTGGTCCTAGGCTTCAGTTTTATTGAATAGATAAACCCCAGTTCCTAGCATTATAATACATATAAAAATAACTATAACTAGATTCATCAATGGGTTAAGTACATTGTCAATATTTGTTAAACTTCCTCTAAGACCATCTACCATATAAAAAAGAGGATTTGCATATGATAGTGTTATAAGAATTTCTGGTAGCTCTTTATTTGTTGCGATTGGAAAAATTGCTGAAGACAGAAAAAAAAGTGGCATAATAATTAAGGTAATGATTATTTGAAAACCTTCAAAATCTTCCATCTTTGATGCCATGATAAGTCCGAATCCAACGGATGTAAGACCAATTAAAATCATAAATATATAACCCAAAATAAAACCAGATGCACTTGAGACTGGGATTCCAAGAAATAATGCAATAATTAAAACAATTGTCCCCTGTAGAACTGCTGTTGTTGCGCCACCAAGAGTACTTCCGATAACTATTGAAAAACGGCTAACAGGTGCAACAAGAATCTCCTGCATAAATCCAAATTTTTTATCCCATAGTACAGATACTCCAGTATACATAGAGGAAAAAAGAATTGCCATTGCTACAATTCCAGGGGCTATGAAATCAACATAGTTCTCAGCAGTCATTCCTGGCAGGGTTGCACTTCTAAGACCAAATCCAAGTATGAATAAAAAGAAAAGAGGTTGAACAATTGTTCCAATTATTCTACTTCTTGATCTTACAAAACGTTTCATTTGGCGAAGCCACATAACATAAATTGCTTGAAGTTCTATACGTTGCAAGTCCTAACCGCCTCCTCTGGTTTGACGACGGGCATACTGTTTCCAAGGATGTTCTGCCTCCTCGATTCTAATAGTTCTTCCGGTAAAAGATAAAAATACATCATCAAGAGTGGGTTTTCTAACATTTATTGATTTAATTTTAATTCCAAGCTTTTGTGCAATAAAAATTATCTCTGGAATTTTTTCTTCCCCTTTTTCAACACCAATTGTTAAATAAGTTTCATATTTTTTTGTATTCTTGATCCAGGATTCCTTTTCAAGTTTTTTTTGGAGTTCATTCATATTTGAGCAAGAAAGTGTTATTACATCATTTCCAATTGAATTTTTGAGATTGTTTGTTGTATCTGAAACTAAAATCTTTCCATGGTCAATTATACCAACTCTGTCACATAAATAATCAGCTTCGTCCATATAATGAGTTGTAAGGAAAATTGTTGTTTCTTCTTCCTTATTCATATTTTTAATATACTCCCAAATTGCTCTTCTTGTTTGAGCATCTAAACCAAGAGTTGGCTCATCTAAAAAAAGGACAGTCGGATAATGCATAAGGCCACGAGCGATTTCAAGTCTACGTTTCATTCCACCTGAATAGTTTTTAACAAAAATATTCATTTTTTCATCAAGATCTACAAGCTTTATTACTTCATCTATTCTTTTTTTTCTAGTTTCTCTATCAAGTCCATAAACACGTGCATGAAAATCAAGATTTTCTCTACCTGTAAGATTAATATCTATTGCAGGATCTTGAAAAACAACTCCTACTTTTTTTCTTACATCATTTCTTTGTTTTAATATATTAAAACCTGCGATTTCAGCTGTTCCATGTGTGGGATTTAGAAGTGTTGTCAGCATCTTTATTGTCGTTGTTTTTCCTGCACCATTTGGTCCTAGAAATCCGAAAATTTCCCCTTCTTTTACAGAAAATGTAACATTATCTACAGCAGTTAATCCATTGAATTTTTTTGTTAAATTATCTGTTGTTATTATATCCAAAAACCCACCGGCCTCTTCTTTTGGTCTACAATAAAGATATTATTAATAAAGGTATCCAAAAACAATTATTTATCAATCATGTAAAGATTTTTATTTTTTAATCAATTTAGGTCTTTGTAATGAACTTCTATTCTGAAATAACCAGTCTTATATTATCAAAACAAATTAAGTCGAAAGAAGAATTGCATAAAAATAAGGTTAAACTTTGTAAAAAATACAAAATCAATGTAATACCCTCAGATAGCGAGATTCTTGCAAGAATACCTGAGGATTTTTCAGATGAAGAAAGAGAAACTGCAATTACAATTCTACGAAAGAAATCTATGCGAACAATTTCTGGTGTTGCAATTGTTGCTGTAATGACCTCCCCTGAGAGTTGTCCCCACGGTAAATGTATCCCCTGTCCAGGTGGATTAGAAAGTAATACTCCTCAAAGTTATACCGGGTATGAACCTGCTGCTATGAGAGCAATATTAAATGATTTCGATCCTTTTTCTCAAACAAAAAGTAGATTAAATCAACTAAAAGCTGTTGGGCATTCTATTGATAAAATAGATTTTATACTTATGGGTGGAACTTTTACATCAAGAAATCCCTTTTATCAGGAATGGTTTGTTAAACGTTGTTATGATGCACTCAACAACAAAGAGTCAAGATCTTTAGAACAAGCAAAAAAATATAATGAGACTGCTTCATCAAGATGTATTGGTCTTACTATTGAAACTCGACCTGATTGGTTTCGAATTTCCCATGCTGATCAGGTTTTAAATTTAGGTGCAACCCGAGTTGAACTAGGTATTCAAACTATTTATGATGATATTTTAAATATCATACAGCGTGGTCATACTGTAACAGATTCAATAAATGCGACAAGAATTGCTAAAGAATGTGGATTTAAGGTTTGTTACCATATAATGCCTGGATTACCTGGTTCTGATGAAAAAAAAGATATTCAAACCTTTCAAGAAATATTTGAAAATCAGGATTTCAAACCAGATATGATTAAGATATATCCCACTCTAACAATTAAAGGAACTAAATTATACGATCTTTGGAAAAAGAGAGAGTATGAACCACTTACAACAAAAAAAGCTAGTATTTTAATTGCTAAAATTAAGGATTTTGTTCCTGAATGGATACGCATTCAAAGAATTCAAAGAGATGTACCTTCCCAATATATCAATGCTGGTGTTGATAAGAGTAATCTTCGCCAAATTGTTCAGGCTGAAATGAAAGATAGAGGATTTCGATGCAATTGTATCCGTTGTCGGGAGATTGGTCATAAATCACTTATTCAAAAAATTAAGATAAATGAAGAAAAAATTTATCTTGATTTAAATTACTATAAAGCAAGTGAAGGTGATGAGGTTTTTATTTCAATAGTTGAAGGAAATTATGATGCACTTATTGGTTATCTTAGGTTAAGAGACATTGTAAATTCACATCGTTATGAATTGCAGAAGAAACCTTGTATGATAATTCGGGAATTAAAGGTGGTAGGTAGAGAACTTTCAATTGGAAAAAGGAAAAAAGAAGCTTTACAACATAAGGGATATGGTAAAGAATTATTAAAGGAAGCTGAACGAGTTTGTTTTCAAGAATATGATAAGAAAAACCTTTTTGTACTAAGTGGTGTAGGAGTTAAAGATTATTATAGGAAATTAGGATTTAAAGATAATGGAGTTTATCTTGAAAAAATATTAAAAAATTCTCTTTGAAGTTTTTAATTATTGTTTTCTGTATTAATTAACAACATTTAAATTTCAATATTATATTATTATTATGAATAAAAGGCGGAGGTAGAAAATATGAAAGAAAAGATAATATGTATATTTATTGTATTGTTTTTTATAGGAGCAATTTCTAATGTCCATGGAGCAGACATTGTAACTAATGATCAAATCTCATTAGGTAATATTGCGCATAGTCCTCCAACCTTTGAACCAATTATTAACACTGAAAGAGATGAAACTCTTTCTCCATTACATAAATCAGATTTTGGTTTCTTAGGAATTGAATTTACTGGATGGACGCCACCTGATCCAATCATTGCTGCTGGTCCAAATCATGTTGTTGTTATGACAAATGGTGCTATTGGTTTTTTCCAAAAAAATGGAACAAAGGATTTTCAAGATGAAATAGAAGATTCCTTTGGTTTCTGGGGGGATCAGGGTGCAACAGGGTTTGTATTTGATCCCGAGGTGATCTATGATCCTCATACTGATAGGTTCATGGCTATGGCCTGTGAGAGATCTTCTGATAGCAAATCATACTTTTTGCTAGCAGTTTCAGATGATTCTGATCCAAATGGTGATTGGCATAAATATAGAATTGATGTGACAACTGAGGGTGGTGGAGGTGATATTGATTCACCAAATATCGCAGTTGATTCTGAAGCAGTTTATCTTTCAGCCGATTTTTTCACTGGTGGTCAGAAATATCTAGTATATATTCTTGAAAAAGAACCTCTGCTTAGTGGTTCTATTGGTATAACAAAAAGCATGCTTATCACTGGCTCACAATCATTTGGAATACCTGTTACTTATGGTAGTGCTCCTGCGATGTATATGATAGAGCATTTCGAGAGTTCATCAAATACTGTAGTGCGTTTGCATGCTATAACAGATCCTCTGAGTACGCCTGATAGAGAGACATATGATTTGACTGTTCCAGCATATTCACCACCTGAGGACCCTCCTCAAAAAGGAACAACAACAAGACCAGAAACCTTTGATAGCAGATTTTGGAGTTGTGTTTGGAGAGATGGATCCCTTTGGGCAACTCATCATCAGGGTACTTCTCGAGTCATGGCTAGATGGTATGAGATTAAAACAAATAATTGGCCTACATCAGGAACTCCTGAGTTATATCAGTCTGGTGATATTGACCCAGGTGAAGAAATTCGTACTTTCTTTACATCTATTGCTCCTGATGGATATGGTAATGCTGCTATGTGTTTTGCTAGGTCTTCACCTGATGAATACATTTCTATTGCTCGCTGTATGAGACTTGCTGATGACCCATTAGGTACAATGGGACCTGTTGTAATGGTTAAAGAAAGTGATGGACCTTATAATTCAGGAAGATGGGGAGATTACAGTGGTGTCAGTTGTGATCCATCTGATAATCTGACATTTTGGATGATGCATGAATATACTCCAGGAGATGGTACTTGGAATACTTGGATATCTAGCTGCTATGGTGAGTTTCCAAATAATCCACCTGAAACACCAACTATTGATGGTCCTATAAATGGAAATGCAGAAACAGCATATAATTATACATTTAATTCAATAGACCCAGATGAAGATGATGTATATTATTACATATTATGGGGTGATGGATATGTTGAAAATTGGGTTGGTCCACATCCTTCTGGAATAGATTTTGAAATATCTCATACTTATAAAAAACAGGGAACATTTACGATTAAGGCAAAGTCAAGAGATTCAAATGGTTATGAGAGCGGATGGGCAAGTCTTAATGTTACAATGCCAAGAAATAAGATTTTTAGATTTAATTTTGGTATTATTGATTTTTTAAATGAAAGATTTCCATATCTCTTTTCAATTTTTAGATATATTCTAGAATTTCAATAAACCCTAATCTCATTTTTTTCTTTTTAATAATTTTAAATATTTAAAATGCACAAAATTCAAATTTTTAATAATTTTTTTAAAATTATGTTTATAATGTTAAACATAAAATAGAAAATTATATAATATATGAAACACAATATTGTAATGGGGGTCTAGTTGGAATAAAGAATGAATTCTTAGGATAACAAACCTTTTTCATCCTTTCCTTCCTCTCCTACGCTAGACCCTTATTCCTATCTTTAAATATTAAAAATAAATTGATGATGATTCTTTTTTTAAATTTATATTCTTTTATTTTATAAGAAAAGTTTAAATCATATATAGCCTTTTAATTTTTAGTTTTATGGGAGGTCTGAATAAGTAATGAAAAATAAAAAAATAATTATTGTTACAATAATAATGCTGCTTTTAATTACTCTTTTTTCCGGATGCGTTCAGAAATCTACAATAATGCTTCCGATGAGAGATGGAATAAAACTTGCTACAGATATTTATCTTCCAAGTAAGAATCCTGAACCTCACGGATCAATACTAATAAGAACCCCTTATAACAAAAACCTTCTTGTATTAATTGGAAATAATTTTGCAAATAGTGGATGGCCAACAATAATTCAGGATATGAGAGGAAGGTTTGCATCAGAGGGAATTGATGAGGTTTTCAGAACTGATAATACAGATGGACCTGATACAAGTGCATGGATTGCAAACCAGTCATGGTCAAATGATAAAGTAGCAACATATGGTGGTTCTGCTCTTGGTAATTGTCAATATTATATGGCTAGTGCAAACCCACCTGAACTAGCATGTCAATTCATCCAGGTTGCAACACCAAATCTTTACAAACATGCAATATATCAAGGAGGACAATTTAGATATAACATGATTTATAACTGGTTAAAAAATCAGGGTAGTCTACACGTTTTACCAGAGCTTTATGAAAATGAAAATTATTCTCTAGAGGTTTGGACAAATGTTTCACTTGAAGATAACTGGCAGGATATAAACGTTCCAGCAGTTCACATGGGAGGCTGGTATGATTGTTTCTGCCAGGGAATTGTTGATGGTTTTATGGGATATCAATACAATGGAGGACCTGGTGCACAAGGAAAATCAAAACTAATCATGGGTCCATGGACTCATGGAGGTGCCGGTAGAGTACAACAAGGTGAGCTTTTTTATCCAAATAACAGTGTTAATAATTTTTCAGGTGCTCTGTTTTGGGAAATGGTTAATGAATACACAATGGATATACCAGGTAGTTATGATGAGTGGCCAGCAGTTTACTACTACGTGTTGGGTGATGTAAATGATACAAGTGCTCCAGGTAATATATGGCGATCTGCTGATGATTGGCCACCTGAACATACTGATAGGAATTGGTATATTCATGAAAATGGCCTTCTTTCTACAACCTTTCCAGGTGATTATGAAGAATTGACCATTACTTATGACCCAAGCAATCCCGTTCCAACGATAGGTGGGCAGAATTTGAACCTTCAAGCTGGTCCATATGATCAAAGCGAGGTTGAAACTCGCGATGACGTACTAGTTTTTACTAGTGATACGCTTACTGAACCATATGAGGCAACTGGTCAAATAATTGCAAAACTTTTTGTCTCATCAGATTGTCCTGACACTGATTTTACTGTTAAACTCACTGATGTTTATCCTGATGGAAGATCTATGCTAATTACAGATGGAATACTACGTATGAGAAACAGAAATGGACCAGATCATTGGGAGTTTATGGAGTCTGGTGAGGTTTACGAAGTAGAAGTTGATATGTGGAGTACATCATATATCTGGAATTCAGGTCATAAGATAAGAATTGCTATATCTTCTTCAAATTACCCAAGATTTCTAAACAATCCAAACACTGATGATCCAATGGCACAAAATACAACATACAATGTTGCTGAAAACACAATATACATGGATAGTATTCATCCTTCATGTATAATACTACCGGAAGTATCAGAAAAGCTCTTGGAATCAAAGACAAATATTGTTCAACTTAAGGAAAAGCACATTATCTATAGAGACATTCTAAATAGTAGAATTTTTAGATATCTTGAAAATATAATCAGAAAATATACAAATCTAGTAATAGACCCGTTTGTACCATTTGATTCTGATTATTAATTTTTTTTTATTTCGATACCAAACATTTAAATTCTATCTCCTTATTATAATTTTAAAAAAATATAAGGGAGGTTAAGTATAATGAAAAAACTCTTGTTTGTTATTGGAACATGTATTTTACTTGCTGCAATGCCAATCAGTATTTCGGTATCAACACCCACATTAAAAATTGGTTCCCGATTAAACAAAATACTAAGTAGTCAGAATCCAGAAATAATCGTAGGTCCCTTCTTACAACCTAATGATCCACCTGAATGGGCAAATGGTGAATTTACCGGTGTTTGGGGTCTTGATATTTGGGGAGAATGGCATATACCTGCTGGATGGATGTTTGGATATTATAAAAGAGACACCAACTGGGGTTATTTCTATGCAGGATTTGCTGATTTCGAAGTTGAAAATGCTACATGGTTTATACAGGGATACTTCTTAGGACCATTTATGTTTGGAAGTCTGGGAGAAAACGAGTATGCAAATGATACCCTATTTGTTGGAATCGGAAGATACAACGAAACAGATTACCATTGGCGACTAATGGGTGAGATTGGACCAACATTCTTTGTCGAAGGAGAACATACAAAATACTAATTTAATCTCCATTTCTTTTTTTTTATATTTGCTAATATTTTGAAAGATATCTTTTTAAATGATTACTTTATAACGAATTAAATAGAGGTGGTGGGAAAATAGATTGGAAAAATCGATCCGCATATGTTTTTATAAAATGTAAAGAAGGAAAAGCTAATCAAGTCTGGCAACGGTTTCAAAATTGGGAAAATATAATTGGAACCTGGATTGTAACTGGAGATTGGGACGTAATAGCCTGGTTTGATGCACAGGACTATGATGCTATCCATAGATGTGTATACGATATCAAAAACTGGGATGAAGTAGAGCATACTAGCAGTCATATGGTATATAATGGATATAGAAACGGTTACTGGTGGTGGGAAAAACCAGCCGGAACCTGGGTTCTTATGAAAGAAAAGAAACTAGGATATGCCCATGATTATACAAAGAAATGGAACTGGATTACAAGTGGAGCAAGTATTCCTGGAGACTGGGACTATATGGCATGGGTTCAAGGTGAGAACTGGCAGGATGTCTGGAATCATCTTTATGAACTGAAAAATGAAAACGTTGAGGTTCAAGCTCAAGTTCCAATAAAATCCTGGTGGAATCAAGCCTGGAAAGATAAGTGGTGGTATTAAACCGTTTATTTTTTTCTTTTCCTTTATTTTTAATTTAATCTTATATTTTTTTTCTTTTTATTTTTCTTTATATTGATATATTATTTTTATTCAGTAAGATTATAATATAGGGCTTTTAATTCAGGTCCAACTATGAAAATTCAGCCAGAGTGTTTGACTTGTTTACTTAAACGTATTATTTTTGAAGCCGAGCTTAGTACTAATGACCCACTTTTAAGGTTGAAAACTATTCAGAACTCATGTAATGCTCTAGAGGAACTTTATGATCCTGATATTTCAAGTGCGGATATTGCCTCAAAAGTTCATAAAATTGCATATGATACATTGGGTGATAAAGACCCATATATTGAACTAAAAAATCAAAGTAATCAAATTGCAAATGAATTAGTCCCAAGAGTAAACGAACTGATCGAGTGCTCAGATGATCCATTAAGAATCACAATGATTGCATCAATTATTGGAAATCTTATGGATTTCGGAATTCATGGAGCAAACACTCATCCTGAAATTCTTAGTGAAATATTTGAGGATATCTTTGCACAAGATTTGGGTCATGATGATACTGAAGAAATAAAAGAGATACTAAATAATTCAAAAAATGTTATTCTTTTTACTGATAATTGCGGGGAGATTGTTTTTGATAAAATCCTTTGCCGAGAGCTTAAGAAATTCAATCCAAATATCTATTTGATAATTGTTGTAAAGGGTGAACCGATAATAAGTGATGCAACAATCAAGGATGCAATGGAACTTAAGTTTGATGAGGTAGTTGATGAGATTCTAAACACAGGTTGTTTTGCTATAGGTCTTGATTTTAAGAAAATGCCACCAGAACTTAGAAAAGCCCTTGATAAGGTTGATCTTATTATTTGTAAGGGTATGGCAAATTATGAAGCTTTTTCAGAAACAGACTATCGCCCTGTTGCATATCTTTTGAGAACAAAATGTACTGCAATTGCAAAATCAATGAATCTACCACTGAACATAAATGTAGTAAAGCTTTACAAATAAGATACAAATTTATAATGTTGAAATCCAACTTGCAAGACCAGTTAATGCAAATTGAACAGCAATTGCAACGGTCAATAGTCCCATTACTCGTGTGAATGCATCCATTCCTTTTTGTCCTAGTGCTTTTATAAGAAATCCTGAACTTAGGAAAATAATATATGTTATAATAACTGTTAGAATAATTGCAATAATTGTAAAAATAATTCTAATTGTCCAAGATATATCTGTTATTGTTTGCATACTTACAATTGTAACAGTTATCGCGCCTGGTCCTGAAAGAGAGGGCATTGCAAGAGGAACAAGTGCATAATCAGCTTTATGTTCCTTTCCAGGTTGACTTTCCCCAAATTGTTGACCTCTTCTTGTCATATCAAGACCAACATACGAAAGAAGAATTCCTCCAGCTATTCTTAATGAATAAATCTCAATGTTTAGATAAGAAAGTATTGCTGAACCTGCAAATGCAAAAATTGTCAAAAGAATTGCTGCATATATTACAGCATTTTTTGCAGTCCTTCTTCTTTCCTTTTTTGAATATTTGCTTGTAATTGCTGAAAAAAGAGCTAGGGTTGATGAGGGATTTACAATAATAAATAATGGAATAAATATTGCTAGAAAGTATTCAATCATTTAACTTGCTTATCTTTATTTGATATTTCAATTTTTTTATATATCAAATAATGTTATATCTACATAACGCTCTTTTTCATCAGGACAATTACAAGTAAGCCAAATATTTCCATTATTTGATTTATGCTTTTCACCTGAACTATCATCTGCAATAATGTTTACATTATTATACAGACTATTTGTACTGAAAGGAAACAATTTGAAAACCAAAGTTTCATCTTCAAATAGTTTATTAAAAATTCGACCAGTAATTCCACATAATATAAATCTTGATATTTTTTCTGTTAAAAATGGAAATTTATTAAAAATTATTGAATTCCAAATTACCATTTTTGTAGGAGAATTTCTAGATATTGTTTTTGTTAGAGTTAAATTAAATTTACCCTCATTATAGTTATTTACTCTGAATCTAGCGTTTCTACATAGAAGCAATGGTTCATTATAAATTAGATTTACAAAACCATTATGGTTTCCATCGATAAATGCAGTAAAATTCATAATCCCTTCTGAATCTGAAAGTAATCTTGGATCAACTGAGAAGTTAACAAATTCGTTTTTTTCAAGAGTTATTGAAGAATTATACCAGCTTCCACTTAAAAGCAAATGAAAATTATCAGTAGAATCTGAATCTTGTTCTCGTTTCAAACTAAAAAGTGTAATTTCGTAATCAGAAGAATCAATAAAATTTAAATTTCCTTGTAAGAACCATGCATTTGTATTATTTGGTACTGTATAAGTTCCATAAATTGTTTCATAATCAACACCAAATGTATGTGAAATAACCTCTTTATCGCTTTCTGTAAGTATACTATATTGAGATTCTGTACCCCAATCCGAACAATTTACATTTAATATAATTCTACCACTACTATTTATACATCTACCAGTTATTGTGAAGTTATATGTCTGACCTGGAATAGCTGCACATATTGTTCCCATTGGAAAACTGTGGTATGGTTGTCCACTTCTACCATCTTCCTGAATATTTTTTATTGAATAGGGGTATTTTTCAGGAAAGGTGACAAATGTAGGACCAAATGCTATCATTCCGGGATTATTCCAGATTACATTTCCGTATTTGTCATTTCCAAATCCAAGTATTATCTCTGGAATTTTTGGTTTGCCTGAAGGTGATTTCATTTCTGAATCATAAAATAATTCCAATGGCTCTATACCTACAAGTTGAAGTGTGATGTTTGGTGATAAGAGCTTCATATCTGTCAATTGTGTTTCATTATCTTGTAGAAACATTGGAAATGAATACCAATCCTCTGCTTCTGGATTAAAGGTGGTTGATATCTCCCAAGTATGTATATAATCTTTAACAAATCGACCACCTTTTCCATTATTTTCCCATGTTGTGGTAGTAATTTTAGATGATGAGATATTATAAATCACAATTCTGTCCTCTTCATGATAAAATCCCCAATCAAGTTGAGAGTAAGGTGCAGAAAATGCCATTTCGTGACCAAAATTATAAACATCAGTTGAATTTCCATTGCTTTGATTACTTAAATACCAATCAACAAAATGGTTATGCCCATGTATCCACATTTTAATCTGTGTGTTTTTTTGAAAAAGATCAGCCCACCAATCCATATCTTGCTTTCCGCGATATGATAGATTTGCATCTTCATCTGTTGTATCTTCGATTGCTTGATGACAGATAATGATAGTTGTTTGATTGCTATATATGTCTGTCATATATTCAATCCAATTGTATAACACTGGATGAGTCCATTGTACATAACCTAACTCAGGCACTATAAGAAAAAGAATACCGTCACGCATCATAGCATAAACTGGATTGTTCATGCTGAGCTCATCAATTAATGATTTAGTAAGATTATAAGGATTATCAGGATTTGTTTGATAATCAATAAGATCATGATTTCCTAAAACGCAATGGAATGGCAAATTTATATGGGACACAAGATAAGCCTTCAAATTGTTCTTGTATTGATTAGCATAAAATGGCAGACCGATTCCATTTATTTGTGCTGTATTATGGTTTATAATATCTCCTAGATGAATAGTAAAATCTAAAAGATTTGTATTTTCTGTTAAATCATCGCCTATTCTGTCCAAGTAATTAGCCATTATATATTGAGGGTACTCATATTTTGCTCCAATATGAGTGTCTGAAAATGCTGCAAAACTTAACTGGGTCTTTTCTTGAATCTTATAATCTTTATCATTATAAGTTTTCAAATCATTTGGAGCTGCAGAAAATATATTTGGAATTATTAATATAGCAAAAATCAATAGTCCAAGGGTTTTATTTTGAGTCCTAAACATTTTTTCCCAATATTTTCTTCTGTTTTAATAATAAAATAGATATCTATCTTATTTAAATTTTTACTCTGTAATTATTATTTTTGAAATAAAATTCAATGATTTTAAAATTTAAACAAGATCTGAATCAATAAATCAATAAATATTAAGTTAAATGTAAATAGATAATAATCATATAATTTACGACCCACAACTAGTCCTTGTTCTTTTAAATCTTTTTTATTACATTTTAAAAGTTTTAAGGGATGGGATAATGAATAAAAGAATAACAACAAAAAAAGAATTATAAAAAAGGGTGATAGTATTGATTGAATGTAGAGAAATATTCCAAATGCTCCTGAAATAACAAACATTAAAAGAGAAATTTTTACAGCAAATTTAAGGCTAAATGATGTAGCATATGTTCTAATCCCATGCTTTTTATCTGCTTCAGCATCATGAATTCCTTCTGCAATATCATGGGATTTATCAGAAAAATATGTGAAAATTAAAAGAAGAACCATAGTGATTATTGCCTTACGGTCTGTAGAAATATTTCCAAAAAATTGTATAGAAACAAAAATATCTGAACTTTGTGAAAGAGCTGTCCATATTGCAAGAAAACCAAAAATTGTAACAACAGTCCACTGTAAAGGACTAAAGATTTCGGAATAGGCTGGGAATTTTACCCTTCTTTTTAAATATTTATTATGAACAGCTACAAACAAAGCAGAGATACAAACAAGAATTAAACACCAAATACTGATAAGTAATGCAAAAATAAAGTTAATAGCAGAAAAAATTAGTGCAATAAAAAATAAGTTTCTTACTCCAATTTTCCTAGAGGGAAGCAAACGATTAGGATGAGCAATTTCATCTACATCAAAGTCAGTTATATCATTCCAAAATAAGGCAGCAAAAAAACCTGAATATAAAGTAATTATCGTAAAGATAATTATTCTAATAATTTCAGAATTATAAGGTTTAATACCATATGCAAGCATAGGTACACTTGCAAACATTAAAAAATAGCTGCTAAGCTCATATAAGGGAAAATCACGCCATTTTATTAAAGACCTTGAACTAATCAATTTTGAGGACAAATTTAATACCATGCCTTTGTTTGTTTCATTATCATAAAATTAATTTTTTTTAAAATATTTTTCATATTTTTCCCCTATAAAATTTTATTTTTCAAATAAATAAATTAAAATCTTAATTATTGGAAACATAATCTGGTTATTTTTAAAAAAATCTAAAAATTGAAAGTAAGTTGCTCTTTTTCTAGGAGTTTTTAAATAGACTGGAATAACATCAAAATCCGTAGTATCATTCTTATTTTCAACTTTAACATAACCCTCAAATACAGCTTCTGCATCATCTGGTGCAATAAGTGATACTTGCACAGTTACTTCTCCGTCTTCAGGTGTTAAATTAATACCAGAATCTGGATTAAATGTCCAACTACCCCAATCTATTGAGGATATATTTATCTCCCAATTTAGTTTGGAACCTGGTCCCCCAATGTTTTTTACAATAAAACTTCCATTTATAGTTTCCCCTGGTTTTACATTTAACCAAAATAGATTTCCGTCACAATCCAAGTTTGGAATTTCTGGTAGTTGATCTTCAGGTTGATAATACGTGAACTTAAATACATTATTTTGCACTGGATTTGGATATGGATTAGTATATTCCCATACAATTACCTTTTCAGGAGTAACCTCAATAAAATCCCCTCCAGGTCCATTACAAATGATAGTGTTTCCATTCTTAATTCGTTGGCAACCACCTATATAATATGCAAAAAAACTACAGTCATAAATCCATTCTTGCTCCTCAGGAGCATACATAGTTCCTGGTTCAAGATAATAATTTCCCTCTTCATCAACTGGTGGTGCAATTTCATCAACAGATGTATAATCACTCCCAGGACGTCCATTTCCATTATTAAAAACTAGTATGTTACCTTCTCCAGGAAGACCTGGTTTTATCCATTGTGCATCATGCTGTTGGAATAATTTCTGAGAATCAACTTTTCCTGCTCTATATGCAATAGGGTTTCCCCATCTATATAGAAGGTCACCTCCTTTTCCACTATTTCCACCAGAATGTCCTGCTGCCTCTTCTGTTGTTGTACTATGGTCAATCACCCAGATCTCACTAAAGGTGCGACTACTAAGAATGATTTGGTCAAACTCTTCATTATAATCAATTGAGTTGATATGTAACCAATCAGCCTGATAACTACCAAAATTGATATCAATAAGCTCAGGATGGTCTTCTACATCCCCATAATTCTTTTTATCTGAGTCATAATCCTGAATTAAATGATCCCAGGCATGCCATTCCCAAACAATATCTCCGCTTGATGGACCTGTTGGTTCAACTTCAATTATATGATCAGGCATTATTGTATTACCAAGCAGTTTATTTGGGTCTCTTCCTGATTCAATAGCCTCATCGCGGGTTTTAAATTCCCATGCAATCATAAGAATATTACCATTTGGCAATAACTCAAAGTCATGATGGCTTAAATAATCATCATTATAATATCTGAAATCCCACAATAAATCTCCATCCCAGGATATCCTTTGAATACCGCCTCCAGCACCACCAAAAGCAAATGATAATTTTATTTTATAAAGAATCGATCCATCTTCTAGCATATAAACAGCTTCCCCAGGTAAATAATCACTAGACCAAGAGTGATTTAAACTCCCGTCAGAGTTTATTAGATAAGCTGTTTTTGATTGCATTGGAGCAAATAGTAATTGCCCTTCATTTATCCTTAAAGAAAAATCATAGTTTTTGTTTACACTCTTTGTTACAATTAAAGGTAAAAAACAAGATGAAAATAATAGGATTATTACAGAAATAACAATTGATCTATGTCTATATGATATTTTCATATTACCTAACTTCAAATTAATTTTTTTTTATACAATAGTAATATTTATATAAATATTATAAAGTTTTTTATCAATTCACTATCAAATAATCAAAAACTAATTAATTTTATATATTTTTAATCTTATTAATAAAACTTCCATCCCAAAATATGTTGTTTTTTATAATTATTTTTTCTTTTTCAGTTATTTCATTTTGGTGAATAGGTGGAAGATGAGTATCAGGTACTTTTGCAGTCCAAGCAGTAAATCTTCTAACCATCCACCAAGTATGGGTAAGTTCATTTTTTAGATTATTACTTAACTTGTTGATATCCTTCCACCTATGAAGTCCATTTCCTAAACAATTAAATTTTATGTTAATATTTTCTTCAATACTACCTCCCCACCATACCAAATATTCAGGGTGAGACGTACAAAGAATTATTCTTGCAGCATTTTCATTAGGATAAATTTCTGAAGTGATACTTGCTTTATTTGAATAATCAAGATCTATTATTTTATCGCTTATTTTCCAATTACCTGCAAGGTAATATGAATATAAAAAAACGTTTTTCAAACTCTCTTTTTCTTTTTTTATTAACTTTAATGATTTTAAAAAAGCAAAAAACAATCCATGAATTCCTCCGGTATATGTCCAGGCAAAGATTTTATAAAGTTTATTTTCTGATAAATCCTGAGCAGGATATTTTGCTAAGACTTTTACATCTCTATCCGGATTTTTTGGTAAAATTAGTGCAGATCCACCCCACCATCGAATACGATGTTGATTCTGGGAGAGATCTGAAAAAATCGGGTTATCTTTACATATTTCAAAATCTATTGGAACTCCTCCAGTATGAATGCCAACTTTATCAACTGTCTTACCTGGCGAAAATGAAAAAACATAAGCAGTTGCACCAATTTTTTCTGGATGCTTTTTCTGAAAAGGATAAAAAAGTGGAAATGCAAGTGTTTTATAAAAAGAATTAACACATGAAACATTCAGTGAACTTTTGTCATATTGTTTTTCTAGAAAAGTATGAGGTTTTTGATTTAAACGAGTTTTAAGTCCAGTAATTAAAGCAGCTCCTCCACAAATCCCTACACAACCTCCTCCATTTTTGATAAAACTTTGAATATTTTTTTTCCAATTTCTAACTTTAGGTAGAAAAGTAAAGCCTTTCATAATTGATTGACCGTCTCCCACCCCACCACCTGGTATAAGTAGCACGTCAAAATCTGAATTATTTAGTTTTCCCTTCAAAATGTCTTTATCAAAGATATATTTTGTAGAAAAAATGTAGGTTTTACTTTCTTTTTCCCAAGAATATCCATCTAAAATAGTTTTAAAATAATGTTTACCCGAACCCCACCCCATTGGCTCCTCAGCAAGTATCGCAACTCTGATTTTTTGAATTTTATTGTTATTACTCATTTCTTTGTTATACCTTACTAGTTCGGTTTTTATTAAATTTTTCACTTAGGTGGTTGATAGCCCCATCGTTCTATAGTAAAATTCCAATTATTTTTTACTCGCTCAATTATTTTTTTATCAATTTTATATACATTTGTTTTGTAATCTTTTTGCCTCTCCAGATATTTTTGCATCTCTGGTAATGCATTAGTAAGTCCAGGTAATTTTAATATTGAGTAGATTTTTTCTATTTGTTTAATTGGTTCTTTTACCAAATCTTCATATCTAATATCAACAATTTTGTTTTTAGGAATTAATTTTTCTTGCTCAAAATAACTTTTCATAAGTCTTTTGTAATTTTCAATTACTTGTTTTTCAATTTCATCCTTTGATGAATTTTGTAAAGATAGTTTATCAAGAACCTTGTTTCTCATTTTTATTGTCGATAGATACACTTTGTATGGATTTCTATAGATATGAATGAAATTTGCTTCTGGAAATAGCTCAAGTAGCATTTTTATTCTTGTAGTATTTGCAGGATTTTTCAAAAGAAGTCTTTTTCCATTATTTGCAAATGTTACTGTTTTCATAAATTTTAGATAATCGTCTTTCCATTGGTCTAATTCAGAATCTGTTAATCCCTCAAAATGTATAGATTTTAAATATTGCTCTTCAGCATTTCTTGGGAAATGAAGACAATGGAAAAATGACCATGGTGAAAGAACAGCTATTGCTGCTTCTTCTTCATAAGGACCATCTATATCTACTCTAATTTCGTCCATTGGTCTTTTTTTTGGTAAAAAATTTGCTAGAAATTTTTTCATTGGTTCTAGTGTTAAAAAACTATCTGGTAGAAGTGTATTCCATAGTGTTACTGAACAGAACTGTGGGTCTTGACTTAATAGCTCATGAAGATATGTTGTACCAGTTCTCCAGTGACCAACTATAATTAATGGTGGATTTTTTATTTTCGTTTTGTTTATTTTTGAATCATATTTTAATTTAAAAAAATAGCGAGCTGGTGCTGTAAAAATTGATGATAATGTTATAAAGACTCCTCTTGCAAGAAATTTTCTGTCAATTCCTTTATTTTTATTTAGTAATTTTATCCATTTTTTTGTAGAAATCCCAAAAAGTGGGTGTTGAATTGTTTTACTGTTTTTATCCATTTTTTTCATTTTTTTAACCTTATATTTTAAATTTTTATCTTATAAAAAACTTAAGTGCTATCATTTTTGTTATCTATATTACTTATTTGTTTATCAAAGACTCTGAATTTTTTATATATTTTTGCTCCAGTTATTGCAATAGTTGCTTGTGCTGTAGTATTTTTTTCATCAAACCATCCAACCTCTGCACCAATATATCCTCTTTTTTTCATCTCATTCAAAGTTAAATAATTCAGATAGGAAGCAATATTTTGGTTCCGGAACTCTTTTTTGATACCAATAAGTGGTAGTTTTCCAATATTTATTTGTCGTTCAAGTAATAGAAATTGTATAATTTGATAAGGTCCGAGACGACCATTAAATTTCTTAAATATCTGGTTATAATCTGGCGTTGACCAAATATAAGCAACTGGTGAACCTTGATATTCAGCAATTAAAAATAGATCTTTATCTAAAAACAATCTTAATTGCTTGATTCCAAAACGTGTTCTAACTTCTTCTCTTGAAGCAGGAATATATCCCCAATGCTCTGAGAAAGTTTCTAAAAATAGATCAATCCACCATTTCAATTCTTTCTGTGTTCGAAATCGGTTAAACTTACGAATTTTTATTCCTGATTCCTCACATTTTTTTGCCTTTTCTTTTAATTTTTTAGGAATTGGTTTTGTTAAATCAATATAATATACTAATTGATCTCTAGCTTTTTTCATATTGAATTTTTCTGCAAATTGTAGATAGTAAGATGGAGAATATGATGAAATTAAGCATGGGGGAGAACCAAAACCTGTTAATAAAAAACCACACCCAACATCAACTCTTCCATTTATTGGACCACGCATTATAGCCATATCATTTTGGGAAAGCCAGTCTTGTGCTGTTTTTAATAGAACCTCGGCGCAATTATAATCATTTATACACTCAAAAAAACCAAAAAATCCAATTTTTTTACCAACTATTTCACAGTATTTATAATCAATTATTGCTGCAATTCTTCCAACAATTTCTTCATTTTTGGAAACAATAAATAATTTATATTCACCATGTGACCAAAATGGATTATTTTTTTTAAAAAAGTATTTAAACTCAATCCATAGAGGAGGAACCCAATTTTCATCTCCTTTATAGATCTTGAATTGAACTTTATAGAAACCTTTCAAATCTGTCTTTGAAATAACTTCAGATACAGTGATATTTACTTTTTTATTCATCAAATATTCCTGAATAAATTGAAATTTATTTTTGATTTATATCTTTAGCAAATGGAAGAAGCACCATTGCAAAACTATAACTTATTATTAGTACACCTATAAAAATAAAGATAATATTTGAGTCAATAAAGTTAGCAATTGTTGTTAAAACTGGAATGTTTACATTATTATCAATTATAATTAGTATCTTTGAAATAAGCCAAATAGAAATTATAAAACTAATAGTTCCAACACCAGGTGAAATCGATCTATATGCTTTTTTATATTTTCTATTGAAATATGAATGGTAAACATTCAATATAATTAGACCAAAAAATATCAATATGTATGATATAAAAAAATCACTTAATTCCCCTAGAACTATTAATTCGTCTCTTGAGATATCAAAAATCCAGATGATAAATCTAAATATTATCAAACATAAAAAACCCCAGATCAATGGTCCTAAAATATTAAATTTAGTATCATACCAGTTCTGGAATTCTTTAAAGGTAAATTCGATTCTTTGCTCGAGTCTTTGACCTGCTTTTTCCATTGATTTTCCAAATTCTTCAGCTTTTTCTTCAATTTTTTTTGCTGTTGATTTCTCTATTTTTTCGTTGTCTAGTATGAATCTACATTTATTACAGAACTCTGCATCATCATCATTTTTTTTACCACATTTAGAGCAATAAACCATGTTATAATCCTCTCATGATTAACATCTTTGAATAAATATGTTCTATAAAAAGGTGTTTTAATTCTT
>Ga0209536_100003468_pt1 | contig 25324 bp, 26 predicted proteins | sample DeeMarSeWOR28_12_FD_187461 | JGI IMG/M metagenome (GOLD analysis project Ga0209536, IMG submission 187461) | Marine sediment microbial communities from White Oak River estuary, North Carolina - WOR-2-8_12 (SPAdes) (version 2) | ecosystem: Environmental > Aquatic > Marine > Intertidal zone >...
ATTTTGACTTATAAATTTAAAACGGGAGATTCAGATAATGGCAATGCAATTTAAACAAATAGAACATGGGTTATATGCACTGGATGTTACCGGCTATGTCTGCCCCCATCCGCAGCTCTATACGAAGAAAGTCATGGAAAAACTGCATAGCGGCGACAAGCTTGAACTGGTCTTTGACAACCCTTCTTCAGCGGAATCCATTTCCGCCATGTGCACAAACGAGGGCAACCCGATAATAGATAAACAGCAGAATGGATCCAAGTTCACCTTCATAATTCAAAAAGGATAAAACCTATAACGAACCGGACACTATAGAGGACAGGATAATGAAAAAAAACACTCTGTGGATAGTAAATCTCATTGTCATCGGCTTTCTTGGTTTCATGATCGGTTACTCGGTTCCCCCATTTCTGGAAGTGGGCTTCGGTGAAAACATCGAACTACTCGAGGAAGGACAACCGCTGCCGGATGATCTTTTAAAGCAGTATGAGCATTTATACAATGATGAAGAGGAAGAATAAAAAGGGGCTGCTATGAAAAATATACATTGGCTGATTTTGGCAATTATTACGGTGAGCCTGGGCTTTGCCGGCGGGTATGCGGTATCGGCCCACACCGGCACGGAACCCGGTTACTTCGGTGCTGTGGAGGCTGCCGGTTATGGTGGGGGAGCGGAAGAGAAAATAGAGGGCCTCACTGATGAAATCCAGGATTATTACAAGAAACTCGGAAAGTAAACGGTAAATAGCATGAATAAAATACTCCTGGCGATAGATGACACCAAAGGCTCCTTGGCAGTTGTTGAGATACTGAACAATTTGCTGGGTGATTGTGTGGGAGGCGGCTGCGTTCCTAAAAGCATCATTCTGCTTTATGTCGAGAGGCTTGAGGGACGTTCCGTCATGGGCGGACTCCTGCTCAGCACTTCTGAAACGGAAACCCTGAAGGAATCGCTCAAAGGTACAGAGTACCAGGAAAAAATGGATCAGCACGCTGAAAAAGTAGTGCACTATTTTAAAGACCGTCTGGAAAAGCGTGGATTTTCAGGAGTTGTGCCGCTGGTTCGGCAGGGGCATCCTGCTGAGGAGATCCTGAAAGCTGCCGAGGAGAATGGAGTTGAGATGATCATTATGGGTTCCCGGGGAAAAAGACTACAGAATCTCTGGATGGGAAGCATCAGCAGGGAAGTGGCCAATAATGCCAAAATGGCTGTTTTAATTGCCAGGTAATGAAAGCTTTGCTTTGTCCAGGATAAAAATGGTGTAAAGAGCTGACAAATAACGATGTTTATCAGGTTTTGGCGCCGCAGTGAACACTAAAACTTAGGAGGAAAACCATGCAGAAAAAAATGAGAATACTGATTATGGCGGGAGTGTATCTGCTCTTGGTGACAGGTCTGGCAATCGGGGCCGAGTGGGCTAATCCGGACCTGCTTATCACCCCTGAAGCAGTTGAACAAAACATTGACAAACCTGACTGGGTGGTCATTGATGCCAGGGATTTGAAGGATTACGCCAAGGGGCATATCCCCGGGGCCATCAGTCTTGGCAAAAGGGTTAAAAAGGCCCTGCGCGATACGACTTCAAGGGCATTTGCGGATGTTGCAAAATATGAAAAGCTGTTGGGTAAAGCCGGGATCGATAATAATACCCATGTGGTTTTCTATCATGGTAACGAAAAAACCCTGACTGATGCCACGGTAGGCTTCTGGGTTATGGAATACCTGGGTCATGACAAGGTGCATTTCATGGATGGCGGCCTCGAGGCCTGGCGGAATTCAGGTTTTCGCCTTGAAAAAGATCCTACTATCAAAGAACCAAAGACTTTCAAAGCCAATGTGGTCGCAAGCCGTTTAGCCACCACCGATGAGATAACGGATATTGCAACTGGCAAAATTACAGGTGTGCAGGTAATTGATTCCCGCAGCGAAAAAGAGCATAATGGTGATGACATCCGTGCAATCAGGGGCGGACATGTCCCCCATACCACAGTCAATGTGTCCCACAAGGATACGATGATCAAGGAATTAGACAAAAAAACTGAAAAGATGGAAGCCACCGGTTTCATTGATGCCGCTGCTGTTCAAGAAAAATTCGGCTCCCTTGATAAGGGTGTCCGCACCATCGGATACTGCCAGACCGGGACCCGTTCCACCCTGACATATCTGGAATTGCGCCTGATGGGTTTTAAAGACCCGGCCAACTGGGATGATTCCTGGAGGGTTTATTCATCTGATCTGGCCGCCAACCGTCCGGTTGAAGCCCCGAATGGTGCGCAATGGTACAATTTTGACGGTGTCAATAAGGACCTCAAAAAACTGAAGAAACAGGTAAAAGAACTTGAAGAGGCCCTGGCCGCATTACAGGAGAAAAAAGAATAGATTTAATTTTTGTTATACATTTCGCCAAAGAGCCAGGTGAGTAAGAGATCACCTGGCTCTTCTTTTCTTATCTCAAGCATCCGCCCACCTTTTTCTCTTTGCTACATTGTGGTATATCCTTGAAGTTTCGATTAAAAAGAAACCTGTCGTAGGTATTTTTACTAGTAAAAACAAATTATTAGTATTATATTGATATATCAGGCGATTGGCAGCACTGGAAAGCGTCAGCTCTATGTATCTTGTCCATAGCCAGCTATTCTGCTTGTTGTCAAAATGACGTAAGGGCTCTTACATCAGGTCAATACTCATGAGCAAGCAAGTCATTAACGTGGCCTTTGTCGGTGGCGGAAAAGGATGTTATGAAATTCTGCATCTCCTCAAGTTCTATCCGCCTTATCATTTTAAACCACATATAGTCGGGGTGGCTGACCCCAAAATCGAAGCGATTGGCAGGAGGCATGCAGAGCACCTCGGCATACCTACTACTTCAGATTACAAACCTTTTCTGCAGAATAATAATCTCGACCTTATAATTGAACTGACCGGCGATGACAGGGTGTTGGCCGATATCCACCAAAACAAGCTTGCCTCCATCAAGGTCCTTGATCATGTCGGGGCCCTGTTCCTCTGGGAGATAATTGCTATCCAGGAAGAAAAACTCCACCTGGAAAAAAAAGTATCACACCTGGATACCATGGCTGCAATTGGAGAAATTTCCTATAGGATGACCCATGAGCTGCGTAACCCGCTCATGGTCATCGGAGGCCTGGTCCGCAGAATGATGACACGTATTGATTTGCCGCACGGTTGCAGAAAAAAGCTGAAACATATCAGTCATCGTGTGCAGCATATCGAGGAATTGATCTGCGATATCTGCGATGTGGTTCGTCCCCTGAAGCCTCAATTCAAACTAACCGACATGAATGATTTTATGGGCACCTGGTGCAAGGGGGTAAGAACTGAAGCAAGGCTTTCCGGCGTGGCGGTCGATACGGAAATTGATGAGGAGCTGCCCGCAATGTATGTCGATCATTCGCTGCTGCGCCAGGCTTTTTGGCATATTCTTGAAAACAGCATTGAAGCAATGACCGATAGTGGCGGCAAAATTGCAATTAAGGTTTTACTCTGCTGGGACAATATACATATAGAATTTATAGATACGGGTTACGGTCTCAAGGAGTTGTCGTCTTCAGAGGCCATGCAGCCGTTTATCACGACAAAACCCGGGAAAATGGGACTGGGGTTAGCGCTTTGCAGGCAGATCGTTTTTGATCACGGCGGAGACTTAAAAATAGTTAAGCGTAAAGACATTGGTGCAGCTGTTGTCATAAAGCTGCCCATCACTTTAACACAACCACCTGCGCAACCTGCGTGATTATTTACATAGAGAGCGATTGTTCCTTTAAAATTAAAAAGTTATGAGTGAAGAAACAACCATTACATACTCCCTGAAATCAGCAGACATGGATTTCAGTATTACCCTGAATTTTGACAAGAAGGATTTTTCTCTTCTTAATCTCAATGAAGGCAAAAAAGAATGGACACGACTTGATTTCCACAAGTGCAGCCATTGCCCCCTCAAACGGGAGGATTCCCCTTTCTGTCCTCTTGCCCGTGCCATAGACGGAGTCATCTCAAAAATACATAATCTCCTGTCCTACGAAGAAGTGCATGCTGAAGTTGCATATAACAACAGGGTCGTTTCAGCAGACATAACTATGCAGAGGGCGTTAAGTTCACTGCTCGGGCTGATCATTCCTGCAAGCGGCTGCCCCCATACCGTTTATTTCAGACCGATGTCCAGGTACCACCTGCCTTTTGCCGATACGGAAGAAAAAATTTACCGGGCAACAACAATGTTTCTCCTGGCACAGTATTTCATACATAAAAAATGCGGCTGCATTCCAACGGACTTCAGCAGACTTGAAACAATTTACAATAATGTCCATATCGTCAATACTCAGATATGCAAAAGGTTACTGGAGTTCTGTGAAAACGACTCTGCACTTAATGCGATTACCATTCTGGATACGCTGACAGTGTCAATTCATTCAGCGCTTAAACATGACCTGGACAAGTTTGCATCCTATTTTTCCGCTTTCAGCGTGGGTAGTGTCCCACCATCACGTCCGGCACCATCAAACGGGAGTTGTATCAGATGAAAATGAAAAAAGTTTCAGACCGGCATCCATACGACCCTTTCGTCCTGACAACAGCATTCGCAGTCTTTTTTATTTTCTGTAGCTATGCCCAGACCAAGGGGGAAGAAACACCTGCGCAAAACAGATATGTCGGTTCAGCGGCATGTAGAGAGTGCCACCCTGAGGAATATGAGAATTTCATGACATATGCCAAAAAAAGCACATCATTCCAGAGTGTTGAAAAACAAATGAGACACCTTACACCTGAAGAGATCAAGCAATGCTATCCCTGTCACACTACAGGCTATGGAGAGCCAGGGGGGTTTGTCAGCCTCGAGGAAACCCCGCATCTTAAGAATGCCGGCTGTGAGGTCTGTCACGGTCCCGGTGCCGAGCATGTCAGGACAGGTGCTCCAGGAGCAATAATTGGCAATATGAGCAAAAAAGATTGCGAGGTATGCCACATTTCAGAACGTGTCAAAGCATTTAAGTATAAACCCTTAATCCATGGTGGAGCGCATTAAGCTTTTTATGTGAAAGAGAGCAGGCGCCAATAAAATGACCGATACCACAAAATACTTTTTGAAGAATCGCTTGCCCGACTTTGTCAGGAAAAAACTGGGAAACCGGATCATGGCGACCATTATTGTCTCTATTTCCCTGGTCATGAGCGTTGAGATTGTCCTGGATCTTTATTTCGGTAAAAAAGACGCTATTGAAGTAATGGAAACACTGAGCCTGGATCTTGCCGCCTCCACCTATTCCGGTATCAAATATCCCATGTCGGTTGGCGACAGTTCTGCTGTGGAACAGGTTCTGACAGACATCCGTGAAAAAATGGAAGGCGTCGAAGTCTACATCTGCGATACCAATGAGCTCATTACCTGGTCCACCCACCAGGACAATATCTATAAAAACATAACCCATACAATAAATAATACTGAGTTCCTGGCGGCCTTGAAAGAGTTGCTGCAATCCGGCGAGGCCCCGAAGGAATCGTTTGAGGCAGAAATTGATGGTAAAAGACATATTATCATCATTGAGCCGATTCTTAATGAAGAGGACTGTTTTCACTGCCATGGTTCATCCAACAAAATAATAGGGGGGATGATAGTAAAAACCAACGTGGAACGGGCCCTTATGACGGTTACCGCGGCAAAAAACCGGACAATCTTAATAACCTTTCTGGCCCTCTTGGCAATCATCGTCATCAGCTATGCGATGATTGAAAAGTTTATAAGCAGCAGGGTGCGGAGATTAGCGGGTGGAGTAAAAAAGGTTGCAGCCGGCGACCTGGACTTTGAGATTCAGGCGCGCTCGGCGGATGAGATTGGTGATCTCGCCAGGTCATTTAATATCATGACCCATGAATTAAAAGAGGCACGGGATGAAATTACCAACTGGACCCTGACCCTTGAAGATCTCGTGGAGGAGAGGACATCCCAGCTGAAACGGGCTCAGGAAAATGCCATCCAGGCGGAGAAAATGGCCTCAATGGGGCGCCTTGCCGCTATTGTTGCCCATGAGATCAACAATCCCCTTGCCGGTATCCGTACCTATGCCAAGCTGATGCTGAAACGAAGAGGTGAACTTTTTCCCGATGGCGCCACAAAGTATATCCAGTATCTTGAAACTATTGAGAGTGAATCTGCACGCTGCGGGGAGATTGTCAGGGGATTGCTGCAGTTCGCCCGGCCAACCAAGCCCAAAATCAGCCAGCATGATATAAATACCCTGGTGCAGGAAACACTGCGCCTCGTCCAGCACCAGGTTGATCTCCTCAACATTGAGGTAAAACTGGACCTTGCCCCTGAATCGCCCCAGGCAAGCTGTGATGATCAGAAAATAAAACAGGCGCTTGTCGCACTGCTGCTCAACGCCTGTGATGCCGTACAGAATGACACAGGCTTCATTGCCATCAGTACATACATTATGACAAAAAAGAAAAAAGTGGGAATTGCCATTAGTGACAACGGCATCGGCATGGACGAGGAAACCAAGTCCCATATGTTTGAACCGTTTTTTACAACAAAGACGGTATCCCCGGAAAAGGAGACCAGCCTCAACAGCGGCCTGGGGGTTTCCGTTGTTTATGAGATAGTCAAATCCCACCAGGGAAACATTGAAGTCGAATCAGAGCTGGGGAAAGGCACAACCATCACCATTTGCCTGCCCCAGGAGCCTGAAACTTCCTGTGAACTGGAATAATTAAAGCCCGAACCTCCATTTTCCCTCTTCCTGCTACCAGAGAGAGGGGATTCCCAGCACATTGGAACACTGTGGACAGAAAACGTTGCGCTTGATATCAATGTCGGCAATGGAGTTGGAGTAGCGCATGACACACTCAAAATTATCGCAGTGTTTCAATCCCAGCGTATGCCCAAGTTCATGCACCGCCTCTTTTTCACAGCGGTGCAGGTAGAGCGATTCATCCTCCGGCAGGCCGTAAAACTCCTGATGCAACCGATGACCGGACATCAGGGCGCACCGGCCGCTAAGCTGCGCCTCGCCGAACACAAAGGTAAGAATCGGAATATAAAGATCCTCATCCATAATACCGAGGACATGCTGCTCATCTCCTCTGGCAAAGTCTAAGAGCTGCCGCAGGATTTCAGTGGAGTGGTATTGTTTGCGCTCATTGTTGTAAAAGGGCTGAAGGGCGACCTTTTCTTCTCGAATCCTGCATGGGACATTTAATATTTCCGGAAGGGAAAATGATAGAAAGTCGGCCACGTTCTGGTTCATCGTGCCGATGGGAATGAGAACGATATTGCGCATCGGCGGGTATTTACGGTTTTTTTAAATTATACTTATTGATTTTATTATACAGTGTCACCCTGTCTATCTGCAGGATTGATGCTGCCTTGCTGATGTTCCATCCCGTCTGATCAAGTATCTTTTTAATGTGTTTCCGCTGCAGCACCTCCAGGGAGTCGCTGGGCGAGTCTTCTTCTGTCTGGGCATGCGAAAAAGGAAAATCGTTCGGCTCTATTTCACGGGATTTACAAATAACCACGGCCCGTTCGATGGCATTTTCCAGTTCCCTGACGTTACCCGGCCAGTCATAGTTGATGAGGAGTTTCATGGCTGCAGGGCTGATTTTGACAATAGGCTTATTCATTTGAGAGGTAAAAACTTTGAAAAAGTGTTGGGCAAGGAGCGGAATATCCTCCCGGTGCTCACGGAGGGCTGGAATCTCAATAACAAAGACGTTTAATCTGTAAAACAGGTCATTTCTAAATTCACCCTCTTGCATGGCTGCTTCCAGATCTTTGTTTGTTGCAGCGATTGTCCTGAAGTCTGCCTTGATCTCCTTGCTGCCTCCAAGGCGGAAAAACTTTTTATCCTCCAGGACGCGCAAAAGTTCCATTTGGATCTTGGGGCTGATGTTCCCTATTTCATCAAGAAATATGGTGCCGCCGTCAGCCATTTCAAACTTGCCTTTCCTGGCATACTGTGCCCCGGTGAAAGCCCCTTTTTCATGTCCGAAAAGTTCACTTTCCAGTATACTCTCAGGCAGGGCCCCGCAATTGATGGTGACGATAGGGGCATAACGCCGTCTGCTGTGCGCGTGTATAGCTCTTGCCACCAACTCTTTGCCTGTGCCGCTTTCGCCTCGGATCAATACTGTTGACCCGGTATCGGCAACCGCCCTGATATCTTCCATCATTTTTTTTATGCCAGGACTCTCGCCAATGATTTCCTTTGAGGTATAAACACCGTCGATGGTTTTTTTAAGGCTGGCGGTTTCTTCCTTTAATTTCTTGCGCTCGACAATGTTTCGCACCATAAGAGCAAGGTAGTCGGGGTCAAAGGGCTTTGACAGATAATCATAAGCCCCGCTTTGCATAGCTTCCACTGCTGATTCTACAGATGCGAAGGCAGTAATAATAATGATGGTGCTGTCCGGCTGGATCTCCTTGATTTTTTTCTGCAATTCAAGGCCAGTCATACCGGGCATCTTTAAATCAAGAAAAAAAATGTCCCACGGACTTTCGGCAAGTTTAGCCAGGGCTTCCTTGCCGCTGGCCGCAACATCAACAGTATAGCCTTCATCCTCAAACCAGGCCGTTAATGAGTTCCGCACCGAAAATTCATCGTCAACAATAAGGATCCGTACATTCTCATTTGAGCTTTCTTGCGCCATAACAAAGGCTCCATTAATTTGTTAGATTGCGTGAAAGGCCTCATGCAGAGGGCTTCAGGAAAATTTGACTCAAACCCAAAATTTTGCAGAGTTGACTGTAAAATATTTCTACAACGAGTGTAGAATTTTTCAACATTTTTTTCCCCGATCCTCCACAAAAAGACGTTGCGCTTGGCCAGTTTTTCATTTGGTTTTTGCTGAATTTTACATTTTCCTCCAATTATTGCAATAATTTTAGATAGTTGAAAAGTGCACCTTCCCCATGGCTGTCCATTTGGCATACTTGTTGCTCATAATCAAGGCGAAAGGTTTCAAGATCGCCCTGCAGTAAACGAAAAAAAGAGCACCTGTTTCCAGAGGCAAGACGGCCAAAAGAGAACGCTTAACGGTTTGATTTTGCAAAAGAATAACCAAAAGGAGAAATAAATATGTCTGATAAGAGGAAAATACTTTGTACAAGCTTCATCCTTGGTGCTTTGCTCGTTATCTTCCCACAGTATCCTTGGGCATCAGAGGTGCCCGGGGTTATTGAATTGGATCATATTGGCGACATGTATGAACAGGTTACCTTTGATCATACCATGCATGAGGATATTGCTTCCTGTGCAACCTGCCACCACCATACAGTTGGATCTCCGGGTAACGACCCCCAGTGTATTCCCTGTCATAAGGAAAGCGTCCAGGTAGATGTAGTTGCCTGCAAGGGTTGCCATGCCGTTGATCCTGGAGGTGCTGAAAAGATGAAAGAGGCGCAGGCGGAAAAACTTTTTCATATAGACACGGCCGGATTAAAGCGGGCCTATCATTTGCAGTGTATGGGATGTCACAAAGAAATGGATGTCGCCAACGAATGTAAAGATTGCCACTCCAAAAAAGGATAGCAACCTGAAAGTTTCACCAGGGAAACACAACTTGAGGACAACGCAGACCAGATAACTCATACCTAAAAAGGAAAACGGCATGAAAACAACCAGAAGAAAATTCTTGCAGTTCACCGGGGCGGCGGCAGGCGCAAGTATGCTGCTGGGGCCGAAGAACGCTTTTTCCGTAGCCGTTAAGAAGGACACATCCCAGCAGTATGCCATGTTGATCGACACCACCAGATGCAATGGGTGCCAGGCATGCGAGCGGGCCTGCAGTGAGAAAAACGGGCTCCCCATACCGGAAAATAAACCAGAAGCAGGTTATGAAAGAAATACCGGGCCGGAGGCGCTGACAGTAGTTAATGCCACTGAAACAAAGAACAAGGGTCTCATTTTCAGCAAAACCCAATGCATGCACTGCGAGCAACCTGCATGCGTTTCCGCCTGCCTGGTAAATGCAATGTATAAAACAGAAGAAGGGCCGGTAATCTGGCAGGAGGATAAGTGCATGGGATGCCGTTACTGCATGATCGCCTGTCCCTATGACGTTCCCAAGTTTGAATATGGCAGTCTCAACCCGAAGATCAGGAAATGTGTCATGTGTTATGATCGTATAGGCGAAGGAAAAATGCCTGCTTGTGCAGAAGCCTGTCCACAGGAGGCCATCCTCTTTGGCAGACGCGGGAACTTATTGGATATTGCCAGAAAGCGGATCTATGATCACCCTTCAGAGTATGTCCGCTATATTTATGGCGAAAACGAAGTAGGCGGCACCAATATGCTCTATCTCGCCTCTGTTCCTTTCGAACAGCTTGGGTTCAGAACCGATTTGGGCACCACTCCTTATCCGGAATATACAAAAACTTTTCTGTATTCCGTGCCCCTGGCGTTATTGCTTGCACCGGCCTTTATGCTCGGGCTGCGGCAGGCCACTAAGGGTAAAAACGACAAGGATTGAGGGAAGATAATACAGTGAGTCTGATTCATCATACAAGGAGGGGAAACTGTGAATAGGACAGATAATTCAACGCATGTATACAGAAGGGTGGGACAGGACCTATGGCAGTTCATCCGCAGTGAACTCAAACCAAAAGGCAAGCTCCTGACACCGTTCAACATAATTTCAGCGCCGATCATTCTGCTCGGTCTGGTTCTCATAATTCTGCGTTTTGCTAAAGGGCTGGGGGCAACAACCAACCTCAGCCAGGAATTCCCCTGGGGGATCTGGATCGGTTTTGACGTGGTGACCGGTGTCGCTTTTGCTGCAGGAGCCTATATCGTTACCTTCATGGTGTATGTCCTGCGCATGGAAAAATACCACTCCATTGTCAGAGCCACGGTTTTAAACGGCTTCCTGGCCTATGTCTTTTATGCCGGGGCGCTCACACTGGACCTTGGACGACCATGGAAAATTGTCAATCCGATCATAGGCAACAGTTTTGGGGTAAGCTCCGTGCTTTTTCTGGTAGCCTGGCATTTTCTGCTTTACATGATGGCGCAGTTCATTGAATTTTCACCTGCAGTCGCTGAATGGCTGGGCCTCAGAAAATTACGGAAAATACTTGGGTCTCTGACTGTCGGGGCAGTAATCTTCGGGATATGTCTTTCAATGCTGCACCAGTCCGGCCTTGGAGCGCTGTTTCTCCTGGCTCCGGCAAAGATCCACCCCCTCTGGTATACCGAATACATTCCGGTGCTGTTTATTGTTTCCAGTGTCTTTGCCGGGATGTCGATTGTCATTATTGAAGGAACCATCAGCCATAAGGTGTTTCGCCACCAGATAAGCGCTGAGCACCATGCCAAACATATGGATATCATGGTAGGGCTCAGTCGATTGGCAGCAGCAGCACTCTTTGTGTACTTTTTCATGAAGGTTCTCGTTCTGATCCATGGCATGCACTGGAATGAACTGCTGACACCTATGGGCTATATCTACCTGGTTGAGGTCATAGGCTTTGTGGTCCTGCCGTTTATAATCTTTGTCAAGGGCGCGCAAAATCGTGACCGAAAGCTCCTGCTTTCTGCAGCCATCATTACTGCCGTGGGTATAATTTTCAACCGCCTCAATGTCTCAGTTATAGCATTTAAGTGGTATGCACCGGCACATTACATCCCGTCCTGGATTGAAATTGTTATCACCCTTGCTGTGGTGTTTGGCGAAATATGGGCCTTTCGCTGGGTTGCAAACAGGATGCCTGTGTTCATGGCATCTCCCGGGTGGGTGAAACATTTGGACGATGGTACTGAATATCCCGAACCAAAAGGGGTCCTGACGGGAATTAATGCCAAAACACCTGGATTACAGCCGGTAAAAATAAAGGAATAAGGAGGAACAACGATGGGTAACTTAGCCATATATGCAACAAAAGGGTTTGAATATCTTCTGATCCTTGGGTTTTTAGCGTTATTCACCCTCTTTTATCTGTATTTTACCTCCGGGCGATTTGAAAAGGCAACAGCAGCTGTAAGCCAGGCCATGCAAAGTTTTGTGGAATGGTTCAGGGTCCCAGAAAACGTCCTGTATCACCAGGGGCACACCTGGGTCAGGCCTGAATATTCGGAGCAAGGCTTTGTAAGGGTCGGGATGGATGACTTTGCGCTGAAATTGGCGGGCCCCATGGGGCTCAGAAATAATCCGACTGTAGGCGCTTACATCAGACAGGGGGAAAGAGGCTGGACCCTGCAGGACGGGGAAAAGTCCGTTGATATGCTGTCTCCGATCAGCGGTGAGGTAATCGACGTCAACATTGCTTTACTGGCTGAACTTGAAAAAGACACCAATAAAGTCGCGGCATTGGAGTCCGATCCTTATGGCAAGGGGTGGATCCTCAAGGTGATACCTGAAAATTTTGAACGGGACAGGAAGAGCCTGCTGTCCGGTGCGCTTGCCAGAAAATGGATGGCGGAAGTAGCAGAGCAGTTGCGCAGGAAAATTAATCCTGAACTTGGAGCCGTCATGCAGGACGGCGGTGAACCGGTTGCCGGAATGGCAAAAAACATCAGTCAGGAGGAATGGGACTTGCTCCTGAAAGAATTCTTCCTGACGTGACACTATGATTGCCGATCTCTTAATTCAATTCAAGTGGTATCGGTGATTGGATGAGTAATAAGTTCGAAGAGATCTGGCCGTGCAAGAAAAGAATCTTGCACAACGAGTAAAAAAGGAGGTTCCTAACATGATAGATCTGGGAAAGAATCTATTCGAAAGAATACCGGAACGCCTTGATGAATTCAGAAAAACCGTTCCCGAAGGTGAGAAGGAATGCGTCTGGGCTGAGGCAGGAGTTGTACCCTATAAATTATGTGATTCTCACTTTGACTGCACTAACTGTTCATTCGATATAGTCATGCGGGGGGGCAATGAGTTGATCCCCAGAAGGGTACGGAGCAAGGGCGGAAAATTGTGTACTCACCGCTTTTACTCTCACAGCCACACCTGGGCCCAGGTGGAGGAAAAAGCCTTTGTGCGGATCGGTATTGATGATTTCGGGCAGAATGTCCTGGGGCCGATACAAAAGATATGCCTGCCTCTAAGAGATGAAAAAATAGGTAAAAAAAGTATACGGGTAAAGGCCCGAGGCCTTATTATTCCTTTGACACCGCCGGTTGATGGTTATGTGGAAGAAGTCAATGATGATCTTATCAACCAGCCGCAACTGGTAAATAAATCTCCCTACGAAAAGGGATGGCTTGTGCTGCTGCGCCCAACCAGGCTGGTTAGAAATCTTAAACATCTGTTCTATGGAACTGCCGCTATACAATGGTTCGAAGTGGAGATGTACAGGCTTGCAGCACTCATTACCTCGGAAATCAACAATAAAGTAGACGAAAAAATGGGCATGACTTTACCGGATGGAGGGCTGCCGGATTTCGATATTCTGAACCAACTGCCGCAGAGCATAACGAAAAAAGTCATGGAACAATGCTTTCTCTATTCACATACAACTGACAAAGTCAAATCCTAATCAGACTTTTAACACTAAAGGAGCGAGCCATACATGCTGAAAAATTCAACACACTGTTTAATTGCTCAACAGTATCGATCAGCCTGTAAAGCGTTTCACTCGTTGGCTTAAGAAAAAGCAAAAAATAGAAGCCATTAATTTCAGATAGTTACTTGATGTTTGGCAATAATTTAACAGAGTAAATAAAAGTGGCATACATCTTGTATTATATAAAGTGAAGGCAGACAAAGAGAAAACGGAGGATCTAGATTCAGGTCATAAAAGGGCGATCTGGAAATAGTTGGAAAACACGAACAAAGGACTTCATGAATATAAAGGAGGCCCGTCATGATAGACCAAATAATCATTATGCTTACACAGGGAATAGTCGGGTGGGGTGTATTAGGAGCGATTGGCTTAATTGCCACGGTATTTGCAGTGTATTATATCTCCTTTGCAATCTATCTTATCGTTGCCTCAATTTATTCAGGTGTCAAGCTGATTCCTGAGAGCTACAGGATCTGGCGTGAAGATTGGGTTGCCGCGCATGATACTTCCTGGGCCGGAGCCCAGCTTGGTGTGACAATGCCTGACGGTGGTGAACCACTGGATGAAACAAAAAAGGAGGAAGAGAAGAAAGAGGAAAAAGAAGCCTAAAGAGCACATTAGGGAACGAGTCGAATATGGCAGGGTCAAATACAGCCCTGCCTTATTTTTGTAGCCTCTACTTGGTATATCCGGGTTTCACATATTCTATAGCGCAGTTGTCACGACTATTTTAAATGCAGAGGAGATCAATTATGGGTGAAAAATGTGATTGGCCATGTTGGGAAATTATGGGATGTGATACATCCAAAAAGTGTCCCGCCAAAATTCGTACGGAGACCCCCTGCTGGGAGATAGCAAGAGAAATGAGTGATTACCGGTATATTTTGCAAATCTGCACGGACTGTATAGTACATGTGCTCAAAGGAGAAAAAACGGTTCTTGATAAACAGGAGATACAGTCCATAATGGTCAGTAAGGCAAACTGTGTCCTGACACGTGAAGATTGTTTGTTGACTGACTGAATTTTTTTTGAAATTTATCGCCATCACAGCCGGGGTATGATCGGCCCATGCCCTGGCTGTTTCTGTCTCTCTTTACTTGCCGATGCAGAATCGTTCAAAAATCATATCAAGGACATCTTCCGGAGTCGTCTCTCCAACAATATCCCCCAGGTGATCAAGAGCGGACTGGATGTCAACTGCCAGAAGATCCGGGGAAATGTTTATATCAAGACCCTGTTTAATCCTGCGGCATGCCGCCAATCCCTTTTTCAGTGCATCCTTGTGCCGCACGTTTGGAATAACTGCTGTTCCGGGTTCCCATCCCGCTCCTTTTGGGGAGCCTGTAATCAAGGAAAAAATCCTCTCTTTCAGCTGTGAAATATTTGTATGCAGCTTGGCTGATACGGCAACCAGTTCTTCATTGCCCAGGCCGGCTCTATACTGATCAGGAGATGTTCCTGAGGTGATATCGATCTTGTTTAAGACCAGGAGCACCTTCTGGTGCTTTCTGCTTTGCCTTATGGTGCTGTACAGTGACCGGTCCTCCTCGGTCAGCGGCACGGTTGCATCAAGCATAAAAAGAACCAGATCTGCATCTGCCAGCTTGGCCCGCGCCCGCTGAATACCCATTTCCTCGACTGTTTCACTCGTGTTTCTGATCCCAGCAGTATCAACTATGCGAACAGGCATGCCCTTGATATTGACAAATTCTTCAATGGTATCCCTCGTGGTCCCTGGAATATGTGTCACGAGAGCCCTGTCCTCCTCCAAAAGGGTATTTAACAGGCTTGACTTTCCAACATTGGGGCGACCCAGAATTACGGCGCTAATGCCTTCCCGGTATATTTTGCCCTCCTCTGCCCTGGCAATCAGTGTTTCAAGGGGCCCTTCAACTTCGGTCCCAAGTTGTTTCTGCAGGGCAGCGGCATCGAGTATATCGGTTTCATCTTCGGGAAAATCGATGGCAACCTCAATCATGGCGCGCATCGCCACAAGCCTCTCCTGTATTGCGGAGATCTGCTCATATAGCCTGCCCTGCAGCTGTCCTGCGGCCAGGGAGCGCCCGACATCTGTCCGGGCTTCAATAAGCTCAAGGACGGCCTCTGCCTGGGTAAGATCAAGCCGGCCGTTTAAAAATGCCCGCTTGGTAAACTCTCCGGGTTCGGCCAAACGGGCGTTGCTGGCCGTTATGATGCCCAGAATTTGCTGCAGCACAAGGAAGCTCCCGTGGCATTGAATTTCGACCACATCCTCACAAGTATAGGTATGGGGGGCTTGCATAAAAACAGCCAACACTTCATCAATTGGCAGGGAATTGGCAGGATCAATTATCCACCCGTAATACATGCGGTGGCTTTCATAAACCTGTGCAGGCTTTTTACGTCGGGGCATAAAGAGTTTTTGCAAAATATGGAGTGACAGAGGACCGCTGATGCGGATGATGCCAATGCCGCCAGGTCCTGGCGGTGTGGCTATGGCAGCGATAGTTTCTTCAGCGCTGCTGGCAGGTGGGATTTGCTCGAAGGAACTCACCTTATCAATTGTTTGGTGTATTTTACTGTTTTTTTGTTCTTGCAGGCCTTTTTTTTCGGGCCGGAGCTTTTCTGCCTTTACTGCCGGGGCGATAGATCAACACCTTTTTAAAAAGGCCCTCTCCCACACTCCTGCTGCGGATTTCCTTGTCATCCTGCAGGGCAAGGTGAATAACGCGGCGTTCTGAGGGATTCAGGGATGGAATTGACCTGGTTTTCCCATTCTTCTTGACCTCGTCGGCAAGTTCCAGGCCAAGCTGCTTTAATTCTTCAGTCCTGACTGCCCTGAAATCGCCGGCATCCAGGGATATTATTGCCTTTTCGCTGTACTTTTTGCCGATTATTTTGCGGAGCAGGTATTGCAAACTGTCAAGTAACTTGCCGTTTTGTTCTACAATTTCATTGACATAGTTTCCCTTGATCTGTGCAGTGACGTGCTCTTTATCACTCAACACAGAAACCTCCGATGGATAGTTCATTAACACCAGGATGCGTTCGAGGGCAGCCTGGAGGTCCGTCAGCAGGTCCTCGCCAACCACAAAGTCATCCAGCTCTTCCTGTTCCGGTTCTTGTCTTCTTTCAGGAGTTCTAGGTTTTCGTTTTTTCGCTTTTGCAGCTGTTTCTTTCTTTGTTTCTGCAGCCTTTTCTTTTTCCCTTTTGGGTTTGTCCTGTCTTTTGGGAGATTTTTCCTTCAATTTCACGTCGTATTCTTTTTTCAAGGCAACCCGCAGCCGGGCCTTCTGCCTGCAAAGGCCAAAAATTCCTGCAGTACCAGTTGTCAGAACTTCAATATCAAGATTTTCTTGAGAGACATTAAGGCTTTTGCATGCCTTGCTGATAGCCTCAGCGACATCTTTTCCTTCAAATTCCATCTTTTTATGAACAACCATTTTATTCCTCGCGTTTATTCAACGGCTTAAGGCATTTTTGCACAGTGCAGGCGTATATATATTATGCTGCTGCCTGCTTGTTGATAATGTATTGTTGGCCTATGGACAGGAGATTGTTTACCAGCCAGTAAAGAACAAGGCCCGAAGCAAAATTTAAAAACATAAAAGTAAAGATTACAGGCAGGAACATCATTATTTTTGCTTGCGTAGGATCAGCCGGGCTTGGTGTCATTTTCTGCTGCAGAAACATGGAGCCACCCATAAGAAGGGTGAGAACCGGGATGCCGCCCAGGTAGGGGATGTCCACACCCACCATGAGACGATCCGGTGCTGAAAGGTCAGTAATCCAGAGCATAAAAGGAGCATGCCTGAGTTCTATGGCCTGGAGCAGAACCTTGTAGAGTGCAAAAAATACCGGTATCTGCAAAAGCATAGGGAGGCAGCCTCCCAGGGGATTAACCTTGTATGTCTTGTAAAGGCCCATCATCTCCTGGTTCAGGCGGGCAGAATCATTTTTATACTTTTCCTTCAGTTTCGCCATTTTAGGCTGGATTTTCTGCATATTTTTCATCGATTTAAGTCCTTTCTGGGCAATCGGCCAGAAAAGGATCTTGATCAGCACTGTGACCAGGATAATAGCAATCCCGTAATTGCCGACATAGCCATAGAAAAAATTCAGCAGATACAAAGCAGGCCTGGCAAGCTTGTCGAACCAGCCAAAATTGACGATGCGCTCCAAATCATGCCCGGCCTCCCGGAGTGTTGTTATTTTCTTGGGCCCGAAATAGACCTGATAGTTATATTGCAGGCGGCCAGCGGCAGGGATGACCTGCTCAGCGCTTAGAAGCAAGGAGTTTGTCATCTCTCCCTCTGCAGATAATTTAAGGGTCTGATTGCTTTGATTTTCAGGTATGACCCCGGTCATGAAATATGTCCCTTCAAAGGCGACCCAGGTGATATTTCCCTGCAGGGTCTGGTCCGCTTCTTCGAGATTCTTGGGTTTAATCTCCTGCAGCTTCCCATCAATTAGGGCCGCTGGCCCGGAAAAAAGATAGCGCGCCGACGCTGACGCGAAGGGACGATTGGTGAGGCTCATGTATGAAGAGCCCTGGAGAGGTGTTTCAGAAAGATTGTGCACCTCAACCGATATATTGATCAGGTAGCTGTCCGGGGCAAAGGTCATGCGCCTTGTTATTTGCAGGCCTGAAGAGAGCTGGGCTGTCATGGTCAGGGTCCGGCTCTCGTCTGTGTCGACATTCAGGGTTTCTTTGTCGGCGACAAACAGGGGAATCTGGGCTCGTCTGGGCTCCACACCCCAGGTGAAATAAAGTGGAAGGTCTCTATAGGAACTGGTAGTAATGAGTTCTTTCAGCTCAGCATCAGGGGCGGGTGTTTCCCTGTACTGTTTCAACCTGAAACTTTTAATGCCACCACCGGTTTCCGCTATAACAGCTTTATAGTTGCTGGTCTCAACGATAATATCCCTGCCCTCCTGGGCTGGAAGATTGACCGGCTGCTCAAACGGTGCCGGCTCACCAGCCTGAATAATTTGGGCAGGAGCCGGAGCAGGTTGGGTGTCCTGAGGAGAACTCGCTGGTTGCGGCGCTTCCACGGTTTTTTCAGCTACAGGTTGTTGTTGCTCCTCTTGCGGTGCAACAAATAGATACTGGTAGCCAAGCAGAATGAAAAAAGCGAGAACAATAGCCAATATAGCTCTATAATTATCCATTGCGAGTCCTTTCGTCCCTGAATTGGTCAGTGCATTTTCCTGCCATTCCTGGCAGCATGAACCAGGGCTTATTTTATCGGGTCATAGCCGCCAGCACTAAATGGATGACAGCGTAAAATTCGCCATAAGGCCATGAAAAAACCGCGGCAGGGACCATGGTATCTGATGGCATCAATGGCATACTGGGAACAGGTGGGGGTAAAACGGCAAGCGGGGGGGAAGAGAGGCGATATCAGGAGCTGATAAGCCCTGATCAGGGTTAGAAAAAAAAAGGTGACGGATTTCTGCAGAAAATTTTTCATTAATCAGCTTTTCCCTGCACAAGGTCTTTCTGGTCAAAACATTGTTCCTCGGTTGGCGAAGAGAGGAGGAGATGGGAGCGTTCTTTACTTAAACAACGGTCTGCTGCTGTCAAGCAGGCGGTTCACTGCCCCGGCGACATCCGCCGGACTTTGAAGACTAAAACCTTGCCGTACCGTTATAACTATATCCATGTAAGGTAACTCACAACTCTTGGAACTTGTTTCCTGAAGGAAACGTCTGTTTAACCGGAAGAATTCCTTGATGATTCTCTTGATCCTGTTTCGCTTTGCCGCTCCCTTGAGCTGGCCATGAATGCTGATTCCAAGCCGATTATGCATTCCATTGTTTGGCAGTAGAATCAGGCTGAAATTTTCCCCGTGTACCCGTTTGCCGTGCTGGTAAACATTATTGTATTCGCTTTTCTTTCTCAGGAGATAGGCTTTGGGTAGCGTTAGGGTATTCATGGCTCAACAGCTTAGGGCCGGGCCTGTCCATTTAGGGAGGGCCTGGCATCCAATGAAATTGCCGGGCCTTCCTATCAAACGCTTAACCTTTTACGCCCCTTGGCTCTTCTGTTGTTTATAACTGCTCTGCCGGCCTTGGTTTTCATGCGCAGCCGGAAGCCGTGGGTTCTTTTCCGCTTGATGTTGCTAGGTTGAAATGTTCTTTTCATGACTTCTTCTTTACCCTCAATTATTTTCCAAACACATATAAGAAACCCCTGCGAACTCCTTAGCAAAAGATCGCTAAAGTGCTCTCTTCATGTCGTTTTTTGCAGGGGCAGACAGTCAATTCCCGAAAAACCAATAAATGGGAGATATAACCATAGAAAAATAGGGGTGTCAAATAAAAATCTCCTATGCTACAATAGACGATTCTTGCAATTGCAGGAATAAAACAACACGGCCATGATAGACAGCTTGACTCGATTAGATGAGGTTCCTACATATTGCAGCTTTAACACGATAGTGCACTGTGCAATGAGGAAATGCAAGCCAGGAGAAAAAATAAATGCCTATATATGAATACGAACACCATGGTGACGGATGTCAGCATGGTAAGCGTTTTGACCTGAAACAGTCAATTAAAAGTGAAAAGTTGACTCGCTGTCCATACTGCGGACAGGAAGTGAAACGACTGATCTCTCTGGTTTCAGTTAATACTCCGAAAGGGAACAGCGATCTCAAGAACTTGGGCTTCACCAAGCTTGTGAAACGTGATGACGGTATATATGAGAATGTTACCGCGACTGGCAAAGAAAGCAGGTACTGGGATGCAGGCAAGCCAGAAACCCGGCCTGATTTGAAATCCAAGATTTCAGATTAACCCTCCCTTCTTTACACTTCAAATCCAGCCCGCCTCTGCTGTTACGCGATACAGTTATTATGGCTCACCATTTCTTTCATCTTATTCTATTGATATTGTTAGGGAAGTGTTTGCTTGTTTGACTTTTGTCAGTGCCTTCATTTATAATGCCCGAACTTTTTTGCAATTTTTGACACGGAGGCAACTCGAGTAATGCGTATCATGATTATAGGTGCCGGTCAGGTCGGGCGTCACCTGAGCAGGAAATTTTCTGCCGAAGGGCAGGATGTCGTTCTGATCGACCGCAATGAAAACAGGCTTCGCCGCTTGGAGCGCGAACTAAATATACTGGCCGTGCATGGCAGTGGGGCGTCTATCAGGGTTCTTGAGGATGCAGGCATTGACAATACCGAACTGTTTATTGCGGTCACGGACAGCGACGAAGTTAACCTCGTTGCCTGCCTGCTTTCCAAGAAATACAATGTCAAAAAACGGGTGGCCAGGGTCAGAAATGAAGACTTTCTATCGCCAGAAGCACCGCTCAATGAAAAAGCACTTGGCATTGATATGCTCATCAGCCCTGACCGGGCCATGACTGATGAGATCATGCAGCTGATTACAGTATCCGAGGCGTTTGACACCGCGGAGTTTGCTGACGGCCAGCTTTCCCTGGTTGGGTATGTGATAAGCGAAAATAATCCATGCGCCGGATTGAGCCTGCAAAATCTTAAACAGCAGAAAGGGAGTTATCGATACGTGGTGGTTGCCATCATACGGAATGAAACAACAATTATCCCCGGCGGCAACGACCGCATAGAGATTGGAGACAAGGTATACCTGATGGTACGCAAGCAGGATATAGCGGAAGTGGAAAACATGTTCAACCTGTCCAGCAAACTTCCTGATCTGGTTTTCATTATCGGCGGCGGTACCATTGGTTTCTATGTGGCAAAACGGTTGGAGGCACTGGGCATCAATGTCCGCCTGGTTGAAGAGGATGCAGATCACTGTGAATTTTTGACTGAAAACCTGGAAAGCGCCCTGGTCTTGAATTTTGACGGCCTGGAGGCCAATGTCCTGCTGGAGGAGGGCATTGAGAAGGCTGATCTGATAATTACCGTAACCGACAGTGATGCCATTAATATCCTCTCAAGTCTGCTTGCAAAACATCATGGGGCCAAAAAATGTATTACGAAGATCAACCGGCATGACTTTATTCCCCTTCTCGGCAAACTTGGTATTGATGTTGCCCTTAGCCCCAGAGAAGTTGCAGCCGACATGATCCTGCGCTTTGTCCGCAGGGGCTCAATTGTTTCTGTAACGACAATCCTGGGCAGTGATGCTGAAGTCATTGAATTGAAGGTGCCGGACCGTCCCAAGTTTAAAGATGCGCCGTTGCGGGCGCTCTTTTTCCCGAAGGGGGCGATAGTGGGCGCCATTGTTCGCGATAAACAGATATTTATCCCCTCTGGCGAAACCACCCTGCAGCCTGATGATAACTTGATCATCTTTTTTACCAAAGAAGCAATACACCATGTTGAGGCCTTCTTTGAACATTAATGATCCATTGACAAGCACGTGCAATATTTGTCAACTGGGCAAAGGCCTCTTTCTCACTTTTGTTTCCGGCACAACTAAAGACGCAATATGATCGGCAGGTGATTTATGCGAACGGGCGGCGTACTAAATGTTCTGGGAAAACTGCTCCTGCTGCTTTCCATTTTTCTGCTGACTCCCATACCATTCAGTTACTATTACGACGATGGCATGGTGACAGTCTTTCTGCTGAGCTCGATTCTCGGGGCCCTGTTAGGAGGTGGTCTGGTCTGCTCATTTGTCCCTGAACAGGACCTGGGGTACAGGGATGGTTTTGCAGTTGTGGTATTCAGCTGGCTGGGGCTGGCCTTGCTTGGGTCTCTCCCCTATTACTTTTCAGGCGCTATGGATTCTTTTGTTGATTGTATCTTTGAGTCCATGTCAGGGTTTACCACTACCGGATCTACCATCCTGCCCACAGTCGAAGTCCTGCCCGAAAGTGTTTTATTCTGGCGCGCCCTCACCCATTGGCTGGGTGGTATGGGTATCATCGTGCTCACCCTGGCTATCCTGCCGCTGCTCGGTATCGGCGGTATGCAGCTTTTTCAGGCTGAAATGCCCGGGCCGACAAAAGACAGGCTTGCACCCCGGATTCAGGATACCGCCAGAATACTCTGGTCTGTTTATGTTCTCTTCACGGTTACGGAGGTGCTCCTGTTGATACTTGGCGGTCTGAGTTTTTTTGACGCCGTTTGCCATTCTTTCGCTACCCTGGCAACAGGGGGCTTTTCTACCCATACCGCAAGTGTTGGTTATTTTAATTCGGTATATGTCGAGTCTACAGTAATTTTTTTCATGTTTATTGCAGGCGTTAACTTTTCCCTGCATTATCAGGGGCTGCGTGGTCGGCTTTCATCATATTGGCAGAACGAGGAATTCCGTTTTTATACCTACCTCACTGCTTTTTCAATTTTCACCATAGTCGTTTTCAATCTCATATATGGGACCTATGACAGCTTTGGTACAACCCTGCGCTCCGGATTTTTTCAGGTGACCTCGATTCTGACGACCACCGGTTTCGGAACGGCGGACTTTGATCAATGGCCCTCTGTGTGCAAGATCCTTCTCGTCTCACTCATGTTTGTAGGCGGCTGTGCCGGCTCCACCGGCGGCGGCATCAAGCATGTACGGCTCCTGCTGTTTTTCAAATATGCCCGTCTGCAGTTAAGAAACCTGGTGCATCCTCAGGCAGTCGGTACTATTAAGCTGGGCAAGGTGAAAGTGCCCCGCGAGGTCCTGATTTCCATCCTGGGATTTTTTGGTTTGTATGTTGCCTTTTTCTTCCTGGCCACCCTGTTTGTCACTGCGCTCGGAGTTGATATTGTCACCGGTTCAACAGCTGTTGTGGCCACGCTCAATAATATCGGCCCGGGTTTGAACCTGGTTGGTCCGGCCCAGCACTATGGCCATTTACCGGCCCTGGCCAAGGTTGTGCTCACATTTTGCATGCTTGCAGGCAGGCTGGAGCTCTATACAGTGGCAGTACTTTTAACCCCGGATTACTGGGCTATGGCAAGAAAACCTGTGCTGCGCTGGAAGCGGGCGACAAAGGAATCTGCGCCCAAATAAGATTATTTTTGTTAATCATGTCATATCTGGCCAATGAATACGATATACTGGTGATCGGAGGCGGTCATGCAGGATGCGAGGCCGCCCTGGCTGCAGCCCGGATGGGATGCCGCGTTGCGGTTGCCATCATAAATGCTGATACCATCGGTGCCATGTCCTGCAATCCTGCCGTAGGCGGCCTGGCAAAGGGTCATCTTGTCAAGGAAATAGACGCTCTTGGCGGCGAAATGGCCAGAAATATTGATGCCACCGCCATCCAGTTCCGGCGGCTTAATACGAGTAAGGGCCCTGCTGTCTGGTCATCCCGGGCCCAGGCTGACCGGGTCCGATATCGTTTACGCATGAAATCGGTGCTCGAACAGCAGGAAAATCTTGATATCAAGCAAACGGTAATTGACAGGCTGCTGGTGCAAAAGGGGCGCATAACAGGGGCAGTCACCTCCCTGGATGAAACCCTTATTCTCCGCGCTGTAGTTATTGCAACCGGAACTTTTTTAAATGGCCTCATCCATATCGGCCTGAAGAATTTCCCGGCAGGCCGCTTGGGCGACCCGCCCTCAACCAAGCTCTCTAAATGGTTCCATCAGCAGGGGTTTTCTCTGGGCAGAATGAAAACCGGCACCCCGCCGAGACTTGACAGCCGGACAATTGATTTTGCAGAACTTGAAGCGCAATACGGCGATGACCCGCCTAATTTCTTTTCATTTGCCAATGCAGACGCAGGGCCTCCCAAAACTCCCGAACTGTCCCAAATGCCCTGTCATGTTACCTATACAAACGGCAAAACCCACGACATCATCAGGGGCTCCATCGACCGCTCCCCACTGTATGCCGGTTTCATTGAAGGCGTTGGGGCCCGGTATTGCCCATCCATTGAAGACAAGGTAATGCGTTTCCCGGATAAGGATCGGCACCAGATCTTTCTGGAGCCGGAAGGTATTGATACGGTGGAAGTATACCCGAACGGCATTTCCACCAGCCTGCCTCTTGATACCCAAATGGCCTTGGTGCGAACCATAAAAGGACTGGAGCATGCCCAGATGATCCGGCCAGGCTACGCCATTGAGTATGATTATGTTGATCCCCTTGAACTGCAGCCTTCGCTGCAGACGAAAAGGGTGCAGGGACTCTTCCTGGCCGGGCAGATCAATGGCACCTCGGGGTATGAGGAGGCCGGGGCCCAGGGGTTGGTGGCCGGTATCAATGCTGTTCAATATATCCGTAATGCAGAACCCCTCATACTGGACCGTTCCCAGGCTTATACAGGAGTTCTGATTGACGACCTGATAACCCTCGGCACCAAGGAGCCTTACCGCCTTTTTACCTCCAGGGCTGAATACCGCTTGCTCCTGCGAGAAGACAATGCTGACCTGAGGCTTAGGGATATCGGCTACAAGCTGGGTTTGGTCGACACGAAAACCTACAAAAATTTTACGGCCAAACGCGAGGCCATTGAAAGAACTATGGCAAAACTTGCCAACATCATGATGAGGCCCGGCCCGGGGATTGATTCTTTGCTTGAAAGTCTTGGTTCCGTGCCATTGCGGCAGGCCTGCAGCCTGCAGGATCTGCTACGGCGACCAGAAATCACCCTGGAAGACCTTGAGTCCATTGCCGAACTTGACAAAGAACTTCCCCGGGCAGTAAAGCGTGAGGTGCAGCTGCAGATAAAGTACCAGGGATACATAGAAAGACAGCGGGAACAGGTGGGCCGTTTCAGAAAAATGGAAGCCATTGGATTACCGGAAAATATGGCCTACAGTGGTCTGGCAGGACTTTCAACTGAGGTTGTTGAAAAACTCACAAAGATACAACCGCGTTCCCTGGGCCAGGCATCCCGTATCTCAGGGGTAACTCCTGCCGCGATCTCTGTATT
>Ga0209536_100003469_pt1 | contig 25323 bp, 19 predicted proteins | sample DeeMarSeWOR28_12_FD_187461 | JGI IMG/M metagenome (GOLD analysis project Ga0209536, IMG submission 187461) | Marine sediment microbial communities from White Oak River estuary, North Carolina - WOR-2-8_12 (SPAdes) (version 2) | ecosystem: Environmental > Aquatic > Marine > Intertidal zone >...
CATCCGGATGTTGCTACATCGCTGAGCAATCTTGCAGCCGTCTACACCGAGCAAGGTCGCTATGCTGAGGCCGAGCCGCTTCATCGGCGCGCTCTCGCAATCAACGAGCAAAGCCTCGGGGAGGATCACCCCAAGGTTGCCATAGGCCTCAGCAACCTGGCTCTATTACTCAAGGACACGAATCGGCTGGCGGAAGCTCTCTGCCTCCAGGGGGCGGCGTCACTGAAGGGCGCTGATTTCGCGGAGGCGCGAAGGGCGATCGATCGAGCGCGTAGCCTGTTCATGGCGGTCGGGAACAAGTATGGCCTGGCTCGGCTGGCGCTCCTGGAGGCCGGGCTCGAAGCCGCAAACGGCAACCGTCGGGGCGCCGAAGCAGCACTGGCTGAGGCGGCGGGATATGGGGAGCGTGCGCGGATGACGGGGTTGGTGCGGGCAGCCGAGGGGATGCGGGAGAGCCTGCCGCAGGCGTAAGGCGGCGCTGCGTGGGTGAGGTGCCGCAGTTGCTCGCACGATGTGCAGCCCATCACGCGCGGGCGCGGAGACGCTGCAGGCGTTCGAAGAGATTCACCCCGACGAGCGCGGTTTCCTCAGGTGCCAAGTGCCCCCTGCAACCCCGGGAACACCGCATGGTGCCCGATAGACGCCCCCTTAGACACTATGGACGAATGGGCAGCACCTAGGTGTTCGTGGTGGCTTCACGGTCTGGATTAGGGCTGGCCTCACGCTGTATCACACGGCGCTCACATGGCTCGGGTACCCCGCGACTGCGCAGCAGGGCAGGTGGCGGGGCCAGCGGATTGACTGCTCACTGCCGCCCATTGACGGGTGTTCGTGCACAGCTGTGTGTCTATGCGGGCATGGAACTTGTACGCTGGGGGGTGTTGACGCGATCCCCGCCACCAGTGGGAGTTCTGATGTTGGTGAGTGCCCGTAACCTCAATACGCAGAAAGACCGCAAGTCGAAGAACTCCGTTGCGGGCCTTTGGCGACGCGTCCCTGTGAGCCTCGTCGCTGCCGTCGTAATCGGCGGCGTCATCGTCGGACTTGCCTACTTCCTCGTAGCGAGTGCGGAACCTCCCCCCATCGTCTGGGTTGAGTAGCGCTCGTGTCCCGTGCCGGGTGGTGTCGTTTCCCGTCACTCACGTTCACCGTGCGGTAGACCGTGGGGCGCCCCCACGGGATCGCTTGATATTGCTTGTGCTGGCTTGTGCAGGTTAGGTGGCTAGGCGTCCAAGCTGTACCGTGTTAGCCACAGCGGGGCATCGTAGGGCCAAGCCAGGATGGAACTGCTGATCCGCAGGTCCGGATTCGATCGCCAGCCCGGCCATCGCTGACGGTAGGGCGGTAAGACGGTAACACGGGTTGCGCCGTCGCCTCCGCTCGCGTCGAGCTCTGCCCCACTGACCGCCGGCCCTCACCGTGCTGCCGGGAGTTTCCCCGCACGGCAAGGGCCCTCGTCGATTCCCCGGGGTGCGAGAAAATGGCTTTAGCAGTCTCAGGTCTCGCGTTTCTCGCCGCTGATTCCCATCTTGTAGCCTCATGTCCGAGATCACCTCCCGGCTCTCGGCCGCTTTCGCCGAGCGGTACCTGATTGAGCGCGAGCTCGGCGCGGGCGGGATGGCGACCGTCTATCTCGCGCACGACCGGAAGCACAAGCGCCGGGTCGCGATCAAGGTGCTGAGACCCGAGCTCGCGGCCGTGCTGGGCGCGGAGCGGTTTCTCCGCGAGATCGAGACCACCGCCGGTCTCCGACACCCGCACATCCTGCCGCTGTACGACTCGGGTGAGGCGGACGGGCTGCTCTACTACGTGATGCCGCTGGTCGAAGGCGAGTCCCTCCGAGAGCGGATCGACCGCGAGCGGCAGCTTCCCATCGACGACGCCCTGGCCATCGCGCGCGACGTGGCCGACGCCCTGGGCTATGCCCACGCCCGCGGCGTGGTCCATCGCGACGTCAAGCCGGAGAACATCCTGCTCGAGGGCAGGCACGCCGTGGTCGCCGACTTCGGTATCGCTCGCGCTCTGCGCGCGGCAGGCGCCGATCGGCTCACCGAGACCGGCCTGTCGATCGGCACGCCGATGTACATGAGCCCCGAACAGGCAGCGGGCGACGCCGAGCTGGATGGGCGGAGTGACCTCTATAGCCTGGGATGCGTGCTCTACGAGATGCTGGGCGGGCAACCACCGTTCACCGGGCCGACAGCCGAGGCGGTCACCCGACAACATCTGATCGCCGAGCCGGCCCCGATCACCAACCTGCGCCCCACCGTGCCGGACGGGGTCGTGGGGGCGCTGACACGGACCCTCGCGAAGAATCCAGCCGACCGCTTCAGCCCGGCGGCACAGTTCATCGCGGCCTTAGCGGTCACAGACGTCGCGATCGCGTCTGCGCGGGCCCCGACGGCGCGGCGATCACTGCTTGGACTCGCCCTCATCGCTAGCAGCGTGCTGATCGCGATCATCGCGGCCTGGTTTGGTGGCCGCGTGCTGCGTGGGCCTGGCTCGGGCGCACGGATCGAGCGGATCGCCGTCCTGCCGATGGACAACCAGACGGGTGATTCGACTCAGGCATTCTTCGCCAATGGAATGACACGTGAGTTGATCGGGGTGCTGACCGACGCCGACGTGCGTGTGCTGGGCCACCGCGCGGTGACCGCCTACGCGAACACGAGCCTCTCGGCGGCGCAGATCGCGCGGGAATTGGAGGTGGACGCGATCGTGTACGGTGCCGTCATTCAGGCGGGCGACGTGATCCAGGTGGCCGCCGAGCTCACGGACCCGGGGACCAACGAGAACCTGTGGGCGAAGACCTTTTCCCGGCCGGCACCCGACGTCGTGACCCTGCAGCGTGAGATCGCGCTCGAGATCGCCCGGGGGATCGAGGCCCGCCTGAGCCCGGACCAGGAGCGCGCTCTCGGCGCCGCTCCACCGGTCGACCCCCGGGCCTATGCGCAGTATCTCCTAAGCCAGGAACAGCTCAACCTGCGCACGCCGGAGAGCATCCGACGCAGCATCACCTACCTCGATCGATCGCTCGGCCTGGACTCCACCTTTGGCCCGGCCTGGGCGACGCTCGCGCTCGCCAATACGATGGGCTTCTTCTACAGCGTGCTCTCACCCGACTCTGCCCGGGTGGCGACGGAGCAGGCGACGGATCGCGCGCTCGCGCTCGACTCGACGCTCGGTGACGCCCTGATCGCACGCGGGCTGATGCGCTATTTCCTGGATTGGGACTTCACCGCTGCCGCCGAGGATCTGCGACGTGGCATGGCTCGCCACCCGACCACGCTCGCACAGGCGTTCTACACGTACTTTCCCTGGGGGGCAGGGCAGCATGATGAGGCGACCCGCGTCGCGCTGCATCTGGTCGAGGTGGAGCCGACGACCGCCCAGTGGCAGGGCGACGCGAGCTGGATTCGTTGGGGAGCCGGCGACACAGCGGAGGCGCGGGCCTATTCGCTACGGGCGATTGAGCTCGACAGCACCTTCGCAGAGCCCAATCTGATCCTGGCGTTCATCGATGCCGACGGCGGTGACACCGCTGCTGCACGCCGCTCGGCGGCGCGAGCGGCGCGGCTGGCCCCCGGCTACCCGCTGCTTCCGGTGCTCGACGGGTATGTCCTGGCGCGGGCCGGGGATACCACCGGAGCGCGCCGCGTGTTGCGTGAGATGCCTCGCGAGGGTCTGCTCGCCCAGCGGGCGCTGGTACACGCGGCGCTGGGCGAGAAGGATTCGATGTACCTGTACTTCGAGCGCGCGATCGACGCCCGCGAGCCCGAGGCGCTCTGGTTTCCCACTGTCGTGCCGGCCCTTCACCCCCTGCGGCACGAGCCGCGCTACCAGGCGTTGTTCGAGCGGATGGGCCTGCCGGAGGAGTGGCGTCGCTGACCGGCGTGCCCACTCGGCTCTCTCGACTGCTCTCACGGACCGCTATCGTATCGACCGTCGCTGGGCCTGGACGAGACGCTGTTGCACTCGCTTGGCCGACAGACGGCCTCTGAAGACGCCGGACGCTCTGCTCTTCCGTGAATCGTGCCTGCTTCATGAGCCCCTCCCCCCCAGGCAGATAGTCCGATCTCTAGGCTCATGGACCTGGCGTCGGGTGCGTCATTACTCAGCGGCTGAGGCGAGGCGCCTGAACCGGGGGCGGTCCCGCAGCGGATCGAAGGTGGGGTCGACCCGCAGCCACCCACGGGAGAGGTAGTACGGGACCGAGAGCAGCGACTCCAGGTGGTCCAGCGCCTTCTCTGGCTCACCGGCGAGCAGGTAGATGCGCACGAGTTGATGTTCCGCATACGTGGCGTCGATGGCCAGGCCGTCCGTCGCGGCGACATCGACGCCGCGCACACCTGCGCGAATCGCGTCCTCGCGCCGCCCCAGGTATGCCAAGGCCAGTCCCAGGTTCGTGAACGACGCGCGATTTCGTGCCGGATCGGCGCGCAACCGGGCGTCGATGATCAGGCGAGCGGAGTCGGCGTTGGCGCGTGCCAGTGCCTCGTTACCCTGCAAGGCGTAGATCTGCATTCGCACCAGACTCCACTCCAGCCGCTCACGCAGGAAGGCCGACTGGGGAAGCCGGAGGACCAGGTCCTGCTGAGCGCGGCTCAACACCCAGTACAGGTCGTAGTAGCTGGCCAGATGGAGGGCGAGCGCCCCTTCGTCCACTCGTTGGGCTGCACGTCGAATGACGTCCTTGGCAGAGTCGAGATCTCCCTCTGCCAGGTGCACCATGGCCTTCTGGATGATCAGCGAGAGGTTCAGCGAGTCGAGGACCAGCGCCCGGTCGTACGCCTCGTGGGCCTCACGATGCCGGCGGAGGCGGAGCAGCAGATATCCCCTGGCCCCCGCCGTGCTCCCCGAGCGGGGGTCGAGTCGCTGCGCTTCGGTGATGTGCGCGAGCGCATCGTCCCAGCGCCCCAACTGTTGCTCCGCAAGCGCGGCTTGCACGAGCAGGTCGACATGACCGGGTGCCGTGCGCAGCCCCCGCACGGCGGCATCGACCGCGCGGCTGGCGTCGCCTGCGACCCACAGGTAGTAACGCACGAGCGCGCCATACCCGTCCCCGTCGGTCGGGGCCAGTTCGAGCGCACGTTCCGCCGCACGACGCGCCTGCTCACCCACAGCGGTATCGTCCGTGGCGATGTAGAGACCCGAGGCCGCATGACTGAGCCCGCTCCAGGCGTCGACAAGCGTCGAGTCGAGGGCAACCGCCTGTTGGAAGAGGTTGATTGCCTGCCTGAGGGACGTCGCGTCGTCCTTACGAAGGCCCTCCTCTCGGGCCCGCAAGTACGAGTCGTATGCCATGGGGTTGGTCGTGTGAGGCGCAGCAACCTGCTCCCGTCTGGCCGCGCCGAGGGTCACGTCGAGGGCATCCGCCACGCGCAACGCGACGTCCGGTCGCATCCGTACGACATCTGTGAACGCTGCGCTGAGCGTCTGCTGCCATCTGATATCGCCGGTATGCACGTCGATCAACTCGGGCACCAACTCCACGCGACGCTGACCGTCGGCCTCCTCGACCCACCGAACCGTGCCGGTGAGGAGATAGTCGATGTCGAGTTCCCTGCCGATCTCCCGCGGCGACTTGTCGCTGCCCGCATACGGGTTCGAGCTTTCCCGCGCGATGACCCGCAGCTCCCCCAGACTGACGAGTTCCGCTCGGATCTCGTCGGCCAAACCCTCGGCGAAGTACGCATCGTCGGTGGCACCCAGGTTCTCGAACGGAAGGACCGCAAGGCGCGGGACACGCCCCGCCTCGCCCGCCCGGCCCCCGCGGACGAGTAGCACGGTAGCCACGGTTGCCCACACGAGCAGGGCGAGTACGCCGCCTGCGGCCCAGGTTCGCCGCGTAAGCCGGCGCCTGACCCCCCGCCACGCGGCTGTCACGCCTCGGCGCCGCTCCTGGCCTTCCGTCAGGATGAGCAAGGCCGCACCAACCGCCGCAAGGAGCGCCGCGAAAGCAAAGGTCCACGACGGCAGGCCCAGTTGCTTCGTCAGGACATAGGCCGCTGCGAGCACACCGGCTGTCGCCACGCCGAACTGTGCCGCCACGCGCATGGACGTCATCTCACGCAGCGGCTCCGTCGACGGCCGGCTGTGCAGCCGGTCGAGCGCGTCCTGGAGTGACCGAAGAACCTCGGTGGCTGTCTGGAAGCGATCCTCCGGGTTGCGCGCCATCGCTCTTGCCACGGCGGATTCCAGGCCCTCGGGTACGTCGTCTCGTACGGCTCGCAACAGCGGTGGGTCTTCCGTGAGGCTCTTGGTCAGGATGGCCTGCGCCGTCGGCCCCCTAAAGGCCGGTTCGCCTGCCAGCATCTCGTACAGAACGGCTCCGAGAGCGTAGATGTCTGCCCGCCCGTCCACCGGCTCTCCCGACGCCTGCTCGGGACTCATGTACGGCGGGGAACCGACCACGATTCCGGTAATCGTGATCCCGCCTGCATCCTGCATGACCCGGGCGATGCCGAAGTCTGATACGAGCGCGTTCTCCGCCTGCAACAGGATGTTCTCCGGCTTGATGTCACGGTGCACGATGCCACAGCCGTGGGCGTATGCCAGCGCCTCGGTGACTTGGCAAGCGAGACGCACTGCCTCCTCCACGGCGAGTCGACCGTCTCGATGCAGACGGGTCCTGAGCGATCCCCCCTGCACGTGCGGCATCACATAGTAGGGGGTGCCGTCGACTTCGCCCGAGTCGTGCACGGGCAGGATGTGCGGGTGACTCAAGTTGGCCGCAATCCGAATCTCGCTCAGGAACCTCTCGGCTCCCACCGTGGCGGCCAGGTCGGGATGCAGTGTCTTCACGGCCACCCGGCGGCCGTGCCGGAGATCTTCAGCGAGATAGACTGCCGCGGCTCCCCCGCGCCCAAGAAGGCACTCGAACCGGTATCGGTTGCCGAGGGCCGCTTGCAGACGGGGTAGTGGATCGGACATCTCGGCCGTCGGAAGGAGTTACACCAAGATACACGCAGCTGTCAGCGTCGGAAGGATGTGCCTTCCCCGGAGGCACCGCACTGGAATGCGGGACGCAGGTCACGAGCGGCAAGGCCGTGGTGAACGCCCACCCCCGACGATTCCTGGACAGCCTCCGGTTGTAGGCGGACCTCCCCCTCACGGCCGGGCCACCGGCCCGGTCGCAGTTCAGATTCTGATGTCCGCTTCCGTGCCGACTGCGCGCCTCGGTTGAGTTGTGCCTGGTCCGTGGATCGGCTGCGAAAGCTCACCCTTCCCCGGCGACACCACATGCGGGCGGATACGGACCGGGGAGCCCGCGCTGCACCGCTTCAGCCAGCATCGCCTCGGTTGCCGTTGCGCCGATCCGCGTCACGCCGAGGGCACGCACGCGGAGGAGATCGTCGAGGATGCGGATGCCGCCCGCCGCCTTCACCTGCACCGTGGGCCCGGCGTGGCGCCGCATGAGCGCGAGATGATGGTCCGTGGCGCCACGGTAGTTGTAGTCGCCACCGGCCTGCTTCGTGAAACCGAAGCCCGACGACGTCTTGACGAATGCCACGTCGTGCTCGGTGCACAGCTCGCACAACCGCACGATGTGCGCGTCCTCCAGGTAGTCGTTCTCGAAGATGACCTTCAGGATCGCGCCGCGGTCCGTGCAGGACCGGTTCAGCTCCTCCAGTTCGTGTGCAACATACTTCCAATCGGCGCCAAGCACCTTGCCGATGTTCACCACCGCGTCGATCTCGCGCGCGCCGTCCTCGATGGCCCGGGCGGCTTCCGCCACCTTGAGATCGATGTGGCCGTTGCCGTGCGGGAAGCCGGCCACCGCACACACACCGGTCGCAGAACCGGCGAGCACGCTCGCTGCGAGCGGCACCGCGTAGGGTTTGACGCACGCGGTGGCGCAGCCGTGGTCGCGCGCCATCTCGAGACCGGCCGTCACCTGGGCATCCGTCATCGTCGGATGCAACAGCGAATGATCGATCATCGCAGCGAGATCGGCGACCGATGGGGTGGCGCTCATGCCGTCATCTTGTGCGAGGATCGAGCCATGCGCAACTCGGCGACCGCTCACCGATGCGCCGAGTCTTCACCTACATCGGGAAGGCAGTCGCTCAGTCCGGTGTGATGCTCACCACCAGCCGCCGACACCGAGACAACGGCGCTGCACATGCGATCGTCGCTCGCGTACGCGTCACGGTACACCGTGTTGGTGCGCACCGACCAGGGGTCGGCGTACATCCGCCTGAACACGTAGATGGCGGTCTCGTCGTACGCGACGCGGCTCTCGCTCGGTTGGCTGGGCTCGCCGCGATACTGCGGCAGCAGCGCCGCCACACTTGGAGCCCGCAACCTCACGGGACGGTACGGGGGCGCTCCCAACCCGCTCAATCGTTGGAAACTCGTCCTCTGGAAGGGCACGCCCCGCGGCGTGTTTACGGTGATTCCCCTGTCGCGAAGGCGCCTGGCAACACGCATTGATGGGGTGCGCATCGTCACCGCACGCTGATCCGGGATGCCCACGCGCACGGCGTCTACCAGAATCGACGGTACTCCTCGTCGGTGACGGGATCCAGCCACACCGTTTCGCCCGCGAGCGCGTTCGTGACGACGGCAACGTGCGCAAGCCCGCTGGACGGTGTGGCGCCGTGCCAATGCACCACGTCAGGGCGGATCTCGACGACATCGCCCGCTCGTATGAGCTGAATGGGTCCCCCCTGCTCCTGGTAGTATCCGGCTCCGTCGGTGACCAGCAGGATCTGGCCGCCGGGATGCGAATGCCAATCAGTGCGTGCGCCAGGCTCGAACGTCACATGGCCGATGCGCGCGCCGAACGCCTCCTCATCCGTAACCAGCATTTCCACCCATACAGCCCCGGTGAAGCGGCCGCCGGTGACTTTCCGCCCCATGGGGAAGACGGCGCTTGCCATGCGACGGTCCGCAACCTCGGCCGGTCGCTCCGCTGGATCGGCGCCTTCGGCCCTGCCCGGATCACCGGGGTCTGACCCCGTTTGAGCCAGTACTTGGGACAGCAGCGCTCGAGCGGCGCTCGCCTCGACTTCGCCCACGGCCGACGCAACGAGGTCAACGAGCTGCTCGAGCTGGGGCTCCGTGACACCCACACGCAATGCCAATCGCATGTGCCCGCGTGCATAGGGCTCGACCCCGCCCATGCTGACGAGCGCAGCGACGGTCGTGATCTCCCTGTCTTGGTGGCTGAGCACACCCCGGCCGAAGATGTCGGCGAACAGGTGCTCCTTGAGGAAGCGCTCCACGGTAGGGAAGAAAGCCGCGTACCCGGTCCTCGGTCGGTTTCGTGGGCGCCCGGTGAGCGCTTCCAACACTCGTGCGCCCTGTGCATACCTGTCCTCGTAGCCGACGTCCGCTGCCGTCGTGCCGATCTCGTCGGTGATGCCCTGCGTCTCCCTGTCCTCCAGTACCGCCATGAAGGTGTTGATACCGCCAAGGCTCCGGGGAAAGCCACAGTACGCGGACAGCTGCAGCAGGACTTCCTTGATTTCACTTATCGTGAGTCCGGAATCCAGTCCGCCGTGCAGCGCACGTGTCAATCGCTCCAGATCGCCCGTGGCGGTGTGAGACGCGATGCGCACGATGCTGCGTTGCTGCGCGCTCAACGACTCGGTGTCGCCCGAGCGATCCTGCGCCTGCAGCGTGCCGGCCGTCCCGAGCAGCAGGACGGCGATGGCAATCAAGATGCAGCTCTTTGCGTCGTCCATTCTCGCTTCCTTGTCATCCCGAGCGACTGAGGAGATCTCCCCCGTCGAGGCATTCTCGGGCGTGAAAGATCGTTCCAATGCGCCCCTTTTCGCCGGGCTCCGGTCGGGATGACACCCCTCACTTGAATGGCATCGATCCTGAGCCGTGATCCCGTAGAACCGCACCGACCTGGTCAGATACCACCACGTGATTGTATGCTGACCCTCGACTCGAAGGCCTGAGCGATCACATCCAGTCTCGCCTTCCTGGGATCTGGCTTGCCGACCGGTGTGCCATCGGACTCGATATCGAGGATCTCCTCAGTGTGAGTCTTGTAGGCGGGCCACAGCGGCAGTCCCTTACCATTGGGGTCACCGGTCTTGGCGAAGTTTGCCCAGTAGGTGTTCATCGTCTGCGCCAACGCTCGATCTTCCGGTGTTGCCTCAGGCGCACCCCAGCGGGTATCCAGGGTGTTGAACACGTACGGGACGTCAGATCCGTGTCCGGCGCCATATTGCATTCGTTCCTGCATTGCCTCGGGGACGTAACCGAAATGGTAGATGTAGGCCGGTTCTCCCTTTGCGACGATAGCCCTTGCGGCGAAGCGGCCCGGCTCAGCCCATACCCAGTCAGTGTTGAACTTCGTGACTACCTCGGCGAATTCGTTGTTGCCGTCAGGATCATAGGCAGCCCGTGCCTCACCTTCCAGTTCGCCGAACAGCGAAAACAGTTCTTCCTTCGAACCGCTGGTACTGACGAAGGCGCCACCTATCTCCCCACTGCAATTCCCGATGATGAGCGGAACGCGCGCCTGGCGGCCGGCCTCGTAGGCGCTCTCGGCAGTTTCTACAACGAGCTTGCCGTCCAGGATTGGACCCGAGTAGATCCGCGGACCTTCTTGGCCATCAGTCTCCTGACCTCCGTCGACGATCTCCTCGACGCTCAGGGCGCGGAGTCTGGCCAGTGCCGCTGCATCCGTACCCTCTATTCCGTGCTTGCGGGCGAAGTTCATTCCGATCGTCTCCGCCGAAACGGGGTAGAGGGGATCGGCATTGTCTTCACGAATCGGCCTACCGGTGAGAACGCCGTCTCTGCCGCCGCCGGATTCGCTGATTGCTTTGTGGAAGAGGCCTCTTGCATCCGGTATGGTCATGAGCGAATGCACCGACACACCACCGGCGGAGAAACCGAAGATCGTGATATTGTTCGGATCGCCTCCGAACGCGGCGATGTTATCCTGTACCCACTTCAGCGCGGCGATCTGGTCCATGTAGGCGTAACTGCCCTTGGGTTCTTCCGGGTGCTCGGCACTCAATGCAGGGAATGCAAAATGACCGAGTCGTCCGAGCCGGTAGTTGAAGGTCATCAGAATGACGCCTTGTTTCGCAAATGCATCTCCTGCGGTACCAGGACCTGAGCCGCTTCCACCGACAAAGGCCCCACCGTGGATCCACACCATGACCGGCAGCTCTGCCCCCGGCGCGGCCCCGGCAGGCCGCCACATATTGAGAAACAGGCAATCTTCCGAGGAGCCTTCCGCAATTCCTCCGGAACCGCGCGGCCATCCTGCCTGCGCACAGTTTGCGCCGAACTCGCTTGCCTCGCGCGCTCCCTGCCACGGTGACACGGGCTGGGGCGGGCGCCAGCGGAGCGCTCCGACCGGAGCGGCGGCATAGGGAATTCCCCTGAAGCTGTCGACATCCCCTTCCGTCACGCCGCGCACCACGCCGGAGGCGGTCCGAACGGCCGGGTTCGTGTCTTGCGCAAGGGTAGCCGTCGGCTGAGCATGGAAACCGAAACCGATGAGGACGGCTAAACCTGCCAGGGAAGCTCTGCACAAGTCTCCGGCATCTCGCTCCGGCCGCTGCAGTGTGCGCCGTGGGTGAGCTGGTAGCCCGGGCACCGCCTCACTGACGCGTCCTCCGCGACCAGCCGTTCGACTTGTGCAGAGGTTCTCTAGTGGCCTTCTCATGTCGTTGGCCTCGTGTCTCGGTGTGTTCAAGATTGCGGAAGATCCATTCGATTCTCGATCGCTATCCGTCACCCTGAGTGAGCAACCTGGTGAACGACAGCGACGCCAGCCGCCAGCGACCATCCTGCTGCACGTACACTTCCGTGACCACGAACGGATTGGTGACCTCGTTGCCGCCGACCACGGCGTCCAGCCGGATCCGGTTCAACAGGATGGCGGTCGAGTCGATGACATTCACCGAGACCTCGTGAATCTCCGCATGCTTGTAGTGGATGCCCCCGCCGCGGATGACCTCGAGCTCCCGCTCCCTCGACATCGTTCCACCCATGTGGACGAAGACGGCCTTCTCGTGGAAGAGCGCGGCCAGGGAATCCACCTGTCGATCCGACATCCAGCGCCACTTGATCGCGGAGAGATCGATGATCTCTTGTTCCACACTCGTCTGCTGTGCGCCGGCACACTGCACGCCGATCATCAGGGCGAACAGTCCGAGGATTGACGCTCTCATGTCAGTCCAAACCTTTCTCCGCGAGAAACTCGGATAGCAGATCTGCGATCTGGAGGTTGTTCAGATCCGAAAACGGAAAGTGCGTGTTGCCTCGGATACCGAGCTCCGGCAGATGCACCAGGGTCACGTCGCCACCATGACGGTTCACGGCATCCCTCCACAGCCGTGCCATGGCCAGGCGCACCCGCCATCCGTCCTGTCCCGGGTTGGCGGTTGCCTCGTCGGGAATGTTGTCGCCGTAGTAAATCACGATGGGGATCTCGGTGAGCCGCATGAAGGCCGCCAGCGGCACGGCAACGGGCTCGAGCGTGCCACCGGAGCTTGGCATGGGCGGTGGCACTTCTCCCTCCGGGAACAGGAATCCGCTTCCCGGCTCGTAGGAGGCGATGGCTTTCACGTTCCGATTGGCGACCGCGGTGCGCCAGCCCATCCCACCCGAGTGGGAGTGCGTCACGAGAACGGCCGGGCCGATCCTGTCGAACAGTGCCGACACCGCGCTCGCCATGACATCGATGTCGATGGGCCCGGTGCTCGGCGTCATTGAGCGGAAGTACTGATCCAACGCAGCCGAGTCGCGCGAGAACTGAACTCCCTCGAAGTAATCCGGCCAAATACCGATACGGAACGTGCCAAACCACTGCTGCTCGTCTGGTGTCGGCGTAATGGTGGCGGCGACCGTGCTGCGCCCGGCGTCACCTCTGCGCGGCTGGTCGATGACATACACCGGAAAACGCCTTCGCAAGAAGATGTTCTGAAATCCTTCCCGCCCGTCCGGTGTCGTTTCCCACGTCTTGGAGAACTGTCCAAACCCGTGCCACATCACGAGGGGCAGCTCCCGCGCGTCGGCAGGAACCTGATAGAACACATAGGCGTGATCGCCGCGGAACGTCTGGCCAGCCGGGGTCGGAGTGTACGGATCGAACGTGCCGGGATTGGCGATCACCGTTCCGCCGACGAGGAAGCTGCCCTGCTCCTGGACGAGCATCACGTCGTCGCCGGCGGTGTCGCCTCCAGTGGCGCAAGCCGGTGCCATGAGCGGGAGGAGGGCAACGGCGATCACCCCAACGCGAGTGATGCGATGGTGTGCCGCTGCGCGACGGGTGGACCCACCTCGTGTTCCGTTTGCTGCGGTCGGCGCTGGCATGGCTCTCCTCAACGGCCGGTCAGGCTCTCATGGTAGTCGGGGTACCGGGCGCCTTGCACCGTGACCTGCGACGCGGCGCGTTCGATCTCCTGGCGATCGTGGGGCGTGAGCTCGATCGCCGCCGCGGCGAGGTTTTCGTCGAGGCGGTGCAGCTTCGTGGTGCCCGGGATCGGCACGATCCACGGTTGCTGCGCGAGCAGCCAGGCGATCGCGAGCTGCGCCGGCGTCACGCCCTTCGCTGCCGCGATACGACCGAGCAGGTCGACCAGTGCGCGATTCGCCTTTCGCGCCTCGGGTGAGAAGCGAGGTACGATGTTGCGGAAGTCGGAGCTGCTGAACGTTGTGGTCTCGTCGATCGTGCCCGTCAGGAAGCCCTTGCCGAGGGGGCTGAAGGGCACGAAGCCGATGCCCAGCTCCTCCAGCGTCGGCAGGATCTCCGCTTCCGGCGCTCTCCACCACAGGGAGTATTCGCTCTGCAGCGCCGCGACCGGCTGCACGGCGTGTGCGCGGCGAATGGTTTGCGCACCCGCCTCCGACAGGCCGAAGTGCCCGACCTTTCCCTCCTGGATCAGGTCCCCGACGGAGCCGGCCACGTCGTCGATCGGCACGCTCTGGTCGACTCGATGCTGGTAGAACAGGTCGATGCGATCCGTCCGGAGACGTTGGAGGGATGCCTCGGCGACGGCGCGGATCCGCTCCGGGCGACTGTCCAGTCCCTTCTGCGGCGTGGCGTCGGCCCACCCGAACTTCGTGGCGATCACGACCTGGTCGCGCACCGGGGCGAGGGCTTCGCCCACCAGCGCTTCGTTCGTGAACGGCCCGTAGGCTTCGGCGGTGTCGAAGAACGTGACGCCCCGCTCCACGGCGGCCCGGATCAGCCGGATGCCGTCCGACCTGTCCGTTGGGATCCCGTAGCCGAAGCTGAGGCCCATGCAGCCGAGTCCGATGGCCGATACCTCCGGGCCGTCGCTTCCCAATCGTCTGAGCTGCATCGGCTGACCCTTCCGGGATCGACCTCATCCCGAATCTCGTCCCTTGACCACTTGAATAGAACTCCAGGAACTTACACGTCCCACGCCACACCGCAGTTTGATAGCAGCGCACGTTTCTTGTATGATCTTGCAAGATCGCCACCGCAACGCGCCGGCCAGGGAGGGCTGACCGTGACAGTGCAGCCGCGGACGGAAGAGCACGATATCGGCCGGGAACGGGTCGCCAGGGCCGAGCTCGCCGAGCGGATCATGCGTCATGTCGTGGAGGACGGGAGGGTCGAAGTAGCGCCGGGACTGTTCCTCTTCAGATATGCCGCGCCGGCCGGGCCACTGTATTCCGTCAGTGAGCCGTCGTTCTGCGTGATCGTGCAGGGGAGCAAGGAGCTGTTCGTCGGCGACGAGCGCTATCGCTATGACGCATCCCGCTACCTGCTCGTGTCCGCCGAGGTCCCGGCGGTGGGCCACATCGTCGAGGCGTCGACGGACCGGCCGTATCTCGCCGTGCGTGTGGCACTCGATCCTGCAGTCGTGACGGCGGTCTTGACCGACGCCGGCCTCGCCGTCGCGCGCTCGGATGGCGCCGACAAGGCCGTCGCCGTGAGCCGGCTCGACCTGGACCTCCTCGACGCGGTGGTGCGGCTCGTTCGGCTCGTCGACTCGCCGCGCGACTACGATCAGCTTGCGCCGCTCGCCGCACGCGAGATCGTGTACCGCCTCGCGCGGGGCGAGCAGGGTCGGCGCCTCCGCCAGATCGCCGTCATCGACGGCCGCGCACACAGGATTGCCAGGGCGATCGCGCTCCTGCGCAAGGACTTCGACAAGCCGCTCCGCGTTGCCGGGCTCGCCCGGCAATTGGGCATGAGCGTTTCCGGCCTGCACCATCAATTCAAGGCCGTCACCGCCATGAGCCCGCTGCAGTTTCAGAAGCACTTGCGGCTGGAGGAAGCTCGCCGGCTCCTGCTGACGGGTGAGGTCGACGCCGCGACCGCCGGATATGAGGTCGGGTACGATGACCCGTCACACTTCAGCCGGGAGTACAAGCGACACTTCGGCCAACCGCCGATACGCGACGTCGAACGCTTGCGCGCTGTGGCCGTGCATCACTAGCGGCACGTTCGGCGGTAATCGGCGTTGGAGCGGAGCCGTGCGAACCGGAAGGCCGCCGTACCCGTGATCGGCCAGCCACGGGCCGTGTTGTGCCGTACGCCGCCCTGCTAGGGCTTCACCCCTCGAATCGCGACGTAGTCACCCCGATCGAATCCCTCGCTCGGCTGCTCTACGCGGTCGTTCGAGTACTTCGGGTGCGCGGTCAGCGTCTGCGCGTAGCGGAGATCGCTGAACCCCACCTCCTGGAGCAGATCGGCCTTTTCCTCCGTGGTGCGCCAGTTGGCTGATGCAACGAACTCCACTGGGTACGGATGCGGCGGTGCGACCTTGCGGAGATGTGCGTCGTCCCACGTGCCGCGCACGCCGGCGAAGCTGTAGAGAAGCCCGTAGGAGCTTTCCGCCGGCACGTCAAGGACCACGATGGCGCCGCCTGAGCGGAGCACGCGATGCCCCTCGGCAAACGCAGCGCGGAGATCCGCGATGTACCCCGGTGTGCCGTTCATGATGACCGTATCGAATTCCTCGTCTCCCAGGGGGATCTGCTCCGCGCTACCGGGCACAACGTCCATCCCGCGCTTCCTCGCGATCTCTGCCATGCCCTCGGCCGGCTCGACCCCGTGGCGGATGTCGATCCCGTGGTCGGTGCGCAGCAGGTACTCGAACAGGCCACTCCCGCAGCCCACGCTCAATGCGTGGCCCGGATCGCCGAGGACCTGCTTCAACAGGAGCACCTCCGACTGCAACACGTTCCGATTCTGGAGGAACCAGGCGTCATACTTGTCTGCGTACTCGTCAAATGGTTCCTGCGGCATGGACCGGTTCCTCTCCGCTGAGTGTGGGCAAGGCCCTGTGGTTTCGGTTGCCGTTAGCGCGACCCGACCGGCTCACCTACCGATCGACCATCCTCTGCAAATGGGCTGGGTACCGGTCTCCCAGCACCTCGACGTGCGAGACTACTGCGTCAATCTCGCGCCTGTCGCTCTCCGTGAGCTCGACAGCGGCTGCGCCGAGGTTCTCCTCCAACCGGTGCAGCTTGGTCGTGCCCGGAATCGGCACGATCCAGGGTTGCTGCGCCAGCAGCCAGGCAATCGCGATCTGCGCCGATGTGACGTTCAGCCGTGTTGCGATCCCGGCAATCACGCGGACCAACGCCCGGTTCGCTTTCAGAGCGTCGGGCGTGAATCGAGGGAGGTTGAGGCGGAAGTCGCTGCTGTCGAAGCTCGTGGATTCGTCGATCGTGCCGGTGAGGAAGCCCCGACCCAGTGGGCTGAACGGCACGAACCCGATGCCCAACTCCTCGAGTGTCGGGAACACCGTGCCCTCGGGCTCCCGCCACCACAGCGAGTACTCGCTCTGCAGTGCGGTCACCGGCTGCACCGCGTGCGCACGGCGGATCGTCTCGGCGCCGGCTTCGGAGAGACCGAAGTGCTTGACCTTGCCCTCCTGTATCAGGTCCCGCACCGTGCCGGCCACGTCCTCGATCGGGACGTTCGGGTCCGGCCGGTGCTGGTAGAATAGATCGATCCGATCCGTCTCGAGCCGCTTGAGGGAAGCGTCGGCCACGGCGCGAATCCGCTCCGGGCGGCTATCCAACCCCTTCTTAGGGAGACCCTCAGCGAAACCGAACTTCGTGGCGATCACCACCTCGTCACGAATCGGGGCGAGCGCTTCGCCCACCAGCTCTTCGTTGGTGAATGGACCGTAAGCCTCGGCGGTGTCAAAGAACGTCACGCCGTGGTCGGCTGCGGCCCGAATCAGCCGGATGCCGTCCTCTTTGCTGACGGCGGGGCCATACCCGAAGCTCAGTCCCATGCAGCCGAGGCCGATGGCCGAGACCTCGAGGTCGCTACCGAGTGTGCGCCGCTGCATTGATCCTCCTTCGAGGCTTGATCAGTGTGTTGTGTCGTCGCGCCCAGGCGTCACACTCACCTGTCAGTCAGCGCCGATTCAGGGGAGCGCACCCCCACCAATCCGATCTTCGAGAACGCCTCCCGGAACTCCCTCAGCTCGTCAGGAGAGAACGTGACGTCGGTTGCCCCGAGATCTTCCTCCAGGTGATGAAGCTTGGTCGTGCCGGGGATGGGCACGATCCACGGCTGCTGCTCCAGGAGCCAGGCGAGCGAGAGCTGAGCAGGTGTGGCGCCTTTCCGCCGCCCCCACGCGCGAACCAGATCGAGAAGCGCCATATGTGCCCGGAGGGCGTCGGGCGTGAAATACGGAACGGAAGCGTGCCGGGATTCCTCGGCAAAGCGGCTGTATTCGTTGAACTTGTCCCCGAGAAACCCGCGACAGACCGGGCCCCACGGGACGAATCCGATCCCAAGCTCCTCGCACGTGGCCAGCAGCGCGTCCTCAGGAAAGCGCTGGACGAGCGAGTATTCGGTCTGGAGCGCCGTGACGGGGTGGACGGCGTGCGCTCGCCGTATGGTCTGCGGTGAGGCTTCGGAGAGGCCGAAGTGGAGCGCTTTCCCCTCGGCGATCAGCTCGCTGACCGTCCCGGCAACGTCCTCGATCGGGACCTCAGGGTCGACGCGATGCAGGTAGAGCAGGTCGATACGATCCGTCCGCAGCCGCCGCAACATGCCCTCCACGGCCGCTCGGATGTGTTCGGGTCGGCTGTTCCGTCCGGCCCTGCGACCATTCTCGAAGGCGAATCCGAACTTGCTGCCGATGACGACCTGATCGCGCACGGGCGCGAGCGCCTCACCAACGTACTCCTCGTTGGTGAACGGGCCGTACACCTCGGCGGTATCGAAGAAGGTGACGCCGAGGTCCACGGCCCCGCGGATGACGGGGATCATCTCGTCCTTGGGCCTGGGTGGGTTGTAGCTGCCACTCGTCATGCTCATGCACCCCAAGCCGATGGACGAGACTTCCAGCGTGCCGAGCATGCGCCGACCACCCTGCGGTGGCTCCGGTCGTGCCCTGATGCCGGTCGCGCCCTGCACCGCCGAGTTCGTGCCAAGCCCCTGCGCCTGGGCACCAGCAGTCAGGGTGACCATCGACGCTGTGACCCCGAGCCCGGTAGCCAGGAACTCTCGGCGGGCTAGCGTAGCCGTACTGTCGTCACCCATATGACCCTTCCGTTCGTTGCGCATGGAGATCACCCTCTTCGTGAAACGGAATCCGATCCAACGCTTGGTAGCGGCTACGAGGTCATCCTGCGCTGCCAGGGCTCGCGCCGATGTCTGACCTCGCTGCGGCACCGCTCCTCGTACCTGCTGACCGGGCGTGACGGGCGCGCCACTCGCCGGGCGGGCTCCCCTCCCAGTCGTGGAATGCCCGGAAGAACGAGTGGGCGTCTTCGTACCCCAAGAGGTAGGCGGTCTCGTTGAGCTCCATCTTCGAATGGAGCAGGTAGTGCCGGGCCAGCTCGCGGCGGGCCTCCTGCATCAGCTGCTGGAACGTGGCACCCGACTCGGCGAGTCGCCGTTGCAGCGTCCGCGAGCTGACGCGCAGCTCTCTCGCGACCTCCTCGATCCCCGGCCGCCCCCGCGGCAAGAGCTGCTTCAGCATACCCTTGACCTGCTCGCCGATCGCGTCCGATGCGAGCGCGTGAGACAACTCGGCGTCGAGTTGCGGCGCGATCACCGCCCACAGATCCGGGTTGTGCGTGAGAAACGGTCGATCGAGCGCCGCCCTGGCGAACACGATCGTGTTGTGACGGGCGTCGAACGTCACTGGGCAGCCGAACTGCGCTTCGTACATCGGACGATTCCGCGCGGCATCGCGGAGCTCGATCCGCTTCGGGTCGATGGCCCCGCCACTCCCGCGGCGGGCGATGGCCACCACCCAGGCAAAGGCCAGGTCCACCAGCAGCGGCGGCTCCGTCTCCTGTGCGAGCAGGTACCGTAGCTCCACCCGGCTCTCGTCCCCTCGATCGACCACCACCAGCGCTTCTGGGCAGAAGAGCCGCTTGTAGCGCGCCATCCGCGCGAGCGCGTCCCGGAACGACCGCGCCGTCACGGCGGCAATACCGAGCGGGTCGTATCGCTCCAGCCGGTGCTCCGTGCCAAGCTTGAGGGCGATCGCCGGATCGCGGCTGGCTTCCGCGAGTCCGCGGTACAGCGCGAACAACTCCTCCGTGCTGAGGAGGATTCTCTGATCGCCGTCGAACAGCCGCGTCGGCAGGCCCGCATGCCGCAGCACGTCTTCCGGCTGCACGCCCAACTCTTCGAGCTTCCGCGCAAGCGCCGCGGAGATGCGAAACCGGCTCGTCATTCCCCCGCCTCCACCGTCGTGCTCGAGTCGCGCAGTACTAGCTGCCAGTCCGACTGAGTACAACCTAGGCCGCGCGCGGGCCGATGTCATTAGCGAAACGCGCCAACGTATTGGCGAGACGCGCCAGGAGGCGGCCGATTCCCAAGCGGCTGGAACGAGCCGGTCCCGCTGAGGAGTCGAGGAAGGAGGTCGCCCCGACACGCTCCGCGTGCGCGTCGCTCCTACCCCATCGTGGTGGCGGGCCGCGTGGTGGGACCCGCATTGGGAAAGCGTTCCCCTTCTCGCGCGGACCCATGACACCCGGCACTGGCGGAGCCAGGGAACAGAGGTCTATTCTAGCAAGTGCCGACGCCATTGGAGGATCCCGCCATGAGCATCGATGAGCAGTCGCAGTCGAGAAGAGCCTTCCTCTCCACCAGTCTGATGGGGGTTGCCTCAGTGGGATTCGCTGGGACGACGCCCGACGTGGCGGCTGCACAGCCGCGGCAGCAGTCGGGATCGGGACAGCCGATTCGCCGCACGTTGGGGAGGACGGGAGTCGAGTTGCCCATCGTGAGCATCGGCGCCATGAACAGCGATTCTCCCGCGCTCTATCATCGCGCCTACGACCTCGGTGTCCGCCACTTCGACACGGCGGAGGTCTACCTGCAGGGCAGAAGCGAAGAGGTGCTCGGCAGGTTCATCCAGGAGCGGGGGAATCGAGACGAGATCTGTCTATCGACCAAGATCGGGTGGAGCATCCGGAGAGTCGAGCGTTCTCAGTTCAGGAGTGAGCTGGAACGGACCTTCGAAGGCTGCCTGAACCGTCTACAGACCGATTACGTCGACATCCTCTATCACCACTCGCGGACGGACGCCGCTGGTGTGAACGACGAGATCGCCGCCGAGTACTTTGCGGAACTTCAAGAGCAGGGGAGGATTCGCTTCCCCGGGATCTCGACGCACTCGGGTCAGGCGGAAGTACTCGACGAAATGGCCAAGGGGGACTTCTGGTCGGTGGCGCTCGTGTCGTTCAACGTGACCATGGCGCAGAACGAGGAGCTCCGCACGGCGATGACGAATGCGGCGAGCAGAGGCGTCGGAATCATCGGCATGAAGGCGCTGGGTGGCGGACGGAGAGGACCCGGTTCCGATCCGAGCACGCCGGATGTCAATAAGACCGCCATGCTGAAGTGGGTGCTGAACCACGAAGCGGTGACCACGATCATCCCCGGTGTGACCACCTTCGATCAGCTCGATTTGGATTGGTCGGTGGCCTCCGACCTGACCTACACTGACGAGGAGCGGCGCTTCTTGGCTGAGGGGGATCGGTTGGGCATGCTGCAGTTCTGCCAGCAGTGCCGCGAGTGCGTCCCGACCTGTCCCAAGGGTGTCGACGTACCGACCCTGATGCGCACGTACATGTACGCCGCGCAGTATGCCAACTTCACGCATGCCCGCATGACGCTGGATGACATTCCGGCAGATCAGAGCATCTATGCGTGCGGCTCGTGTGCGACGTGCTCTGCTCGGTGCAGCAACGCGGTGGACATTGCCGGCAGGATCGGCACGCTGAGGTCCATGTACGTGGCCTAGGGAGCCTCTGCACAAGTCGAAGGACTGGTCGCGGAGGACGCGTCAGTGAGGCGGTGCCCGGGCTACCAGCTCACCCACGGTGCTCACTGCAGCGGCCGGAGCGACCTGTCGGAGACTTGTGCAGACCGTTCCTGGACAATTGGGAGGTCACACGGCGCCTTCGCGAGTCGAAGGCGTCATGCCTCTATCCGCCGGGCGCCTCGCGAGCGCCGGCGAGCCGGAGGCTGCTAGCGACCGAACGCGTTCAGTCGGGTCAGCAGCGACTCGCGGTCCGCGACTCCGGCGACACCGAGAACCCCGTCGGCCGTCCGCCGCACACCAGCGAACCCGCGGTACGGGATCTCGGTGTAGAGTACCTCTTCGCCACCATGCTCCAGACGGTCCCAGCGCTCCGCAAGGCCTTCCCATCCCGAGAGCGCCACGAATCCTTGCCAGGCTTCACCGCCATCCGCGTACTCGGCGTAGACGCAGTTCGTGAGTTCGGTCAGGCCGAGGTAGCCTTCGCGCTGAAACCCTTCGGTGCCTGCGATCCGTCCTTCCCGCGGCAGCCGATCGAGCTCCACAGGGAGCGCCGTATCACCGGGCAGTTGTGCGGCAAGCGCTTCGAGCAACGCACCGGCGCTCTGCTGCGTGAGCTCGCCTTCGAGCACGTTGATCTTCGCGTACGTGCTGCCCTTCAGCAGCAGCGCGAGGTAGGGTGGTGACACCGTCGCATCGGTCGCGCCCGATACGGCCGTGCGCTGGCCCGTCCGCTCGCGCGAGAAGACGCCGAACGCGTTCAGCGGCTCCCCCATGTCGTACAGATCCACCGTGACGACGAGATCGCCGGAGCTGAGGTCGGCCGTTCGACAGGCCTGCACGTCATAGGCGACGAACAGTTCGGCTGCACCGTTGATGTATTCCCACAGATTGTCGGCATCGTAGACGCGCACCTCGCCGACCGGCGTCCAGCCGTCGATGATAGGAAAGTCGCCGGCGGTATCCCCGGAGCATGCCAGGCCGGAGATCACGGTGATCAGGGCCGCACCGGCCAACCGGCGTGCCCACGCGATTCGTCGATTCATGGTCGTCATTCGCACCATCCGAATACGTGAGTGAATCCAGGTCAGCACCGGTGACGAGCCCCGTGCTGGCCCGGCCGGGGGACTCCTGCACGCGCCGAACGCGCTCACTGCAGCGGCCGGAGCGACTAGCCGGAGACGGGTGCAGACCTCACCAAGTTATCGCTGCCGTGCGGGTGCCGGGGGCAGTCTCGGGCCTCCGATCGAACGGTGGGCTCGCCAGGTCACGACGGCCAGGCGGATCATGTTGCCCTCCGCTCGAGCAGGATCTGATTCTCTTCCGAGCGCGATTCCCCTACCGACGTCACGTACACCGCCTTGCGGTCGTGGATCGGGCACGCGTACTCACACGCGCCGCATCCGGTGCACAGCGATGGATCCACATGTGGCCGCTGCACCGTCACCTCGTTGCCCTCGCGGTCCAGCACGACCGCTTCCTCGAGATAGATGGCCTTGGGTGACGTGGGACACCACTCCTCGCACACGATGCACGGTGACGCCATCGCCCACGGCAGGCAGCGCCCACGGTCGAAGAACGCGGTGCCGATGCGGACTGGGGGGGTCGAGTCGTCTCCGACCTTCTGCGGGAGCGTGAGCTCGCCGATCGCTCCGGTGGGGCACACCTGGCCACACAGCGTGCACGTGGGCTCGCAGTAGCCGATCTTGGCGATCAGCGTGGGCGTCCACAGTCCCTCGAGTCCCGCCTCGAGCAGCGCAGGGTGCAGCGCGTTGTTGGGACACACGCGCATGCACTGGCCGCACCGGATGCACCGCCCCAGAAAGTCGTCTTCGGCCTGGGAGCCTGGCGGGCGGATCACGAATGGGGAGCGGTTGACCTCGTGCCGATCGCCCGTGCGGAGCAGCGGTACGGCGACGACTCCTGCAGCCAGCGAGCCCACGAGCTTGCGTCGTGTGATGTCCACCTTTGGCGTGCCGGCCGGATTGCCCTTCGTGTCCTCCCGACCCGGGAAGAACGTGAACCTGAGCGCCCCCTCGGGACACGCGCCCTGGCAGTTGAGACACAAGTGGCACTCGCTCTGGCGCCAGCGGTGTCCCACGTCGGGGTTGTCTGCCCCCTGGCACGACAGGAGGCAGCGGTTACACCCCGTACACGCGGTGTCGTCTTTGTGCAGCCCGAAGATGGCGAACCGCGAGAACACGCCGAGTAGCGCGCCGAGTGGGCACAGGGCACGACACCAGAAGCGCGTGATGAACCGGTTGGCCGCCATGACGAGCAGGAACACGAGTCCGATGCTCACCAGCGCGTGGAAGTGCGCTTGGCGGAACGGCAGCGCGATGGCGGCGATCGCCTGGTACACGAAGTCGGCAGCGGTCCCGATGGCCACGATGCCCGTCGCGTCCGCTGCGGCTACGACCGCCCGGCCCAGCGTGTGCAGCGTGGGCAATACCCCGGTGCCGAGCGAGCGAGCCAAGAGCGGCAGCGGGTCGAACAGCCCCGCTTGCAGACTGCCCAAGACAGCCGCACCGATGACGAAGAACAGCACGTAGTACTTGATGCGCTGATACGGCTGATAGCGGTTCGACAGCATCCGCTGCTTGCCCTTGCGCGAGCTGCGCTCCGACTTGAACTCCGACATCCAGTGGTTGAGCGTGCCGAGCGGGCAGATCCAGCCGCAGAAGAAGCGTCCTAGGAAGATCGTGGGGATCAGGATCACGAGTGCCCACAGCATCCCCTTGTAGAGGGTGCCACTCGCGAGCAGCGAGGTGAGGGCGGCGAGCGGATCGAACTGGAGAGCGATGGAGACGGGGTACGGTAGTTGGATCTCCGGGGCGTCGGTCGGGCTGAAATCCACCTCGAAGGTGGTCTTGAGCACCAGCCACAGGAAGACGAGGAGGAACGCCACCTGCGAGCCGCGTCGGAGGTTCTTCACGGTGCCGATAGTCATGTGATCGGTTCCTACGCGGAGACGTCCGAATAGCCGGCCGTGCGGTAGTCGAGTGTGCCGAGGCCCGACTGATCGGCGAGCACGATGTGACCGACGCGATCCGGCTGGAGGCCGAGAAACTCCGCGCCGCGAGCGTCGGCGGCAACCTGGTCAGTGGCGCACATGACTGTGTTCTCGATCACGACGTCGTCGAGCGAGCCACCCTGCGGACCGTTGCGCACCATGACCCGGGTTGCGTCGACCACGGTCAGGGTGGGACCGATGAACCGTGCCAGGTCCACGATCGACTGGTCGATCTCCTGGTGCAGCTGATTCCGGCGGCCGCCCAACAGCCCGAAGTAGTTCTTCATGGCGATCGTGCAGCGTGACAACGAGTGCTGCTTCACGACCGGCATGTTGATCAGGCGTTCCGTCTCGACGAACCACTTCAACACCGGCCACGTCGGGAGCACGACGCCATCGATGCGGACGCGCAGATAATCCTCTTCAACCGGGAGAATCACTCGAGCGCCTGCGCGCTCCCCGGCCTCTCTGATCCCGGACCGCAGGAAGCACCGCCGCGGGTCGTTGCAGCTCACATCGGTGACGATGACGTCGGACGCCCCGGCGTCCAAACACTGGCGGACCATCTCCGCCACCAGATCCGGGTGTGTGTTGGCGCCTTGGGCCGGCGTGCGGTCCCAGCCGATGTTGGGCTTGATCGTGACGCGCTCACCGGGCTTGACGAAGCGACGGATACCGCCGATGGCGTCGAGCGCCTGGCGCAGCGCATTGGTGGGGTCTTCGTTGCGGGCGAGCGTGAGTCGTGGCAGGGCCGGATCGGGGGCGACCTCGAAGCTCGTGGTCTTGGTGACGATCGTCCGCTGCCGCGTGATGTCGCGGTTGTGGAAGATCAGGCCGGTTCCGCCCGTGGCTGCCGCGAGGGCGACCGCCGGCCCCGTCCGCTTGAGGAACTCCCGTCGCTCCACGGCCCGCACCGCCTGTGAATCCCACGCTGACTATACGGCGACGTCTCCACGTCCGCAAACGAGGTTTGGGGCCCCGGTCGACCGGAGAGGCCGCTCCGCCGGAGTAGAACGCGTCATCCCGAAGACCGGGTGCGTCGATCCCAGTTCCGATCGGCACACCCGGAACGCCGATCGCCACGCCCGGACGGCCGCTCGT
>Ga0209536_100003470_pt1 | contig 25308 bp, 20 predicted proteins | sample DeeMarSeWOR28_12_FD_187461 | JGI IMG/M metagenome (GOLD analysis project Ga0209536, IMG submission 187461) | Marine sediment microbial communities from White Oak River estuary, North Carolina - WOR-2-8_12 (SPAdes) (version 2) | ecosystem: Environmental > Aquatic > Marine > Intertidal zone >...
TTTCTGCTATAAAGTTGGAATAATCAAATCTTGAATAATAGTCTTTGTATGGCATCATTCTCTGATATTTAAATTTGGAATGTTCTATGCGTCATAACGTATGTGTAAATTCAATATTGAATTTAAATCTTCTTTGTCATTATTAAAAGGTTAATATATACAACATTTTCCATTGGGTATATTCATTGACTGTTAATTATTATCATTCATAATATCCTCAATGGGATTTCTGAAATTAATGAAATTGCTTTTGGAAACATGAGTATATATCTCCGTTGTTCTTGAACTCTCATGCCCCAACCATTCCTGTATGTACCTTAAATCAGTACCCTGCTCTAGATGATGGGTGGCAAAACTATGCCTTAAAATATGCGGATATACTCTTTTTTTAATTCCTGCTCTTTTAGCAGCATTTCCTATAACATTAAAAATGCTGGTCTCACTGTATTGTTTATCATTGAAACCTTCAAATAACCATTTTTTGGGCTGCTCTTTTTTATAATATTCACGCAGTAAATTTAAAATAACAGGGGATAATTGAACATAACGATCTTTTTTACCCTTCGCTCCCCGGATTTTAATTAACATCCTTTTTGAATCGATATCTTCCAACTTCATATTTATTGCTTCACTACGTCTTATACCACAAGAATAAATTAAAGCGATCAGACATTTATGCTTTATATTGCCTGTTATCTTTATCATCATGCCCACTTCTTCCTTGCTTAGGATATTCGGTAATTTTTTCTCTTTCCTTGGTCTATCGAGTTTGTAATATTCTTTTTCCCTTCCTAAAACTTTCTCGTAATAGAATTTTATGGCATTAATCCGCTGGTTTTGCTGGCTTGATGAAATCTGATTTTTTTGTATTAATTCCAGCCAATAGCATAAGATTTTCTCATTCTGCATATCAGTTGGAAATATTAGAATTCAACAAACGGATCTCAACCTAATTTTTACCTTCAAATTTAGGCAACCGTACCTCACAACCAGAAGCTTTAGAAAATCTCCACTGATAGCCATACTTATCCCAGCTCTCCGTAAGCAATCGTATTTTCTTACCTGCTTTTGTTCTTTTTCCTTTACACAATACTAGACAAGGGACCGGCTGCCTGCCGGGTGGAACTGGACGGGGAACCTATTCATAAGAGCTCCTGAGTGTTTACCCTGATGATTAACGGTAGTGAATTGGAGGATAGGAAAGAAATTGGATTATATACATTCCGACCGGACGCTGGATTCCCTGACGGAGGCTCCCGGAGAAAAAACCAAATGAAACAGGATTATAGTAAATGGATATCCTTCGCATCTGTCCGCAGGAATTCAGTGTGGGCAGAAACTCAGGGATAGATGCCTTTTTTTAAAAATCAAAAACATCTCTATTCTTCTTCCATTCCCGGCACTGATCACACCACCACATTGATGATTTTCTGAGGCACGATAATTATTTTTTTGGGTTCTTTTCCTGCCAGCCATTTTTGAATGGTTTCCGATGCCAGTACTTTTTTTTCAATATCCTCCCTGGGAGTATCGAGGTTGAAATTTATTTTGGCCCTCAGTTTCCCGTTTACCGAAACAGGATATTCGAAAGATTCTTCTTTGATATATTCCTCACGCCACGAAGGATACTGCGCCCGGGTAATGCCTGATTTATGACCGAGTCTGAACCAGAGCTCTTCACAGATATGAGGCGCATAGGGGGAAATAATAAGGGTAAGGGGTTCGAGAATATCCCGTTTATTGCAGTCTAACGCAGAAAGTTCGTTGACGCAGATCATAAAATGACTGACCGAGGTATTGAAAGACAGGCGGTCTATATCTTCTTCGGCTTTTTTTATCGTTTTATGCAATATTTTAAGTTCTTCCACGAGCGGTTCAGCATCCGAAACATCAAAATTTCCCTCCCTGTCGAAAAACAACCGCCAGAATTTCCTGAGAAATTTACTCACTCCGTCGATCCCGTGAGTATTCCATGGTTTGGATTGTTCCAGCGGACCGAGGAACATTTCATAAAGTCGCAACGTGTCCGCCCCATACTTTTTAATGATATCATCCGGATTGACTACATTATAAAGCGATTTAGACATTTTTTCCACTTCGTTGCCGCATAAATAGTGTCCGTCCTCAAGAATGAATTCAGCGTCCTTGTGCTCGGGACTCCAATTCCTGAATGCATCGATGTCAAGAATGTCATTATCCACGATATTCACATCCACATGCAATGCCTGTACGTCGTATTTTTCCTTCAGTTGATGGGAAACGAACGTGTTGGTGCCTTTTAACCGGTATACATAGTTGGACCGTCCCTGGATCATTCCCTGGTTGATCAATTTTTTAAAAGGTTCATCCACCGTCAGGTGTCCCCGGTCGTATAAAAATTTCGTCCAGAACCTGGAATATAATAAATGTCCCGTGGCGTGTTCCGCACCTCCAATATATAAATCAACATTTTCCCAGTACTCCTGCGCCTCCTTACTCACAAACCCACTTTCATTATGAGGATCCATATACCTGAACAAGTACCAGCTTGATCCTGCCCAGCCGGGCATGGTACTCAGTTCGTAGGGATATTTATTTTTATGCTTCCAGTTTTTTGCCCGGCCCAGCGGGGGTTCACCCTTTTCCGTGGGTAAATAGGCATCTACCTCGGGAAGCAACAGGGGCAATTCCTTTTCTTCAAGCGGATAGGGTACCTCTTCTTTATAATAAATCGGGAAAGGTTCTCCCCAGTACCGCTGACGGCTGAATACGGCATCCCGCAGTCGGTAGTTAATTTTTGATTTTCCAATTCCTTTCTCTTCCACTTTCAGGGTAGCCTCTTCGATCGCCTTGTTTACCGGAAGACCGTTTAAAAAGTCTGAATTGATCATGGTCCCTGCTTTTGCATCAAAGTCCTCCTTTGAAATATCCGTATGTTCCCCTGTCTGAACCGGAATGATCGGGATATTGAAATGGGTTGCAAATGCAAAATCCCGGGTGTCGGAAGAGGGTACGCCCATAACCATCCCGGTGCCGTAGGCCGCAAGCACATAATCGGCGATCCAGATAGGCACTTTTTCAGCTGTAAATGGATGGATCACGTACGATCCGGTGAACACTCCGCTTACCGACCGGACCTCACTCATCCGTTCTCTTTCCGTTTTCAGTTTTGTTTTCCGGATATATTCTTTCACCGCCTTTTCCTGGCCTGAGGTGGTTAACCGGGGTATTAATTCATGTTCAGGAGCTATGGTCATGAACGTAACGCCGAAGATGGTGTCCACCCGGGTCGTGAATACAGTCATTTTTAATGCGGCCCCGGCCACATCAAAGGTAAGGGAACAGCCGTATGATTTTCCGATCCAGTTTCGCTGCATTTCTTTCAATGACTCGGTCCATTCAATGGTTTCCAGTCCTTCTAACAATCTTTCGGCGTATGCCGTGATTCTCATGCTCCATTGTTTCATCTTTTTCTGTTCCACGGGATGTCCCCCCCGGATCGACAAACCATCCCTTACTTCATCATTTGCGAGCACCGTCCCCAGCGCAGGACACCAGTTGACCGTTGATTCAGCCAGGTAGGTAAGCCTGTATTTTAACAGGAATAATTGTTTTTCCTGTTCGCTGAAATTTTTCCAGTCGTCTGCAGAGATTTCAGGCGTGTCCTCATCGCAGGCCGCCCGGACGTCCAGATTGCCGTTTTTTTCCAATTCGGGGACAAGCAATTCGATCGATTCAGCCTTGTCCGTTTTTAAATTATACCAGCTTTTGAAAAGTTGGATAAAGATCCATTGGGTCCATCGGTAATATTCCGGAGCGCAGGTTTGCACTTCCCTGTCCCAGTCATAAGAAAATCCGATATTGAGCAATTGTTCCTTGTATCTTTTTATATTCTGAAAGGTAGTGACGGCGGGATGTTGTCCGGTTTGAATGGCATATTGTTCTGCAGGTAAACCAAACGCATCAAATCCCATGGGATGAAGCACGTTATAACCCTTCAGGGTTTTATAACGGGATACGATATCGGAAGCGATATAACCCAAGGGATGGCCGACATGCAGACCCGCCCCCGACGGATAGGGGAACATATCGAGTACATAAAATTTGGGTTTGGAATGATCCAGGGTAGTGAGATAAGTATTATTTTTTTCCCAGTACAACTGCCACTTTTTTTCAATTTCAGAATAATTGTAATCGGCCATCTTAAATGTTTCTGAGTATAAAAAAGCAAAAGTACTGTATTGATATAAGAATCAGAAGTTAATGGCTTCTTAGATGGATTTCTTCCATCAAAAGGGTCGGAAAGCCGGACATCCGGTTGTTCCGGATGAACCTGAAAAAAACCGGTTGGCAATCTCTGATCAATTTTCGGTTAAACGAACAGAGGATTGTCAAATATATTTAACCCCGATTATTTATTAATTATTTCCAAAATAGGATACCAGGAGTATGTAATTCATAAATTTTCAAATAAATACATGACTTTCGTGATAAAAGTAATTTAAACATTCAAATTTTAAATCTTCAGGATCGGGACGGCCCAACCTCGTTCCACCGACCATCTGTTTACAAGTTCAAATTTCTAATTTCTAACCGGGATCTCCCGCACAGGACCCCGGACTTTGATTCCAGGCTTTTTCACAGATCCCTGGGTCCCCCATCCGGGTGACCCATGGGACGGGCATAGATTTTATGAGAAGGCAGGCAGGAAAGATTTATAAATTTTTAGGGCTAATTGATTAAAAATGTGGAAATCTGATCATCTGCCAGGATAAGCGCACCTCTTGAATTTATCCGGATAAATTATATCTTAGATTGAAATAGCCGGGAGGTGAACTTCGACCCATCCCGGAAGCTGAATCATCGTTGAAATGGTTAGATTTGCAGGTAAACTGTCGGAAATAAAAAAAATGCATTTCGGAATTTTACGTAACCGGTATTTTTTACGGATAATATGCTTCTCCCTGGGAATTTTTTTACTGGGTTCCTGTGCCGAGGAAGAAAAGATGGTTGTTTTCACCGAACCCGAGGCGGTACGATTATTATCGGGCGATACGATTAAAAGCTGGAACCGTGTTGCTTTTCGTATTAACGGTCAGCCTGCTGGGTTGGATGATTGCGAATTACAGACGGTCACGGCCTTTTACCTGGATCAAACCGATAGCATGAAATTTTTAATCCTGGCCAACCCGGTCCTGTGTGGCGGAACCGCGGATACCCTGGAAGCAGGATACTGGCGGATCATCGGAAGGGAAGGTGCCAGTGAAATTGCGGATAAGATTGAATTCGTTATAGGTGGGGATACCACGCTGAAAGATATTAGCATGATGACCTCCTTATTTCTTACCTTGACCGGATCCGGAGAAGATCAGTCGGTCGAGGAAAATTTTGAGGTGATCATTCCGGAATAGCCTTCAGGCATATTTTTCCAGCAGGATCTTTTTTACCTTTATCATTCCCGTTCCCGCTTTTTCTTCTATTAAATATTGATTGTGTCTTGGGGGCACATCCGGCATTTTCGGGTCTACAATGAACTTCGGAACCTGGGATGGAACATAGTCGACAAGTCCCGCTGCCGGATAGACGACTAGGGATGTCCCGACAACCAGGAAAATTTCTGCTTTCAGGGTTGCTTTCAAGGCAACCTCCATCATAGGCACCATTTCTCCAAACCAGACAATATGGGGTCGTAACTGGGATCCTTTTTCACAGACATCCCCGATGTTCAATTCCCAGCCATCGATGTCGTATACCAGCTCCTCATCGGCGCAGCTTCTTGCTTTAAAGAGTTCACCGTGAAGATGGATGATATTGGATGAACCTGCTTTTTCATGGAGGTTATCGACATTCTGGGTGACAATGGTCACCCGAAAATAGTTTTCCAATTCGGCCAGCGTTACATGTGCCTGATTGGGCTGTGCATCCAGGGCCTGTTTTCTTCTTTCATTATAAAACTGCAGAACCAGTTCCGGATTTTTTGCCCACGCCTCAGGAGTGGCCACTTTCATCACATCATAACCTTCCCATAATCCCCCGGCTTCCCGGAAGGTCTTCAAACCGCTCTCGGCGCTGATCCCGGATCCTGTAAGAACAACCAGTTCTTTCATCCTGTTATTTTCTTTTATACCGGCCCTTTTTAGCGGGCGTTTTTTCCGCCAGATCCACGCATTCTTCATAAGTCAGGGATGCCGGTTCCTTGCCTTTCGGGATCTTAACATTTTTTTTACCGAATTTAATGTAGGGTCCGTATTTTCCCTTGAGGATTACCACTTCTTCATTTTCCTCGAATGTTTTGATCAGTTTTTCCGCCTCGGATTTTCTATTGGCCTCAATCATTTCAATTGCCCTTTCCTCTATGACCTGAAACGGATCTTCACTGCCTAAAGAAATGAATTTATTATCATGCCGGATATAGGGACCAAATTTCCCTATTCCGGCAACGATTTCTTTATCTTCATAACTGCCAACCAATCTGGGTAATTTAAAAAGTGAGAGCGCATCCTCGAGGGTAATGGTTTCCATGTATTGTCCTTTAAGCAGACTGGCAAACCTTGGTTTTTCATCTTCATCCCCATTTCCAATCTGGACAATCGGGCCGAATTTTCCGAGCTTGGCAAATACTTTTTTCCCGCTTTCGGGATCCGTTCCCAATTCCCTCACATTCCGGGCTTCGGACCTGGAAATCTGTTCGGTATGCTCCACCATCGGGTGGAAATTCTTATAAAACCGGTCGATCATTTCATCCCATTCAATTTTTCCCTGGGAGATGTCATCGAACTCTTTTTCAACCTTTGCCGTGAACGAGAAGTCGATAATGCCTGGAAAATAATTGACGAGAAAATCGTTGACCACCATCCCGATATTGGTGGGTGAAAGTTTGTTTTTATCAAAACCATACTTATCGGTATCTTCTTTTTCCCTGATTTGGTTGTTTTCCAGGAGGATCTCCCTGATCGTTCTGATCTTCCCCTCCTTAAATTCCTTCGTGGCATAATCTCTTTTCAGGATGGTTGAAATCGTGGGCGCATAGGTTGAAGGCCTGCCTATTCCAAGTTCTTCCAGTTTTTTAACGAGACTTGCTTCGGTATATCTCAAGGGCGCCCGGGTGAATCCCTGTTTACCAGACATTGATTGAAGATTCAATTCCTGCCCGGCTGCAAGCGGCGGGAGCAATGTATCGCTTTTTTCCTCCCCATTTTCCTCATCCGTCGACTCCTGGTAAAGAACGAGGAAACCTTTGAATTTTACGATTTCACCCGTGGCCGTCAGCGTATCGGTATGATTGGATATCGCGATGGTGACAATCGTTTTTTCCAGTTCGGCATCCGCCATCTGGGAGGCAATGGCCCTTTTCCAGATAAGGTCGTAAAGTTTTTGTTCACCGGAATTTCCATGTATTGTTTTTTTCGAAAAATCGGTGGGCCGGATTGCCTCATGCGCTTCCTGTGCGGATTGTGATTTTGTTTTATATTGCCGGATCTTCAGGAACTTATCCCCGAATTCCTGGAGGATTGCATTTTTTGCTCGGCCCAGGGCTTCATTCGATAAATTGACTGAATCAGTCCGCATGTAGGAAATTTTACCGGACTCATATAATTTCTGGGCTACACTCATGGTTTGGGCAACCGAAAATCCAAGTTTCCGGCTTGCTTCCTGTTGCAGCGTAGAGGTGGTGAAAGGAGGAGCAGGAGATTTCCTGATTGGTTTTTTTTCCAGCTTTTGAATCGAAAAGACGGCCTCCCTGCAGGATTCAAGGAAGGACCGGGCTTCTTCTTCCGTTTTAAATCGTTTTGGATGTTCCGCTCGGAGTTTCGTCTCTTTGTCTATATCGAAAATGGCGGTAACCCTGAAAAAGCTTTCAGGCGTAAATTTCTCGATTTCTCTTTCGCGTTCAACCACCAGTCTGACCGCAACCGACTGGACCCGGCCGGCGGATAATCCGGTTTTAATTTTTTTCCAGAGCAGAGGCGACAACTCGAATCCGACCAGACGGTCCAGGATTCGTCTAGCCTGTTGTGCAAATACGAGATCGTAATTAATGTTTCTTGGATTTTTTATGGCATTCAGTATGGCATTTTTGGTGATTTCCCTGAAAACGATCCTTCGGCTCTTATCATCCGACAGGTTCAATGCTTCCTTCAGATGCCAGGAAATTGCCTCACCTTCCCGGTCGTCATCGCTGGCGAGAAAGACAAAATCAACATCCTTTATCTCCTTTTTAAGCTGGCTGATAACTTCCTTTTTATCTTTCGGAATTTCATACGTAGGTTTGAATCCATTTTTAATATCAATGGCTTCATTGTCTTTGGGTAAATCCCTTACATGTCCAAAGCTTGATCGTACTTTGAACTCATTACCCAGATAACCCTCAATGGTTTTTGCCTTGGCTGGAGATTCTACAATTACTAGATTCTTAGGCATTTTAATAATTTTAATAAAATTCAAATATCATTAATTTTAATAAAAAAATGATTTTTTCAGTGTTTTATTAATAAATTAAGCAGCTGATAGAATGGTATAAGACAATGAAAAAATTTTTAATGTTGGTGCGTCACGCCAAAAGCCGCGAAACGGAATCCGGCCAGAAAGATATCGATCGGGAGTTGTCTGAATCCGGATACCAGCAGGCCTCCAGATTGGGCCGGTATCTTTATTTAAAACAGTTCAATCCCGATAAAATATTGACCAGCCATGCCAGAAGAGCAGTGGATACGGCGCAACTGATTTCCGAACAGCTGAAATTGGATCCTTCTCAGATTGAAAGCAGGGAGGAGCTGTATGAAGCCTCCGTTCGAACCCTTCTCCATCAGATTCATGCCCTTGACAACGCGTTAAAATCAGTGATCATAATTGGTCATAATCCCACCATTACGCATCTCTGTGAGCATTTATCCAAAGATGAAATTGAGAACCTGCCATCAGGAAGTATGGTTAATTTATCGTTTGTAAATCTGAATTGGGACGAGTTGGACAAGGGTACCGGATATCTGGAAGAAATAAAATTTCCAGATCAAATCGTTTTATAACATCCAATGAAATCACTTGGGAACCACATTGTGGTGGAATATTTTAATTGTAATCCGGCATTATTGAATGATGTCGTATACATCGAAGATGCCATGATAAAAAGTGCGAAAAAGGCAGAGGCTACCATTATAAATTCAACCTTCCACCATTTTTCACCCTTCGGGGTGTCGGGAGTAGTGGTGATACAGGAAAGTCATCTTGCCATCCATACCTGGCCGGAGTATGGCTTCGCGTCCGTCGACATATTTACCTGTGGGGATTCCGTGGATCCCTGGATCTCCTATAATTCCCTGAAGACGCTGCTGGAAGCAGATTATGGCTCTGCCATTCAGATGAACCGGGGGCCAGAGGATTTATTGCCGAAAACCGATTTCGATCTTCAGCAATACCGGTCGGAACAGAAAGAAGTGATCCCGGATAAAATTAAGACGACAAGGGACATATGGTATACGGAACGAAATGAATACATCGCCTTATCCCTGAAGCATGCGGGTAAAAAACTATATGATGAAAGATCCCCGTATCAGCGGGTGGAAGTATACAACACGTTTGCGTATGGAAAGATGCTTACCCTGGATGGGATGGTCATGTGCACGGAACACGATGAATACGTTTATCATGAAATGATAGCGCATGTACCCATGTCAACTCATCCGGAACCTAACGATATCCTCGTTATTGGCGGGGGCGACGGAGGGACTGCCCGTGAATTATTAAAATATCCTACCGTACGTAAAATAACCCTGGTGGAAATTGATGAAAAAGTCATCGATGCCGCTAAAAAATTTTTCCCGGATCTTGCCTGCTCTTTCCGGAATAAAAAACTCGATCTGAAAATTCAGGACGGGATCGATTTTGTGGAAGGATGCCCGGAATCTTCTTTTGATCTTGTAATTATTGATTCCAATGATCCGGTTGGACCGGCAAAAGGGCTTTTTTCTGAAGAATTTTATAAAAGAGTACATGGTATTTTAAAAGAAAACGGCTTACTGATTACCCAGAGTGAATCTCCCAGATTCAATCCACACGTTTTCAGGGAGATCTATCAATGTTATTATAAAATTTTCGGAAAGCAACAGGTGTTTTGTTTCCTGGCCCATATCCCGACGTACCCTACAGGCATGTGGAGCTTTTCCTATTGTTCGAAAGACCGGAATCTGCATCCGCTGAGGAGCCTGAATGAAGATCTGATTAAACGGTTGATCGGAAAAAATGCTCTGAAATATTATAACCAGGAAGTGCATGCCGGAGCTTTTGCATTACCTAATTTTGTTCTCGATTTATTAAATTAATATTACATCCGTGATATAAAAATGAACAAAGTTGTAAAATTCCTAGAAAAATTATTATTCTTTTATAATCTTTACGCCGGATAATAATCTGGTATGGATGTTGTCTGATTTTCAATCAATTTATGATCGGGAGAATAAAAGCCGTATCAATTTGTATAGAATCCGGTTGATTTTATGAAATCTGTTGAAAATTGATGATATTAGTAGTTGATAAAATTCAGCCTATAAACTAGCTAACAGGGAAATTGGTTATTTGATATGAGAAGTAGATTCATCGCTTTTATTTTATTTCAGGTTATATCATGGACGCTTTACTTTAACTGGGAGGTTTCAACCGAACAGAAAAGTTTTGCTTCGCTGAAAATGGTTCGGATTGAAGACATCTCTCCCAGGACCGTACGTTTCCCATCTCGTAATGAGAACCTTTACCGGTTGATACTTAGAAATGATGGCTTTTATACCCGGATAAATGCGGATCAAACACGGGAGAACGGTTTGTGGAAAGTTGATTACGACATTCCTTCCATCATACTTGCCTCTCCCGCAGGAGAATTGCATTACCGGATTATCGACCATACGGAAGATTGGATGCAGGTCAAACAGATTACAGCAAAGGAAATAGTGAAAAACGAGTTGAATACCACGGAACCGGAACGCTTATTTTCAGCCTCCTCGTTGAACTAATCCTGGTTTCTTAATCTTTTATAATAATTTATCAGGTTATTGGTTGAACCGTCGTGAGACGAAACCGGCTGATTACCCTTGAGTTCCGGAAGAATATTTTTAGCCAGCTGTTTTCCCAGTTCCACACCCCACTGGTCGAAACTGAAAATATTCCAGATCACTCCCTGTACGAAAATTTTATGTTCATACATAGCGATCAGACTGCCAAGGGTACGAGGTGTTAATTTCCTGAATATGATGGAATTGGTAGGTCGGTTCCCATTGAATATCTTAAATGGGACCAGGTGTTTGATATCTTCCATTCCTTTTCCTTCGCGTAAAAATTCATCTATCACTTCCTTTTCAGATTTCCCTTTCATCAACGCTTCCGTCTGAGCAAAAAAATTAGAAATCAGCTTCTGATGATGATCACCAACCGGATTTTCGCTGTTGGCAGGAATTATAAAATCACAGGGGATCAATTTGGTGCCCTGATGGATCAGCTGGTAAAAAGCATGCTGACCGTCCGTGCCGGGTTCACCCCAGATGATGGGACCCGTCTGATAATCCACCCTGTTGCCGGCCCGGTCAATGCTTTTGCCGTTGCTTTCCATATCCCCCTGTTGAAGATAGGTCGGAAGATATTTCAAATGCTGGTTGTAGGGAAGGATGGCATAGGTTTCGGCACCAAAAAAATTATTGTACCAGATCCCCAGCAGGGCAAGTATAACGGGAACGTTTTTTTTGAATTCGGTATACCGGAAATGCTGATCCATCTCATTGGCTCCCTTATGGAGTTCGAGAAATTTGTCGAATCCGATCGAAAGGGCAATGGACAGTCCGATAGCTGACCATAATGAATATCGGCCACCAACCCAGTTCCAGAATTCAAACATGTTTTCAGGATCGATCCCGAATTCCTCTACGGCTTCCCGGTTCGTGGATATGGCGACAAAATGCTTTCGAATACGAACGGGATCGACGGCAGATTTCAGAAACCAGTCTCTTGCCGAGTGCGCATTGGTCATCGTTTCCTGGGTAGTAAATGTCTTTGAGGATATGAGGAATAAGGATGTCTCGGGATTTATACCGGCCAGCGTTTCCGAAATATGGGAACCGTCGACGTTGGAAACGAAATGGACCTTCAGGTGGGGGACCTGGTATGGTTTTAAAGCCTCGGTAACCATTAAGGGCCCGAGGGCCGATCCGCCGATGCCGATATTCACGATATCGGTTATTCTTTTATTCGTATATCCTTTCCAGGTTCCGTCGATGACCTTTTCCGAAAAGATCTTCATTTTATTCAATACTTTTTTGATGTCGGGCATTACATCCTTGCCTTCCACAAAAATGGATTCCGGATTGGCATTCCTCAATGCCACATGCAACACCGCCCGGCGTTCGGTCAGATTTATTTTTTCACCTGTGAACATGGATTCAATGGCACTTCCCAGATCAAGTTCCTCGGCCAGATCGATCAGTAAATCGATGGTTTTTTCACGGATCCGGTTCTTGGAAAAATCTAGCAGCATGTCTTCGAACTGGATCGAAAATTTATTAAATCGGTTCTCGTCCTTTTTGAACATCTCTGCCATATGCTCATCCCTGATCTCTTCAAAATGCAGTTGAAGTTTTTTCCAGGTTCTTGTTTGGGTCGGGTTTATTCTCTGAAGCATTTTTTTATATCTAAATATTGGTTATTCCAGACAAAAGTATACCTCATGAAGGGAATATTTCATGAAATGGTTGAAAAATGGATTGGGGATCCAAGGAATTTTGCCTTATACCTCAAGTTCCCGTAAATCGACGGGGACCACTTTCGATATTCCCTGCTCCACCATGGTGATGCCGTAGATGATATCCGTGGTGGTCATGGTTCGTTTGTTGTGGGTTACGATTATAAACTGGGAATCTTCCGAGAATCTGCGGATGATCCGGTTGAATTTGTCGAGATTGGCGTCATCAAGCGGAGCATCCACCTCATCGAAAATACAGAACGGTGCGGGTTTCATCAGATATATGGCAAATAAAAGGGATGTAGCGGTAAGTGTCTTTTCACCGCCGGATAATTGATTGATCGTAAGTGGTTTTTTGCCTTTTGGTTTTGCGATGATGTCGATCCCGGAGTTTAATGGATCCTCAGGCTGGGTCAGTACCAGGTCGCAGTCATCTTCCTCACCAAATAAGGTCCTGAAGACCGTGATAAAATTATTTTTTATTTTTTCATAAGCCTCCATAAAACTGGCCCGGGCTGCCAGGTCTATTTCATCCATGGTACTGGTAAGGGATTCTTTGGCATTGATAAGATCTTCCTTCTGACCTGAGATGAAATCATGCCTCTTTTTGATCTCATCATAAGCCTCCATGGCCATCGGATTGATGGGGCCTATTTTTTCCATCTTTTCTTTTGCGGAATTTACCTGGTCCTGCAGGTCTTCCAAAGCTTCCCCGGAGGCTGCTTCCGCTTCGTCGGTAATTTCCTGCAGCTTAATATTGAATTCGATCGCCAGCCTTTCTTTTATGCTGTTCAGTTCGAGCTTCAGGTCATTCAGTTTATCACGGAGCTCCATCAGGATCACATCTATATTTTCCCGTTGCTTCTGCAATTCCCTGGCCTGGTTTTCCAATTCCTCAATAGTTCCCCGCGTGGAGTAGTATTCCTTTTCCGCCTCATTAAGTAATTTTTCCAGCTCTTCCTTGTGATCATACATTTCAAGAATTTCATCATCCCCAGATTTACTCGAGGTTTGCAGATTCCGGATTTCAATTTGAGTGGCTGAAAGTTCCGCTTGATTTTTTTCAATCCGTTCTTTCGAATTTTCGAACGCACTTTCCTTAAATCCTATTTCCTGGCTGATGCTGTTCAATGTGTTTTGCTGCTGATGCAAATGGATGTTTTCCTGGTTGAATGCACTGGATTTTATGGTTAATATCTGCTGCTGGCTTTTAAGTTCATTCTGAAGATCGGCGATTTTCGATGAAAGGTCATTCAGATCCAGTTGTTCCGCCTCAACCTGCGGTTTCAATTGTTCAATTTCTTTTTCCAGTTGGCCGGTCCTTTCAAGAATATCTTCCTTTTTCACGGATTGACTCGAAAGCATTTTTGCATATTGTTCCTGGCGCGTTTTTAAGGAGATATAGCTTTCATTCAGAAGGTTAATCTCATTTTGAACCTGCTCGATTATTTCTTTTTTGGAGGATTTTTTTAATTTCTCAAGTTCGGATTGTTCATCCCGCAGTTCCTGAAGAATCTTATCAAGTTTTTTATTAAGTTGTTTGATTTCCTTCTCGAGCTTTTCAAGATTTTTCGCCCTTCCTATTTTTTTACCCTCAAATAATCCCACGGAGCCACCGGAAATACTGAAGCGCCTTTTCGTAAATTTACCGTTCGTAGTTATGAAAACGGATTCGGGATCATCGGGCAGATCTCCAAACGGACCGCTCACTAGATATACATTATCCAGCATATGGCTGATCAGCTTTCTGTATTTTGAATCGTATTCAACGATCTCGGTGGCCGGAATGGCATTGTCAAAAAATTTAACCGGGGAAGGTGAAAATTTATCGAGGGAATTCAGCATGAAAAAATGGGCTTTCCCTTTCGATGCATCGCTGAGCAGATTTACCGCCTTAAATGCTTCCTTCTCGCTTTCCACCACGTAATAGTTCATGTAGGGTTCCAGATAATTTTCAATGGCTACCCGGTATTTTTCTTCGGTAGCCAGGATATCGGATAAGAGAGGGGCGTTCTTTCCCCAGTCTTTCTGCTTATTTAGAAACCGGATCGCTTCGGGAAAGCCCTCCAGGTTATCGACAAGTGATTTGGTCAGATTGTATTCATTTTTACGGGCATCGAGGGTCCGGTTCAACTCCGCCACTCCCTCCCGGATCACTTCAACGGTTTTCTGAGTGGATTCAATGCGATGAAGATGCCGCTCTTCCTGTCGCTTTGTATCCGTTAACCTCCGGATTTTATCATCCAGCTCGGATTTTATCTCCTGGATCTTTTTATCGAATTCTACCAGGCTTTCGGAATTTTCGGACGAATCCGTGGTTGTTTTTTCCAGTTCCTGTGTTAAGGTGGATAACTGTATTTCCTTTATCTCCAGTGATTTGTTCAACTGAAATACCTCTTCACGCTTCACTTTATATACCTGGTTCATGGCGTCTACCTCCTCCTGAATATCTTCTGTCCGTTTCTTTTCCTCGCCATGCGCTTCTTCCAGGTTTTTCAATTTGACCTGAATCTCCTGATAGGCTGAATCGGCTGATTTTTTCTCCTGTTTCAGGCTTTGTATGCTGAAGGCCGCCCGTTCGTTGCTTTTAGTATCCTGTTCGAGCTGCTCCTTAAGATTCGCGATTTTATCCTCCAGGAATCTTAATTTTTCGTTTTTTATTTTTTTATCACTTTCTATCTGCCGGATTTTTGCCACAAAATCGTTCAATTGTTTTTGTTGGGCAGACAATAACTTCTCTTTTTCGATCAGATCTTTTTTAGCCTTTTCTATTTGTGCGTCACTGTCGGCTTGCCGGGTTAGAAGTTTTGTTTTTTTGTCGTTTTCGGTTGTTATCTGCTTATTTATCCGGTCCAGTTGTACACGCTGTTTTTGAATGGTCGTCCGGGCCAGTTTTATGCTTAAGGATTTGTATTCTTCTTTCAGCTTGAAATATCTTTCGGTTTGTTTCGCCTGCCGTTCCAGCGACCTCATATTTTTTTGGATTTCATATAAGAGGTCCTCCACCCGCTCGAGATCCATATCGGTGGCCTCCAGCTTTCGGATCGTTTCTTTTTTTCTTACCCTGAATTTTGATATTCCCGCGGCTTCTTCGAAAAGGTGCCTTCTTGAATTATCTTTATCGTTAAGAATTTCATCCACCATGCCTAATTCAATGATCGCATAACTGTGGGATGCGATCCCGGTATCAAGGAATAGATTGGTAATATCCTTCAACCGGCAGGGCACTCCGTTCAGCAAATATTCGCTGTCTCCCGAACGATAATACCTCCGGGTGATGGTGACCGTGGAATAATCCGTAGGCAATATGTTTTTGGTATTCTCAAAGGTGATGGAGGCTTCCGCCATTTGCAGGGCTTTACGGGTTTTGGTGCCATTGAATATGATGTTTTCCATTTTTTCCGATCGAAGGGTTTTGATTTTTTGTTCCCCCAGAACCCATCGGATCGCATCGACAATATTACTCTTTCCGCAGCCGTTCGGACCTACAATCCCGGTAATTCCTTTGTTGAAGTGTATGACGATTTTATCTCCGAAACTTTTAAATCCTTTGGCTTCTAATTTCGTTAGCTCCATCCCGTTGATTAAACATGTAGAAGGTTAAGAAGGCAAATATAAAATTATTTCTTAGATTTGTTTCATCATGAATGACCTTGAATTATATATTTATATTGCGCTCGTCCTGATCTATTTTGTAAGTCGTGCCCTTAAGCGTAAAAAGGCACCCAGACCTCCGGACAAGTACACAGCACCTGCCTCCCGGAATCAGGAAACTTCCCGGACGAAAACCAAGGAACGTCCCCTGACATTTGAAGAATTACTGGAGGAGTTTACCGGGTATAAAGAAGTCCCGCAGACGGTACATCAGGAAGAGGTACAGGAGTTTGAAGAAGAAACTGCGATAGAACCTGAATATAGGGAACCTTCCACTTCAAACGATGAATATAAACATTATGAAGGATACGACGATTATAAAAAAGGGGACTATACGAATTATGACGAATTGTATAAAAAAAGTCAGGATCTGACCGCACCCGATGAACCGCTAGGCCTGGACAAGCCTCTCCAGAGAATGCCTGAGGCCGCGGAGAGATTTGATGTTCCCTCCAGCCGTGCAAAAAAAATCAGGGAAATGCTCTTATCGAAAAACAGTCTCAAGGACGCCATTATTCTGAAAGAATTGCTCGATCCGAAATACCTGTAATATATTTGCCCAATTATTTCAATTATTCTTGTTTTTTTATTTTTTTTGTAAAAATAATCCTTTCATTGACCCGATTGATTATACATATCGCAACAAGTAGGCCATTTTATTACAGGCCTTGGGGCCTCTAACGTTAATTACCATTTACGCAATGGTACCAATCACCCTCAGTGTAATTTTTTGTTCCAATTATTTAAATAATCAATGCCGGAATTTAATATTCATATAACCAATAAATCTTTTACCGATTACGCGGAAGAAATATGCCTGTTGATCGAAGAATCGGCAAATCAGCGCAAAACCGGAATAGCCAAACGTCCGGTGGAATACATACGCCGGAAAATTGAAGAAGGCAAAGCCGTAATCTGTCTTAACACCGAAGAAAAATTAGTCGGTTTTTGTTATGTTGAGACCTGGAGCAATGCGGATTACGTAGCTAACTCCGGCCTCATTGTTCATCCGGATTACCGGCATCGCGGGTTGGCAAAAAAAATTAAAAAGAAAGCCTTTGAACTCTCCAGAAAATTATATCCCGATGCCAAGTTATTTGGCCTGACCACCAGCCTGGCAGTCATGCGTATCAATTCGGAACTTGGGTACCGGCCGGTTACTTTTTCGGAATTAACACAGGATGAACAATTCTGGAAAGGTTGTTCGAGTTGTGCGAATTATGATATTCTTAACCGGATGAACCACGTACATTGTCTTTGTACCGGAATGTTGTTCGATCCGCAAAAAAAACCCAGGAACGGTAAAAAATTAAATGTAAAAGGATTGAAAATATATGAACGCTGGCTTAGATTTAAGCAGTATGTTCTGTTGAAGCCATTTTCAAAATCTTCCAGAAAATAAGAATTTTTTAATCTACGGACATGGAAAATAAAAAAGTAGTTCTTGCCTACAGCGGAGGATTAGATACCTCCTTTTGTGTAAAATATCTCGCCGAAGAAAAAAAGCTCGATGTGTATACGGTAACGGTAAACACCGGGGGATTCGAAAAAAAGGAATTGGAATCCATCGGCAAAAAAGCATTGGCCATGGGCGCAAAGCAACATTTTGTGATCAATGGGATGAGGGATTATTACGACCGGTGCATTAAATATCTCATTTTTGGCAACGTGATGAAATACAGTACCTATCCGCTTTCCGTAAGTTCAGAACGGGTTTTTCAGGCAAAGATGATTGCCCGCAAGGCCCGTGAATTGAAGGCCGGTTATGTGGCTCATGGAAGCACGGGAGCAGGCAACGACCAGGTCCGATTCGATCTGATCTTCAGGATCATGATACCCGAAATTGAAATATTGACCCCTGTCAGGGATCTGAAACTTTCCCGTCAGCAGGAAATCGATTATTTAAAAAAACATGGAGTGGAACTTGATTGGGATAAAGCAAAATATTCGATTAATAAAGGATTATGGGGTACATCGGTTGGAGGTGAGGAAACCCTGACCTCGGATAAATTTTTACCGGGATCCGCCTTTCCTACGAAATGCACCACCGAAGAAATTGAAGAGGTGGAAATCGAATTTCAGAAAGGCGAAGTGGTGGCGTTTAACGGAAAGAGATACAACGACCCACTCGATGCGCTGATCCATATCGACCAATATATCCGGCCCTGGGCCCTGGGAAGGGATATCCACGTGGGGGATACCGTGATAGGAATTAAAGGCCGGGTGGGATTTGAAGCCGGATTGCCTTTATTGATCATTAAATCGCACCAGCATCTGGAAAAACATAATCTGACCAAGTGGCAGATATACTGGAAAGAACAGTTGGCCCAGTGGTATGGGATGATGGTTCACGAAGGCCAGTTCCTGGATCCTCTGGCAAGAAACATAGAAAAATTTTTAACGGATACCCAGATGTATGTATCCGGCATAGTGCGGATCCGCCTGGCGCCATATCGTTTTCAGGTACTAGGGATCACTTCGGAACATGACCTGATGTCGTCTGAATTCGGGGCCTACGGTGAAATGAACCTGGCCTGGTCGGGGGAGGATGTCAAAGGCTTTACGAAGATAATGGCAAACCAGACCATGATATACACCAATGTAAACAAGGTTAATGAATAAGCTGAAGGTTGGAATTATCGGGGGTGCCGGCTATACGGCGGGAGAATTATTGAGAATTCTGCTGCATCATCCCGATGTGGAAATATCCTTTGTGCAGAGTGAAAGCCACGCCGGCCAACCTGTTTCCGATGTCCATCAGGATCTTTTTTATGTTAAAAATCTGAAATTCAGTCGGACGGCCGAGCAACCGGCTGATGTCTGCTTTCTCTGCAAAGGACATGGCGAATCGGTCAGGTTACTGCAGGAAAATCAGATAAAGGCAGGACATAAAATCATCGACCTGAGTGAGGATTTCCGGTTGCCGGGGGCGCATCCTGAAATTCAGGGAAAATTCGGTCATTTTGTATACGGATTGCCGGAACTTAATAGAACGGAGATCCGGAAGGCAGCAAACATTGCGAATCCGGGATGTTTTGCTACCTGCATCCAGCTGGCACTCCTTCCGATCGCTCAGGCTAAGAAAATTTCTGAAGAGGTTCATGTCAGTGCGATAACGGGATCAACCGGCGCCGGTCAATCCCTGACGCCGACCTCTCATTTTACCTGGAGAAACAATAACCTGTCGGTCTATAAACCTTTTAAACATCAACACCTAGCCGAAATTTATCAGGGCCTGGAAAAATTGCAGGAAAACCTAACCGGCCGGATTCATTTTATTCCTTATCGGGGTAATTTTACCCGTGGGATTATCGCCACCCTGTATATGCGAACCGATATGGGCGGGCCGGAGATACAGGATCTCTACAACGACTATTACGGGAATGAATTCTTCGTAAACCTGAGTCCGGTATATCCCAACCTGAAGCAGGTGGTCAATACGAACTTCTGCGTGTTGTATGTTCAGAAAATAGAGGATCGTATGATGATCATCAGCGTGATCGATAATCTACTGAAAGGAGCATCAGGCCAGGCCGTCCAGAACATGAATCTGGTATTTGGCTTGCAGGAAGACAAAGGATTAAATCTAAAAGGATCTGCTTTTTGATATGAAGAATTTTACTTCCGTAAATGATGTTGAAAATGTGCGCTCCCTGGTTGATTCAGGGATTCAGTTGAAACAAGACCCCTATGCTTTCCACGGCCTTGGTTCCCGGAAGGTCCTGGGGCTGATCTTTCTGAATCCCAGCCTTCGTACCCGCTTAAGCACCCAGCGGGCTGCCTTAAATCTGGGATTGGAGGTGATGGTCATGAATTTTACGGGAGAAGGATGGGCACTGGAATCAAAAGAAGGAATGATCATGGATGGGGACAAAGCGGAACATGTGCGGGAAGCGGCCGCCGTGATCGGGCAGTATTGCGATATAATCGGCCTGCGCTCCTTCCCGGGATTAACCGACAGGGAGCTGGATTACCGGGAGGAATTTTTAAAGGATTTTATTAAATACTCCGGGAAACCCTTCATTAGCCTGGAGTCGGCTACCCTGCATCCCCTGCAGTCGCTGGCCGACATAATCACCATCGAAGAGAATAAAGGAAAAAGCCGCCCGAAGGTGGTTTTATCCTGGGCGCCGCATCCGAAAGCCTTACCCCAGTCCGTACCTAATTCCTTTCTGGAATGGGCGAAAAAAATGGACTATGACCTTACACTGACCCATCCCCCGGGATATGAGCTGAATGAACATTTTGTAAAGGGTATATCCATTGAACATGAACAAAAAAAGGCCTTTGAAGGGGCTGACTTCATTTATGTGAAGAACTGGTCATCCTATCTGGAATATGGAAAAGTATTGTCAACCGATAAGGACTGGATGATTACCCTGGATAAACTGAAAAATACCAATCGTGCCGGAGTCATGCACTGCCTGCCCGTAAGAAGAAATGTGGTCATTGCAGATGAAGTACTTGACAGCGAACATTCCCTGGTGATCGAAGAAGCCGCAAACAGGATCTATGCAGCCCAGGCGGTGCTGAAGGAAATCTTATTGACAAAATCATGAAGAAGAATCTGTCCGTATTTAAGATCGGTGGTGCGGTAATCGATGATATCGGGCAACTCGAGATTTTCCTGCAAGGGTTCGCCGCGGTGGCCTCTAAAAAAATACTGGTTCACGGGGGCGGAAAATCGGTGAGCTCGATGAGTGGACGGCTGGGGCTGGAAGTAAAAATGATCGATGGCCGGAGGATTACGGACGAGGAAACCCTGGAAGTAGTTAAAATGATGCTGCCCGGGGTGGCCAATAAAACCATCGTGGCCATGCTGCAGAAATATGGATGTAATGCGCTTGGATTTACAGGAGCCGATGGAGACATGATCAAGGCAAAAAAAAGACCGCCGAAGGACGGAATCGACTACGGCTTCGTGGGAGATATCGTACGGGTCAATGGCGATCGCCTCGCCGGAATCCTGGAGCTGGATTATACGCCCGTGTTTACGGCCATGACACACGATGGAAAAGGACAGTTATTAAATACCAATGCCGATACCATTGCCTCGTCCCTGGCCGTTGCCCTTTCCGGGTTTTATGAAACCGAACTGTATTACTGCTTTGAAAAGCCCGGTGTAATGAAGGATGTGTCCGATGAAAAATCCCGGATCCCCGTACTGTCGCCTTCCCTGTACCGGTCCTATAAAAAGTCCGGGGCCATCCATTCGGGAATGATCCCCAAGATTGACAATGCGTTTGAGGCGCTGGCCCGGGGTGTATCCCGGATCCATATTTGTCATTACCGGGATATCGCCAACCTCAATTCAGCCGTATCCGAAGTTGGAACCCTAATCGTAAATCATTGAAGATCCCCTTACAGGAAATCGTTGAGTTATTACGGAATCTTATCCGGATCCCCTCTTTCAGTGGAAAAGAGGAAAGGAGCAGCGATTACCTAATCGATTACCTGCAATCCAAGGGTTTGCATCCCGTGAGGGTCCATAATAATATTATGGTAAGGAACCATTCTTTTGATCCCCGAAAGAAGACCATTTTGTTAAATTCCCATCTGGATACGGTTCCGGCGAATGAAGGCTGGACACACAATCCCTTCGAACCGGTTATCCTGGACGGCAAATTATTTGGACTGGGAAGTAACGATGCGGGGGGATCTCTTTTAGGCTTGCTGGCCACATTTTTATACTTCTATGATCAAACAGACCTGACCGGCAATCTGATTTTTCTTGCCTCGGCCGAGGAGGAAATATCAGGAAAAAAAGGAGTCGAATCGGTTTTGCCTGATCTGGGACCCGTGTCCTTTGGAATCGTCGGAGAGCCTACCCGTCTGCGGCTGGCCATAGCAGAAAAAGGATTGATGGTGCTGGATTGTAAAACCACCGGACTTGCTGGCCATGCCGCAAGAGACGAAGGCATTAATGCTATTTACAAGGCGATCGAAGATATTGAATGGATCCGGAATTATCAGTTTCCGGAAAAATCGAAATTACTGGGAGAAGTGAAAATGACGGTCACCCGGATCCAGGCAGGCAGCCGGCACAACGTGATCCCGGAAATATGCGAATTTGTGGTGGATGTACGGAGTACGGAAGTATATACCCATGAGCAAATTCTGAATAGGGTAAAAGAGAACCTTTCCTGTGAAGTGAATGCCCGGTCTACCAGGCTCCAATCTTCATCGATAGACGAGAGCCACGTGCTGGTGAAAGCTGCCCGGTCCCTGGGCCTCAACACGTTTGGGTCCGGCACACTTTCCGATCAGGCCCTTATGCCTTTCCCGACGGCCAAGATCGGTCCGGGTGATTCGGCCCGTTCACATACTGCGGATGAATTTATACGGATAGATGAAATTAAGGAAGGGATTGAGATCTATACAGAACTGATCGGGAAATTGATCTAATGAAAGGAAAGACTTCAGGTACCTGAGGTTGAAGCGTGTAAGAATGTATGAATTTTTATAACAATAAATGTAAATTAATACCAGGATTAAGTGTTGAGGCTGTCCCGAAGGAACGCCGGTTGGCAAACACCTGCCGCCAAAGGCTTTTATCAGGACAGGAACCGATAATTTATTAACCCATTAACTCTTTTAACCGTAAATCCGTTAACCCACTAACCTAACCAGGTAATCATGAAGAAATTATGGCAGAAACAATCTGAGGTAAATAAATCAATTGAACGCTTTACCGTAGGCAATGACCGGGTGTTGGATATGCAGTTGGCCTATTTCGATGTGATCGGTTCGATGGCCCATGTAAAGATGCTGATGGAAATAGGCATACTTACCTCTGAAGAACAGAAAAAGATCCATAAATCATTACTGGATGTCCTGGAGAAAATTGAAAATAACCGGTACAGCATTCAGGAAGGGGTGGAGGATATTCATTCCCAGGTTGAGTTGACGCTGACGGATTTACTTGGCGATACGGGAAAAAAAATTCATACCGGCCGGAGCCGGAATGATCAGGTATTGCTGGATCTGAAATTATACATGCGACACCAGATAAGTGAATTGGCCGATCTCACCGGATCCCTTTTCAGCCAACTGATCGGACTGAGCAACCGTTATCAGGGTGTCCTGCTGCCCGGGTATACCCACTTTCAGATGGCCATGCCTTCCTCGTTCGGGCTTTGGTTCGGGGCCTTTGCCGAAAGCCTTGCGGACGATATGGTCCTGCTCAGGGCGGCATTCGACATCATCAACCGGAATCCTTTGGGATCGGCAGCCGGATACGGATCGTCCTTCCCCCTGAATCGGCAGCGGACCACGGACCTGATGGGTTTTGATTCAATGAATTATAATGCAGTGTATGCACAGATGGGAAGAGGGAAGGCCGAAAAAACGCTGGCCGTGGCGTTAAGCAGTTTCGCCGATACGGTGGGTAAACTGGCCTACGACGTTTGCCTGTATATGGGTCAGAATTTTGCATTCATTAGTTTCCCGGAAGAATATACCACCGGATCAAGCATCATGCCTCATAAAAAGAATCCGGACGTATTCGAGATCATCAGGGGAAAATGCAACCAGCTGAAATCACTTGTGAATGAAATGAATCTGCTGATCTCGAATCTGCCTTCCGGATATCACCGGGATTCGCAACTTTTGAAGGAACGTCTTTTTAATGGCATCGAATCAATGAAAGAATGTTTGTCCATGACGGCTTTTATGCTGGATAAGATCCGGGTAAATGAAAAAATCCTGGAGGATGATAAATATTCGTATCTTTTCAGTGTGGAACGGGTCAACGAACTCGTTATGCAGGGAAAGACTTTCCGGGATGCGTACCGTGAAGTTGGAGAAAAGATCAGGAAAGGCGAATTTATACCGGACAAACGATTGCCCCATACCCATGAAGGGAGCATGGGTAATCTTATGAATGAACGTATCGAAGAACAAATGGAATCGCATCTGAACTATTTCAAATCCAAATATGCCCATATAAACCGTTCGATAAAGAACCTGCTTGAAGATAATTGAACATCAAGTCGGGTTGATGCAGGTTGGGTTGACAAACACCGGCTTCTGGAAAGAATTAATCCATCACCCGGCACAAGCATTTTTTTTTAAACGGATAACTATGTTGATAAAGGCGGAACACAAAAATTGCATAGCAGGTGTTTAGGCTTTATCTTTATTACAGGATCAAAAGGAAAAATAATGATAGTCACATTTGTACACGTCTGGGTAAAAGAAGAGCACGTCCATGATTTTATAAAAGCCTCCATAGCCAATCACAAGGAGTCGGTCCGGGAGCCGGGTAACCTCAGGTTCGATGTGTTGCAGGATGAACAGGATCCTGCAAAATTTATCTTGTACGAGGCCTATGAATCCGAAAAAGCGGCCTCCGATCATAAGAAGACGGCGCATTATCTTTCCTGGCGCGATGCCGTGGCGGATTGGATGTTAAAACCGAGAGAAGGTGTAAAACATACGATTATTGCACCGGCGGATAAGTCCGGATGGAAATGAAATTCACTTTTGCCGGAACACCACGAATAATCTTCGGCCGGGGGACGTTCGGAAAATTACCCGGAATAATTGAATCTTTCGGCAAAAGCATCCTGCTGGTTACGGGAAAATCCTCTCTTGAGAAAACCCCGCAGTGGGAAAAATTAATGGACGGGCTGAAAGATCGACGGATTCGATGGAACCAGTACCGGATTCCGGGAGAGCCTTCCGTGACCCTGATCGATGGTTGTGTGACGGATGGGAAATATCAGGAACCTGAAGCGGTAATTGCCATCGGAGGGGGGAGCGTACTGGATGCCGGGAAAGCCATTTCGGCTATGTGGCACCTGGGTGAATCGGTCCGTTTTTATCTGGAAGGAGTGGGGGATGGGCGAACGCACGATGGCCGGAAGATCCCGTTCATTGCGGTGCCGACCACGGCCGGGACCGGGACGGAGGCTACAAAAAACGCGGTGATCAGCGAGGTAGGTGAAAATGGATTT
>Ga0209536_100003471_pt1 | contig 25307 bp, 21 predicted proteins | sample DeeMarSeWOR28_12_FD_187461 | JGI IMG/M metagenome (GOLD analysis project Ga0209536, IMG submission 187461) | Marine sediment microbial communities from White Oak River estuary, North Carolina - WOR-2-8_12 (SPAdes) (version 2) | ecosystem: Environmental > Aquatic > Marine > Intertidal zone >...
CTTCATATGATATTGAGTAACGATCTCTTCCTGCGAAACAGCAGTAGCCAGGTTGACAAAATCACTTACAGGACCGGGTGTAATAACGACACCTGCAGCGTGTTTGGAAGCATTTCTGTTCATTCCTTCCAGAACACGGGCGTGTTTTATTAATTCCTGAATTTCTTCCTCTTCAGAATCTTTTACCCATTTAAGTTCCGGGACTTCTGCAAGTGCCTGATCAATTTTATATACTTTCCCGAATTTAGATGGAATATGCTTAGTAATGTTATTTACGGTGGGAATTGGAATCTTTAAAACTCTTGCAACATCTCTTATTACGGCTTTAGATGATAAACGGTTGAAGGTTATAATCTGGCTGACACTGTTCTGCCCGTACTTTTCTTTTACATAATCAATTACTTCGCTCCTTTGATCATCGGCAAAGTCAACATCAATATCCGGCATAGATCTTCTAGCAGGGTTCAAAAATCGTTCGAAGAGTAAATTAAATTCCAATGGATTTATATTTGTTATTCCGAGTGCATATGCAACCAGGCTGCCTGCGACACTTCCCCTGCCAGGTCCGACTGGAATATTTTTTTTCTTTGCGGTATTAATAAAATCCTGAACGATAAGCAGATAACCCGAAAAACCCATTGCTTTTATTGCATCAATTTCAAAATTGAATCTATCTTCTATTTCTTTTGTAATATCAATATTTCTTTCTTCCAGACCTCGCCGTGCAAGAAGTTCAAAATATTCATCGGTTGCTTTAACTGGGGAATCATCCGGAATTGGAAATTGCGGGAAATGGTATTCAGTAAAATCAAGATTTAAGTCTATTTTGGAATCGATTTCCAGAGTGTTTTCAATTGCACAGTCATAATTTTTAAATAGCTGTGTCATTTCGTCGGTTGATTTAAAGTAAACTTGATCAGTTCCGTATCGTAAATCATTATAGTCACTTCCTATTTTATCACCCAAAAGCAACAAAATATTATGGGCAATTGCATGATCAGGTTCTATGTAATGGCAATCATTTGTTGCAACAAGCTTTATTCCCAATTCTTTCGCAAGTTTTGGCATGGAATGAAGAACCGGTTTTTCTACCTCCATATTATGATCCTGGATTTCGAGGTAGAAATCTTCCCCAAAAATTTCTTTATAAGTATTTGCAACCTCTTTGGCTTTTTTATAATCGCCGTTAACCAAGTGTGTAGCTACTACACCACCGGCGCAAGCAGAAGTGCAGATAAGCCCGCTCCTGTATTTTTTAATTAATTCTAAATCAATTCTTGGGCGATAGTAAAATCCTTCGGTGTGTCCAAGCGTGGTAAGCGTTCTAAGGTTTTTGTATCCTTCAAAATTTTTGGCAAGTAATATTAAATGATTATAATTTTTTCTTCTTCTGCCATTTCCGTTTGCCTGACTGCTTTTTCTTTCAAATCTATCACCATCCCTAACTACATAAGCTTCCATTCCAAGAATTGGTTTAACTCCTGCAACAAGAGCTTTTTTGTAGAATTCAATAACACCATACATTACACCATGATCTGTTAAAGCAACTGATTTCATTCCATGCTTTTTAGCAGCATTGATTAGTCCATCAACAGTGCTGGCTCCATCCTGCAAACTGTAATGGCTATGGTTATGGAGATGAATGAATTCCGCCATTTATTTTAAAATTTTAAGTGAAAAAAGGCTCAGCAGAGGAAATGAAATTTTCTGCTCCGAATAATAACTAATCATTTAAGAAAAATGAAGGAGCACAATGTTAAATTTAACTATCTGCCTGTATGCCCAAAACCGCCATCGCCTCTTTTTGTATTATTTAGCTCTTTCGATTCAACAGAAATTGCTCTATATACTTTGGAAAGAACCATTTGTGCGATTCTATCTGCCGGTTTAATTATAAAATTTTCCTTGCTAAAATTGAATAAAATAATTTTTATTTCGCCCCTGTAATCTGAGTCAATTGTGCCCGGAGAATTTAAAATACCGATTCCATGCTTTACGGCGAGACCGCTTCGTGGCCTGACTTGAAGTTCATATCCGTCTGGAATTTCGACTGAAAAATTAGTTGGTATTAATTCAATCGCACCGGCTTGAATAACTAACTGTTCCATTAAAGCTGCACAAATGTCCATTCCTGAACTGCCAAAAGTAGCATATTCAGGCAACGGAATGTGCGAAAGTTTTTTATCAATTCTTTTAAATTTTATTTTGACTTCCTTTTCCAGCTTTTACCTTTTCCTGCTTTCTAAAAATTTTTTTCTGATTAAACTTATTTCTGCCCTATCAACTGCAATAAAATAGATGAACAGTATAAAACCAATCAGAATTAAAATTTTATAGTGAAATAACAAATTTTCACTAAGATGCAAATAGTAGAAAATTATTCCAACCAAAATAACAGCCAGAAAAATTTTACCAATTATTTTAAGTTCGTATTTAACTTTATAAAATTTTTGTGTTACAAAATAATATCCCCCAGCCATAACCAAATAGCTTGCCAAAGTTGCAAATGCCGCACCTGTAATATTTAAAATTGGAATTAAAATGAAGTTAGCAACTACGTTTACAATTGCACCCGAACCAGCAATTAGAGGTACATAAATACTTTTTTCTTCTATGTAAATTCCCGCAGAAAAAATAACATACATTCCATTAATTAAATATGCCAGAAGTATAATGGGAACAATGTGTAAACCGGTCCAATATTTAGAACCTATTAATGAATAGCCCTCAATCTGAATCCGTGCAATATCTGTTATAAATAATGACAAAATAACAAGAATTGCGCTGCCTATTAACGTAAAATAAGAAAGTACTTTTGAGAACATTTCCTTTGCCTGGGGATCTTTTGCATTTTGTAGGAAGAAAGGCTGCCAGGCATACTGGAACATGTTCACAAAGAGCATCATAAAAATACCAAGCTTGTAATTTGCTTTATAAATTCCCACGGTTTTCAAATCGGTAAGCTTTTCTAATATCGGTACATCAATTACCTGCACAGCCATTACTGCCAAACCACCAGGTAAGTACGGCAGACCAAATTTTAGCAACCGTTTAAAAAGCGGAAAATGAAATCGAGGTCTGAAAAAACTTGCTATTGTTGGAATAAGCAAAATTAATGAAACGGTTGAGGCAGCTAAATTGCTAACGATTATAGCTTCAACGCCCCACTCCAGAAATATAATGAGATAAATATTTAAAGAAATATTAACACAAATATTTATAATTCTGATTACAGAAAACTTCGCTGCTTTTCTTTCCAGCCGAATTTTAAGAAACGGAATTACACCGATCGCATCAATGACAATTACACCCGAAGCTAAATAAATTAAATAAAAATAATTTTGCGGAATTCTAAGTGCACTACCGATTGAAGCAGCATTTAGAATAATTATCGCACTTAATAATACCGAAGAAATAATTATTGAAATGAACGGTGTGGAAAAGTTATCTTTTTCATCGCCAACATCTTTAAAAGCAGCATACTTTAAAAAAGCCGAGTCTAATCCGTAAACGTAAACAATAATAAGGATGCCGATGTAAGCATAAATTAATTGAATTACTCCATATTCGGAGGGAGCAAAAATATTGGTGTAAAACGGGACTAAAATAAAATTTAGGAACCTTCCAACAATTGTACTTATGCCATAGATGGCAGTATCTTTTGAAAGTTCCTTTAGTTTATCAAACATTAAAATTAATTTATTTGATTAGTTTTAATTCAAGTGATATGTCTAATGCTTTTACACTGTGCGTTAACGCACCAACGGAAATATAATCAATTCCTGTTTCAGCAACTTCTTTTATATTTTTAAGATTGATATTTCCGGATGCTTCAACCAAACATTTCTTATTTATCAGTTCGACTGCCTGTTTCATCAAATTGGTATTAAAATTATCGAGCATGATTACATCAATATCACTTTTAAGTGCCTCCTTTACTTCAGGAAGGTTTTTTGTTTCGACTTCTATTTTAAATGAGGTGTTATTTTTTTCTCTGTAATCTCTGCACAGCTTTACAGCTTCAGTTATAGAGCCGGCGATTTCGATATGATTATCTTTTATTAAAAACATATCGAATAATCCGATACGATGATTTTTACCGCCGCCGAGTCTAACGGCATACTTATCCAGCATTCGCAAGCCAGGAACTGTTTTTCTCGTATCTATAATTTGAGCTTGAGTATGCTTTATTTGACTAATAAAATCATTCGTCAGTGTTGCAATGCCACTCATTCTTTGTAAAAAGTTTAGCGCCGTTCTTTCAGCTTTTAAAATAGATGTTGCACTCCCTTCCACCTCAGCAGCTATTGATCCGGTTTGCACTAACTTCCCATCATCTGTAATAATTTTAAAGATTGTCTTATCATCTATAGTCTTAAAAACCTTTTCAGCTACTTTTAGTCCGGCGATAATTCCATCTGCTTTTATTAAAAATTTTCCTACTGCACCCACATCTGCAGGGATTACAGCTTTGGTAGTAATATCTTCATTACCAATATCTTCTGCCAAAGCCGCATTTATTATATGTTCTAGATTATTTCCCAATCAGTTTTCTTTATTTAAAGTAAGATTCAATTGCTTTGATGAAAAACATGGGAGCCCGTGATAATTTTTTAGTTTCTTTGTTTACAAAAGCCAGTTCAACATATCCTTCAGCAATTACCATGTTTCTGTCCTTACTAATTATTGTATGATCTATGTGAACACGTGCAAGCGGTAATTTTTCCACACGTGTGTCTATTTCCAGCAGTTCGTCATAGTATGCAGGATTTTTAAATTTAATAAAAGTTTCGTAAACGGGCATTTGATAACCTTGCGCTTCAATGGTTTTATAAGTCAATCCATTTTCGCGCATCATTTCGGTTCTGCCAACTTCAAAATACTCAAAGTATTTTCCATTATATGCATACTGCATTTGGTCTGTATCGGCATAGCGTACACGAATAAGTGTTTTATGAACTAGCATAAGCAGGTAAAATTTTTAATAATGGTTAATCAAAAATAAAAAATCCCGAATGAATCGGGATATTAAAATTAAATAATAAACTTCTTAGTCGTCAGGGAAAATTATTCATTCGTTCTAGTTGATTAAATGTCTATTTCGAGTAAATTCCGAAAATAAAATCACTTTCATTGATTCTTTGAAGAAAATCATCTTCAATTTTAAAGAGAGTATCCAGCAATTTAATACTCTCTTCATTTTCTATAATAAAATTATGAGAAATATCTTTAAGAGTTAAATGCAAAATATTACCGCCGTATGGTTTTTCTTCCAAAACTTTAAACTTCACCCTAATTTTTTGCAGAATATTTTCAGAGTTAACAGCCTCAGATGGGTCGGATAAAATCATTCTAAATAATCCGGGTCTATAACTTTTTGTTTTAATCTTATTTGAATTCCATCTTTTTCTATATAACCGAGGCAATTTATTCAATGCTTCATTTGATATATTTAATTGTTCCTTACTCCATTGAAACCGATTAGGACCGACATACTCGTTTATAACGATTAATCCATCATCTCGTAAACTGTAATAAATTTTATTCAAAATCTTATCTAAATTTTTTATATGGTGAAGAAACGAATCAAACACAATTACATCGTAATAGTTTTTCTCAAAATTAAATGATTGCACATCCGCAATTTTATACTGCATATTTTTCAATCCCAGGTTTTCGGCATTTTCTTTTGCAACTTTTATTCTTTCGTTAGAAATATCAAAAGCTTCAATAAGGCCGAAATTTTCAAACCTTGCAAATTTTAATTCTTTGCTTCCGGTACCGCAACCGGGAGAGAGCAATTTTACGTTGTTTTTATCCTTTAGGTATTTTTTTACCACATAAGCAGTATGGTCTGTATTCGCATCACCTGTTATTAAATTATTCCACCGCTTTTGTAAATAAGGAATTGCCCACCAATTTGATTGGGAATCGCCACAAGCTGTATTCCAGGCTTTAGTTGTTCTTTTTTTATTTGACGAGGGAATTAATCGGAAAAGAAATTTATTTGCTTCTGAAGATCGAATCTTAAAATAAATATCAATAAAATCCCCAATCGAAATAATTGTTTTCACAATTTCATCTTAACTTTTAACTGATAAAAAAGACGGAAGACCGGCAGGTTTATTCGATATAGGGACCCATCTTTCCAAATTTTTCAATCCGGTTTGAGATCAACTTTTCAGGTTTAATTTTTACAAGCAGATTAAGTTCTTCCAACAAGACTTTTTTGAGTGTATTCGCTATTGCAATAGGATCTTTGTGTGCCCCGCCAAGCGGTTCGGGTATAATTCTGTCTATTATACCCTGCTCGAGTAAATCGGGTGCAGTTAATTTCAGAGCTTCGGCAGCCTGTTCTTTATATTCCCAGCTTCGCCATAATATACTTGAGCAGGATTCGGGACTGATAACTGAGTACCAGCAATTCTCAAGCATAAGTATTTTATCGCCAACTCCAATACCCAGTGCACCGCCGCTCGCACCTTCACCAATGATAACAACAATTATAGGAACACGCAGTCTGCTCATTTCAAAAAGATTTCTGGCAATGGCTTCTGCCTGCCCTCTTTCTTCAGCTTCCAAACCAGGATAAGCGCCCGGGGTATCAAGCATAGTAATAACCGGTTTATTAAATTTTTCAGCAAGCTTCATCAGCCTGAGTGCTTTTCTGTATCCTTCAGGATTTGCCATTCCAAAGTTTCTGTAAAGATTTGATTTTGTATCTCTGCCTTTCTGCTGTCCAATAATCATAACTTTATATTTATCAAGTTGCGCAAAACCTCCGACAATGGCCTTATCATCTTTTACGTGCCGATCGCCATGAAGTTCAACAAAATTTGAGCACATGTTATTAATGTAATCGAGAGTAAATGGTCGGTCAGGATGACGGGCAAGCTGAACACGCTGCCATCGGCTTAGATCCTTGAAAAGTTCTTCTTTAAGCTGAGCAACTTTATTTTCAATCCGGGCAATTTCTTTATCAATTCCAAGTGAGCCGGATGATTTTTTCATTTCTTCAAGCTTTTCCTCAAGCTCAAAGATCGGTTTTTCAAAATCTAAAATTGTTTTTCCCATGGTTACTTCTTCTTATTCCAGAATTTATTTAATGTTCTGCCCAATATTTCAAGGTCGAGCCAGGCATTTTGATTTTTTGCGTAATAAAAATCCAGCTTTTCAATTTCAGAGTCATCACAATCCTCAATATACCACAATCCTGTAAGCCCAGGCTTTCCATAATATCTTTTATGCTCATTGTTTGAAACTTTCGGACCAACAAAACTCATTTTTCCAGAAATCACAAAAGGAACATTTAAGATAATTTGTTGAAAATCAGTTTGTTTATGTCTTAGCTTTGATGAGAAATATATAAAAGGATAGAGCAAAAACAAAACTATTAATCCTAATGTGTAATCAAAAAGGGTTTTAATTATTCTTATTGAAGGATTTGAAATGTTATATTGAACTTCCACAAGGGGAATATCATCCAACATAGAAATAGAAGATTTGCCAACTACAAAATCCATTTCGGTCCCGACTATTTTATAATCAACACCGTTTGTTTGACTTGCAGACACCATTGACATCATTTCCCGATATGAAATTTCTTTTGAAGAAAATATTACTTCATTAATTTTCTGATCACTTAAGACCTTTTTAATGTTTTGCACACTGCCTATTACTTTAAAGTCTTTTATAGATTTCCCAATATCTGAATTTTTATTTCCGATTAATCCTAAAAAAGAATGAACATCGGTTTTACGTTTTTTAAGTTTGTCTGCAAGCTGAACAGCTTCTTCGGTAGTTCCTATTACAATAGTACGTTTGTTTAATGTTCCATCTTGTTTAACCCCAACACGGAAAAACAACTTTAATATTATTCTAAAGGAGGTTGTAATAAGGAAAAAAATTAAAAAGGCAATCAGTACAACAGCTCGACTGAAAGCATACTGTTTAAAGAAAAATGTTAGAGAAGTAATTATTAGAAAACTGATCAGCATTGCCCCAACACTTCTTAAAACAGATAGTGAATCTTTTTTGTAGCTGCCTGTAAAGTAAGAGACAGCCACATGAATTAATGCGGGGACAGTATAAATAATGGGATATGCTGGCGTTAGAAAACCAATCCAATCTGTCATACCCATATATATTTTTTCTGCCAGAAATAAGCCTAGATTAAAAAACACAAAATCAGAAAATGCCGTTAAGATAGATAGTTGTCGTTTGCCTAAAAATGCGAATACTTTCCTTAAGGTGATTGCAGTTCGCAATATTATTTCTACCAAGAAGAAACTTGAGAAATGCTTTTTAACAAATAGATGCATAGCATTATAAAAAACCTTTGTTTCATCAAGGTCACTTCTTTTAGTGCTCTCACCTTTATAATGTATTATCTGCGTTGAATGCACATAATATACTTTGTACCCCGTTTGCTGAACCCTGTAACATATATCAAGGTCTTCACCGTACATAAAAAATCTCTCATCAAAACCTCCGATTTTTTTATAGACTTCTTTTCTCATCATCATAAAGGAACCGGAGATTGCATCCACTTCATAAGTATTGTTCTCATCTAAATATGTAAGATTGTAACGCGCAAATAATTTACTATTGGGAAATAGATTGCTTAGACCTGTGACTTTTGTAAAGGATGTCCATGGACCGGGGAAGCTTCTTCTGCAAGCCAATTGGAGAGAACCATCTGCATTTAATATTTTACAACCTGCCAAACCGGCATCTGGATTTTCCTTGAAAAACGAAATCATTTTATCGAATGTATCTTCACTAACCACTGCATCGGGATTTATCAGCAGAATAAATGTCCCCCGCGCAATTTTCAATGCCTGATTATTCGCTCTACCAAAGCCAACGTTTGATTTATTTTCAATTAGATTTACTGATTGGAATTTATTTTTGATAAGTTCCACACTACCATCATCAGATGCATTATCGACAACTATTACTTCATTTGTAATATTGGATGATGCTCTTTCTATTGAGTGTAAAAGGGTTTGCAGGAATTCTTTTACATTGTAATTAACGATGATTATTGAAAGATCCAACTGAAGTCCTCACTTAAGTATTCCAAACAAACTTTTAAGTCTAAGCTTCCATACCATCCAGATAGCTTCCCGAACAATTTTCTTAGACATTTTTGATTTACCCTTCATTCTATCGACAAAAATTATTGATATTTCTTTAATCTTAAATCCTTTTTTCCAGGCTTTAAAGTTCATTTCAATTTGAAAAGCATAGCCGTTTGAATTTACTTTATCCAGATCAATTGAATCCAGTACTCTCCGCCTGAAACATTTATATCCGCCAGTTGCATCTTTTATTGGCATTCCAGTAATAATTCTCGTATAAAAATTGGCAAACCAGCTTAACAAAAGCCTTCTCATAGGCCAGTTGATAACGTTCACTCCATTTCTGTATCTGCTACCAATAATTAAATCGTAATTCTGAATTTCCTGCAGGAATTTTGGGATCTCGTTCGGATCGTGAGAAAAATCAGCATCCATTTCAAAAATGTAATCGTAATTATTTTCCAGCGCATACTTAAACCCGGCTATGTATGCGGTGCCTAATCCAGACTTTTCACTTCTGCTAATTAGGTGTAACCGATTATTTGATTTCATTTCCTTTTCGACATAAGCTGCGGTCCCATCGGGAGAATTATCATCCACTATAAGAATATTAATATTGTCATCCCTCGAAAAAACTTTCGGTAATAGCTTAGGAATATTCTCAACCTCGTTAAATGTAGGAATTATTACAAGAGTTTTTTCAGACTGCATTCGTTTTTTCATTAAATGTCATAAAGTATTTAGTTATAGTGACCTTTACCAAATAATACTACAAGAATAGTTCTTGCCAAAATTTTCATATCCATTCTTAGTGACATATTTTCAATATAAAACAAATCATAACGGAGTTTTACTTTTACATCTTCTATGTTTTCATCATATTTATGTTTTACCTGTGCCCAGCCAGTTATTCCAGGTCTGACTTTTAACCTTCTTTTGTAATATGGAATCTGTCCAGACAATTGTTCAACAAAAAATGGTCTTTCGGGTCTGGGGCCAACTAAACTCATTTCACCTTTAAGTACGTTATACATCTGAGGTATTTCATCAATCCTTAATTTGCGAATTAACTTACCAATTCTTGTTACTCGCGGGTCATCTTTTTGAGACCAGATCGGGCCAGTATGTCTCTCGGCATCTCTATACATGGAACGAAACTTTATTATCTTGAATTTTTTATCATTCATACCGCTTCGCTCCTGTTTAAAGAAAACGGGACCTTTGCTATCTAACTTAATTAATATTGGAAATATTATTAATAATGGTAATGTAATAACAAGAATAAGAAAAGATATAATAACATCAAGAACCCGTTTTAATTTCTTTTCCCATTCGGGCATCAATTCTGGCATAATATCAATAAGCGGTATGCCGTAAAGCTGTGAGGTGCGGGCTTGTCCACTCAAAATTTCATAAAGATCGGGTGCGATTTTTAATCCAACTCCTTTGTTCTCTAGTTTGGAAATTATATCAACTAACAAATCGTGATCTTCCTTTTCCAAAGCAATAATAACTTCTTCTGAATGAGTTTTATAGACTATATCAACGAGTTCATCTATACTACCTCTAGCTCTTACGTTTTTATACGTTCTGCCAACATTATCGGGATTAATTGCAACGTACCCCTCAATATCCAATCCCAAAGCCGGGTGCTCAAGAATTTGGTCGTGAACTTCGTGTGCTTTTGGATTGAAACCAACAATTATTGAACATTTCCTTCCGATACCTCTTATCAGTAAATTTCTTTGCAGACTGCGAACAAAAAGCCTTCCTAAAGAAACAAATAAAAAGAGCAGTAACCAGTAAATAAAAATTAATATCCTACTGCTGGATTCAACACCATGAATAAAATCATCTAAATAAATAACGAAGAAAAGAATAAATATTCCTACAAAAGTTGCTTTAAAAAGCGTTGAAATTTCGTCGAAGCGAGAGGAAGCAAACCATGTGCGATACATTCCAACAAACGTAAAAATAATCAACCAGTAAAAGTAAATAACAAGCATTGGTAATAACATCTCGGGCATAATCAGCAATTTAAACCAGCCGGTTTCAACTCTAATGTAAAAGAAAGCTCCCCACGCTAAATTAATGGTAAGAAAATCTATAAGAAGGACAATTATTTTTTGAGTACGTTTGTTCAATTTTCAAGCAGAATTTTTCTTAATAAAATGCTTTTCAATTATACTATTAAATATTTCTGATTGGGCAGAACGATTGAAATTATCTAACACATATTTTCTTGCTGACATCTTTTTTTGTTCATCAAAATCACTTTCCAAGAAATTAATCAGGGTGTTTGAAAAAGCTTCTATATTTTCTGATTCAACAAAGAAACCTGATGGGCACTCGGAAAAAATTCTTCTAATCTCCGAATCTTGATCTGCAGAAATAATAACGGGAATACCAGCAGCCCAGCTTTCAAAACATTTGACAGGAATATTTCCTCCGGTGTTATTTTTTAATTTCTTTCGAGGGATTAAACTTAAATCCGATGCAGCAACTATTTTAGCCAGCTCTTCGCTGGTCATTGATTTAAAGTGAATATATTTTATTTTATTATCCAGTAAATGAATAAATCTATCGAAATTTTCACCATAACCAACAATAATTAAATTGAATTTTTCACTCCATTTTTCTGCAGATCTTAACGCATCGCCCATCGACTCAATATCGTTCATACCATAATTAAAGGAACCAAAATAAATAAGAAGCTTCTTATCGAGAGGTAAATTATAGCTGATTCGTATTTTTTTTCTTTCAGTTTCGTCTATTGGAGTGTACAGATTTGTGTCTGCACCGTTGTATATCACGAAAATTTTTTTTGCATCTACATTTTTTGAAATTAAGTTTTTTCGGTCACCCTCTGCGGTAACAACCAGGATCGATGAGTTTTTTAAAATAAATGATTCTATGACTTGAAGTATTCTGAATATCGTTTTTTTTCGGATTAAACCAAGCTCAAATCCTATATCGGGCCATATATCACGTAAGTCTACAATAATTGGTATTCTTTTTATTTTGGAAATCAATATTGCAGATAATGCTGTTAAAATGGGGGGTGAAGAGGTAATTACTAATTCAGGTTTATATTCATTAAAGATTGAATAAAAAAATGATCTAAAAAAGAATGAAAGATACGAGATTCCTCTTGAAAATACAGATTGATGTTGGGGAAGATGAATTGGAAGATAGACGATTGATTCCTTTTCATTCACTTCATTCACTATCATTTTATTAGTAAAACTATTGTAGATTTTACCAAATGGATAATTTGGTACCGGTGTGACAATCTTAATCCGGTGGTTTGCACCAAGTAGAGATTTAGTCAGATACTGCACCCTAATTGAACCAGCACCAATTTCTGGTCTAAAAAAATGAGTTAGTATCAGAATTTTCATGATTTGTTTTTATAATTCAGCATTGGAACAATTCATCGTGAATTAATAAACTTTAGAATTTTTTCAATTTTTTGTTCAAATTCAATATTTCTTTTAACCTTAAGTTTTTGCATTTCTTTTCTTAAAATTTCTTTCATATTTATTGCACTTAATATTGCATTATAAATCGAATTAGAATCAATATTAGTATAAACTGCAGCGGAACCAAAAAATTCCTTAAGTGAATATGTATCACTAATTACTACGGGTACTTCGACGGATATCGCTTCGTAGGCACCTGATTGAAGACAATCTTCTTCCGTGGTTAGAGCTATTAAACATTTTGCATTTCCAATCAAGTTATAATAATCATCAATTTTCAAATAATCAGTAAAGTGAATATTTGAATAATCAGAAATATACTTTTCTATCATTGGCGGAATTTTGCCCGTCCAATATAATTCTAATTTACCCCTTAGCAACTCAGAAACTTTAAGCATTTCATCAAAAGGTTCGTCAACAGCAAATGAACTAATATAAACACAATAATCACCCCTAAATGAAGATTTAGAGTTTATTGATTCGATTTGCGGAATCATATCGGGAAGAATGATAAAATTATTATGAAGCTTTTTTATATCCTTAGCTAGTCCCTCATTTGAAATTATTGATAAATCTGCTGCTTTAAAACTTAGTTTTTTTAGCGGCCAAAAAATAGAATTAAATATTCCTGGTGCTTTTCTACGCAAAGCTTTAGTATGGCAATCGACTACCAGAATAAGATTTCTTCGCTTTAGTATTTTATACACATATAATAATAAAAGTAATAAGTAAGAATATTGTATAAATATCACACTAGGTTTATTTTTAACCAAAATTTTGATAGTCCAAATCGAACTAAATAAATGACGTATTAAAACGTTTTTATTCTGAAAGTACTCTTTAATTTCTAAATCGAGTGCTTTAGCAAGATTTCGAGACCTAGCTTGAAAATGCCATGTAATCCAAACTTTACTTGCCATACCTATAATAATTTTTCGTAAGGTGAAATTGATACAAAATTATCGAATGGAAAATCTACTTTATCAAATTTTAGTCTAATCAGTTTTGATTCAATACCAAAATCATAAGAAGGATACAGGTTAGTTTTTTCTATTTTAATTTGATAATTTAACTTTGAATCAATTTTCATCTCTAATATGGCTTTCCCATTTTTGAGTAAGTTTATTTTACTACCGCTTTTCTCACAATCAATATCTTGGTGTAAAACAAAATTTAACAAAATTGCCCTAGTTCCTTTACCATCAACAGAATCGTTTATGTAAAGATTAGAATCATCTAGGATAACCTCACGCCTATGCTTATAATAACCAAGTTGCTTAAAGCCGATATATTCTCCAACACAAATAAATTTATTTTCTAATTTTTTATAATTACTCTTAATACTGGAAGGTAACTTTGCCCACCTAAAAAATCCCCAAAGTTCTGCCTGATCACTTGCATTAATTGATACAGTATTATGCAAAATTGAACGCTTAAGTAACAGATCTTCATCCCCATTACTGTACTTTTTAGTGCCCGGATCTATAAAAATTGGGTGGGAGTTCCAAGCATAAATAATGCTTAAAATATCGGAGTGTCCATGCCCAGGATTATTTAATAAGCCTATATTACCGATATCAAAAATGATTTTTGAGTTTCCACTCTTTATAATGTAATAATGGTTTTCGATGGCAGTTATACCATTACTATTATCAATTGCAAGAGTTTCTTTCTGTATAAGATTTGAAAGCCTGGTGCACAAGCTAAAATCTTCAAACGAATTTTTTGTTAAAAATGAAAAACAATTATCTCCAAGCATTGGAATAGTACCATCTGGTAAGATAAATTCCTTTACTAAAAAATCAGCCTTTGTTATTCTTTGAATAGCTTTTTCACTTACATTTTTATTTGAGACTTTCATAAAATGTAACCAGATGAGACTGAATAAAGTCAATTGTAAATGATAATGATAGCTATGTTCGAAATGAAAACCTTCATCATCAAATTGATTCAATAGTTCTTCTTCAGTTTTAAAATCGATGTCGGAGAATTTATTATCAGTTACAAACCAAGAAGGGAAAAGTTTCGTTATAAATGATAATACAATGATCTGAATTAAAACATGATTGCCAGGGATATGATACTCTATGTTATTACTAATAAAAATAGTATGTAAATAAATAGATTTTTGAATTTCCTCCCATACACTATCTTCTATAGCATAGCTGTCAGGTATTTTTGTTAAAACTTTTAACCAATTAAGCAGTCTAATTGTACAATTAAAACTATTCCATCCTAAGTTCGATTTGGGCAGATTAAGGTTTATCCAACTTAAAATAATTTTTAACCTGGAATCTAAATCCAAACTGCATTCGTCAAATATTTCATCGAAAAGATGGAACCTTTGAAAGTTATTATTTATTTCCGGGTGATATGGATTGTCTTTCCAAATTCTTACTAAGCTTGACTCAGCTCTAGTAGATGATTGTTGTCCTGTTTTTAACAACAATATCAATTCATTAAAGTAATCATGCCGCCGATCCTGACTTAACTCTGAATTCAAACTCCAAATTGGTGCTGCATTCTTTTCAATATAGACGATCTCTTTTGCATTCTTTATAAAGTTTTTGAATGGAAGATTCTCAAGTGCCTTTGTATCATTCCTCGAAGTAATTATAGGGAACAGTTTTTTAACAACCCTGTTTTTGAATAAATAAAACAACTGTTTCGTATTAAATCTGGATAGAGTGTCAAAATAGAATTCTACTTTCTTTAACATTTGAATTTACAATCTCATCTAAATAAATTTTTGGGATACTTAAAAATCAGCCTTAGAGAATAATATGATTTAAGCAATAATTGTCTATTGAATGTTAATATTCCTAAAATTAGGAATAATAGAATCCTTACTGCCAATCCGCAGTACTCAACCACAATAAATAAAATCTGATGAACTCCTTTAAAATGTTTTTGTGCAAACTGAATTCTTGATATCATTTTATTATTCATCTCAAACAATAAATTCTTTCTCGTAGAGCTACCTCCGATATGAATTATTGTTGCATTAGGATAGTAAATTACTTTCCCGCCAATTTTATTTAATCTGTAACATAAATCTATATCCTCATAAAAGAAAAAGAATCTTTCATCGAATCCATTAATTTTATCAAAGGTAATTTTAGGCATAAACATAAATGCGCCAAAAATAGAGTCTACATTCAGAGGTATGGTAATTCTGCTGAGTTGCAGATATTGTTTACTAAAGATTTCAGATCTGAAAAATATTTTGTCAAGAAAAAATGTTGCTGAAAAATGTTTGAATAACTCCGGGAATTTAAATGCTGAATTTTGATAACTGCCATCTTCATTTAATAACTTACATCCGACAATAAAATCACCCGCCAATTCTTGAACATAGTCAGCTACATATTTTATTGAATTTTCAAACAGTAATGTATCATTGTTTAATAATAACAGAAATCTACCTTTAGCATTCTTGGCAGCTAAATTGTTGGCTTGAGCAAAACCTAAATTCTTATTGTTTTTTATTAACTCAACAAATTCAAATTTACTTGTTACACCTTCTACTTTTCCTTCAGTTGAATTATTATCAACGACAATTACTTGAGTAGCAATATCTTTAGTATTCTCTTTTAATGATTGCAGACATTTATAGAGTAAATCAAAAGAGTTGTAATTTACTATAATAATTGTTACTAATGGGAGGGACATTCATTTCCAGAATAAATTATTATTATTAAAAGCAAAGTTTTTTAGAATAAACATCAATTAATTATTATTTAACAAATACATACGTAATTTTTGAAGAAAGAAGTAGTTATATGTTTTTACACTCGGGTATCAGTATGATAATTTATTATTTAAATACACATATGGTTCGTACGAATAAAAATTTAAAAGTGAAAATAATTTACTTGCAACAGAGTTCATTTCTGTTGGTTCTCCTTCGACTTCAATAAGTAATGCTGGATTAAATTTCCTAATCGTAATTTTTGCTCCCTGCAAAACAAAATATTCGTGTCCTTCAACATCAATTTTGATAAATGTTATTTTTTGTGCGCTTGATTGTATCAACTTATCTAATTTTATTGTATCGACTAGTATCGAGGATTCAGTATGGTTTTCAAAATCATTAGTAAGACGAGCTCTCGTGCAAAGTTCACCAGTATTACTATTGGGAATTATAAATGGTACACTGTTTTTTTTATCTGATAAAGCAATATTAATCGTTTTAACATTTTTAAGATTCAGTTTTTGATGGTTATTCCTTAAATAACTATACATTTCAGGAATCGGTTTAATACTGATTACCTTACCTGTTGGACCTACAAAATCTGATAAAAACTTTGTATAGATTCCAATATTAGCGCCGACATCAATTACAAAATCTCCCTTCCTCATTAGCTTCTTGACAATGAGCAAATCTTTTTCATTTTTTATTTTGATTATTTTACTGTTCTTAAATAATGAATTCTTTTAATTCTATCTAAAATTCTCTTTGTTAATACTTTTTGTATTAATTTTTTAAATGTGTTATAAATTAACATATAAGAATTCAAATACTATTTTCATTTTTTAATTCTTCAAGGAAAATGCTGCCTAAGTATTCTTCAGAAAATTCATTCGGAATTCTGTACTCATAATTACCTGTTTCACAAGCCTCAAAAAAATTAATTATAGCTGTATAATCCTTTTCTTTCGCATCACAATCGTACAGAAACATTTGTGGTAATTTATCTGCCAAATTCCAAACTGCACTGTTTTTCAGAGTTACAGCAAGAATTGGTTTTTTAGTATAAATATACTCATAAAGTTTGCTTGGTATGGATGCTAAAGATATTGATAGCAATAACAATCCTTGCGCACTTAACAGATGCTCGAAAAGTTTTTCTCTTGATACTCTAGGTTTGTTAATCATTTTAACTTTAACTCTATCTAAGTTTTCTTTCCAATATTTAAATTTAGGAATGTCTTTCCGTTTCAGATCACCCAATAAAATTATTTCACCACATTTATTACTTTTAGTAATTACACCATAGATCGGTTCAAATAGCCTATCTAAAGTCTGGCTATATCTTGAACCAGTAAATCGTCCAGCATAAATCAACCTAAGAATTTTAGAATCATGACTGTTTTGTTCTGATTCCTTACATTGCTTCACAGATGGATAGGCATTTGTCAACACGCAAATTTTTTCTGAAAGCTCTTTTAAACGAGATTTTAATAAGCTCTCCCATTCATTCGAGGTCACAAATATTCTACGGGCTTTAGAGAGTATTTTTTTTTCAATATTACTTTCAAACCAATTTCTAATTCTAGACATCGTCAAAATCGGTTTTAATGGTTCATCCAGCCAGCCATCACGTAGATCAACAATATAAGGTATATTATAATTCTTAGAAAGATTATAAGCTGCAAGATGACTTGAATGGGGCGGACTGGAAGATATTATAATACCACAGTTGCCTAACTCATTTTTTACCAACTTATTTTTGGCAACCCGTCCAGCCCAAAGCCGGGTTTCATCTGGAGGTAAAAAAAACATTATTAACGTATTCCATACGTACAAGAAAAATTTTGTACGAATTTTTTCCGCTGAGGAAATTAAAAACTCAGTAATGATGCTTATCAAATCTCTAATAATTATTCTTTTACCCCAGATTTCTTCAATAATTTGATCTTTGCTACCGCTTGTAACTATTACAACTGAATAGCCGTCATCCACTAACCAGCGTAGAAATCTTTCGACTCTGTAAACACCTACGTGATCGGTTCTTCCCCAGAAGGGTGCAATAACTAAAATCTTTTTTCTATTACTAAAATGATATTCCTTATCCATTCACCAAATTAGATTTGCGATTTTTAGAATATGGACATTTTTTTATTATATATAAATAAGTTTGCATTACTGAATCTCTTTTTTCGTCATTCCGTCGAATCTTTAGGAATAAATATTTAAAGAAATAATGAGTTGAAATAATGAGACACAGCATTTTACTATATGCTGAGGAATAGTGCTTTAAGAAAAATTTATATTTGCTTTCATAAGTTATCTTTAATCTTTTAAGTTTATGTTTTCCTGTAATTTGACTTTTAAGATGGACGATTTTTCCTCCTTTCCAAAAAATCACTTTATAAGATGTATTCTTTTTTACTCTGTAACACAAATCCGCTTCTTCTGCAAATAAAAAATAATCCTCATCAAATCCACCCAACGATTCAATAATTTCACGTCTTATAAACATACAAGACCCGAATACAAAATCAACATTGAAATATTTTTTCGGAATAAGTTTGATTTTAGTCCAATGAATTAATCTAACCGCATACTTCAATAATCCAATGGCATTAACAATTTCCTGTTTAACATTTGGAAACTTAGCTGTAGATATTTGAAAATTCCCGTCCGGATAAATCAGTGTCGGTCCAATTATTCCAATCTTTTTATTTTTTTCTGCAAAATTATAAAGCTTTAAGGGTAAGTTATCCACTAAGTAAGTATCAGGATTTAGGAGTAAATAATATTTGCATTGAGATAATCTCATGCCTACATTATTTCCATGACCAAATCCTGAGTTTGTATTTAAAAATTCGAACCTAAATTCAGGATATTCACTTGAAAGTATTTCGATTGATCGATCAGAAGAATTGTTATCTACGATTACAACTTCATAATTAATATCATTGACATTCTTTTTAATCGAATCTAAAAGACTTCTAACGCTTTCAGTTAGATTGAAATTAACAATTACAATGGAAATTAAATCTGTTCTATCCAAGAGGATCTTTTATCGTAAGGAATAAACTTTTAATTTTATGACTATATATATAAGTCCTGTCCAAATACCCGAATTATTTTGTCGTTTATCATTAAATTCAATTTTATAATATGCTTATTTTTTATTAGCGTTCTATTACTTTATTTCTATTTCACCCTATTTTTTTGCAGACTATGAATATAAAATCACTATTCAATTCTTTTTCCATCAATAACAAATCTTCAATTTCAAAGTAAATCTTTAACCAGCGTTTAACTTCATATTGTGACGAAATAAAGTTGTGTGCAATTTCAGAAAATAATAATTGTAAAATAGTTCCCCCATACTCAATTACTTCAAGTGTTTCAAACATTTCGCCGAGAAAGGGTAATATGTTTGAAGATTCTACAGCCTCAGAAGGATCTCGTAAAATCATCCTCAACTTACTAGGCCGATATACTCTTGATTTTTTCTCCCTATTATTTCCAGCCATTAGTTTATATCTTTCAGGAAGGATAGAAAGCAATCCGTTGACAACTTCGAGTTGTTTTTCTGTCCATTGAAATCTTGTGGGACCAACATATTCGTTAATGATAAAAAAACCATCCGGCTTAATGGCATTTTTTATCTTTTTTAATATAACCTTTAAAGGTGAGAAATGGTGTAATGATTGCTCTACGAATATTACATCAAAATAAGATTCGGGAAAATCAAAGTTATTTATGTTAGCAACTTTATATTCTATTATTTTATCGTAACCCAATATTTTAGCTTCTTTTACTGCACTCTCAATTCTGGATTTTGAAAGATCAATTGCTTTTATACTCTTAAATTTTCCCTGTTCTACCCATTTCAATTCTCTATGTCCAGTTCCACATCCAAGGGATAATCCTAACAAATTCTCTCGTCCTTCAAAATATTTTTTTGAAACATATTCATAGTATTCAGTATTTTCATTTCCTGTTATCATTTTGTTCCAACGTTTCCTAATTTCTGGGATATCCCACCAATTTTGTAAATGATACTCAGTAAGTGACCATTTTTCCTGTACTCTGCTTGTGTTCTGCAGTGTTATTTTCTTAAAAAGTTTGGAGACAATTTGTGGTCCCTTATTTATTAGATCCAGAAAATCTTTTTTATTTATAAAGTTATTTAGCATTGCACACTTTTAACACAACTGAATTAATATCATTATCAAAACCTATTTGTTTTAAATAATTTAAGTCTCATGCTTCATCATTTTTAATCTTTCGGTCTCCACATAAGCAAAAATGAATGCGAGAAGAGCATTGGTTTTATATTTAATTAGTAGCGGAGAAAGAACACCTAAGATTGATAATCCTAACAATCCAGCCAGCAATCCTAAATTTATAATTTTTACGTTAGTGTCCTCGGTATTCATTAAGTTATGGAACGTTACCTTAAAAAATCTAAAATACATCCAGGCAAATAAAACAAAACCAATAATTCCACCTTTCCATAATAAATATAGCCACGTGCTGTCCATATAATAATTAGGTTTATTTGACTCTAGAAAAATTTTATACTTTAAATAATCACCCAAACCCTGCCCTATAAACGGGCTATCTAAAAACCTCTCTATTGAATACATGGCAAATTCTACTCTCATCAGAAATGAGGAATCTTCCAATGGATCGGTAACAGATTGAGTTCTATATTTTACAATTTTAGATTGAGAAGTAGATTCATCAATCCGATTTCCTGTATCTCTTAATAATAAAAAGGGGAGTACTATTACGAATAATAATAGCAATAACTTGGTTAGTGTAACATGTCTCTGCGAGATGATGTAAAATAAAAAAACAAAAATGACTACGAGAAATGTAGTAGCCCACAACGAACGAGTTAACGTAATAAATGTGCCGGCAATAATAGTTACTAATATGGCTATGCCCAAAAGTTTTTCAGGTAATTTTTTACTATAAAGAGTGTAAGCCAATAATACACCGATAGCGATGGGGAAAAATCCTGACTGAAATGTCACAAATCTTCCCATCGATCCAATTATATTAAATAACAGATATTCAAAAGAGCTAAAAATGACAACGATCAAAAGAAATAAAAAAATTATTTTGTATTGTTCAGTTCTTCGAATAAGATACATTATTGGGAAAATCATTAAATAAAGTGATATCAAAAATACCTGGTATGCTACCCAATTAATGTCACCACTATTTTGTACAGCCATAATTCCCGAGATAATGAAATATATGACCATTAATACCACCGGGAGTTGTAAATATGTTATCGATATCTGCCAATCTTGCTCAAGGTGCACAAATTTAAATAATGCAAGAACTACAAATAGATATACCGGTACTGATGATATAATTATAAGAGGGAAATCGTAATGAAAACCATTGTTAAGATAAACTAAGGGCAAGAAGAGAATTATTAACAGAAATGTTGGAATATCATAATTATTAATCCAATATAGTAGTAACATCACTAATAGAAATAAAATAAAGAGTAATATTAAAGTTGCATAATTTGGATATTTTGCAACAAGAATAACCTGTGATGCGATAACTATTAAAATTAATACAAAGAGAAAAACTTTTTCAGTGAGAGAAAATTTCAGTTTATTTGTGAAGTTATAAATCAAATTAAGCCAGACATAATTTTACATTGATAATTTCAAGAACCTGATAAATCTGCTACCATTCTCTCTATTAAAGGCAAATGTTAAAAGCAAATAAATGCAAAACCCTAGAACTAATGATAACCCAAATGCAATATGTTGACCAATTAAGTCAACAGTCAAAATCTTTATACAAAAAATGAATGCAGACATGACTAAACTAATTAAAAATGTTTTGCTAAAACTTCTGATGAAAACATTTACTTTTAAGTCGATCAGACGAAAAGGAATAGCTAATCCCGGATAAAATGTAATTAAGTTTGCAGTTAAATAGCCTAGAGCCACCCCAATCAAACCCCATTTAATACCAATCAAAAATGCCAGTATAAAAAGGACTCCGGTAAAAATTCCCCATTTAAACCACCAGTCGGTTCTTCCCTTAGTTTGATAAATTAAGCCCGCGGGACTGTAAACAGATTGAATCATACCAACAGGTGCGAGAATAATAAGTAAAGGTATAACAGCCTCCCACTTCTTACTAAACAGACTGATGATGAATATGTCACTAACAGCTACTATCCATAACATTAATGGAAAAGTAATTAAGGCTATCAAGTTTGTTAGCTCTACGTATGAGTCTCTAAACTTTTCATTATCATCCTGCAGTCTTGAGTAAACTGGAAACATGACTCTGGAAATAACAGCCGTCACATTTTGAAGAGGATATAGCATTATTCGATAGGCCAAATTGTAGAATCCAAGCAACTTTTCCCCAAGAAATTTTTGAATCAGAACATAATCAGAGTTCCTTACAAAGTAGTTTACAACATTAAAACCAGCAAGATTAATACTATAATTAGCGATGGATTGGACATCGCGAAATTTAAAATGCAGTTTGGGTTTAAAGGATTTATTAAACCACAGAATAGCAGAAACAATTGAAATATTTACTAAATTCTGAAAAACAAGGCTCCATACTCCAAAATTATTAATGGCCATAATAATTCCAACAACAGCACCAATTAGAGTCGAAATAATTTCGATTTTAGAAAGTAAATTAAATTTTAAATCTTTTTCTAAAAGAGCTTGATGAAGAAGGGTTAAGCTGGTGATTAAAAAACTAAACGATAGAATTTGCAGAATTAATGCAAGTTTAGGAGTTTTATAAAAGCCTGCAATGAGTGGTGAAACAATAATTAGGCTCGAAGTTACAATTATACCTATTGCAATGCTCAGCCAGAATAATGTAGATAATAGTTCATCGGTAACTAATTTTCTCTGTATTATCGCTGCAGATAATCCCATATCTCTGAATATATTTAGCAAACCAATCACAACCAGTGCAGTGGTCATTAACCCAAAATCATCTGGGGTTAACAACCTGGCAAGTATAATTAGAGTTATAAATTGAAATGCTTGCTTAGAGAGCCGAGCTATTGCTAACCATTTTATGCCAACACTGGCTTCTTTTAGTAAATTCAAATTTTAAATCTTTTTCAGAAAAAACCCATTCTTGAAGCTTCTTTTTTCTTTCATTTCCAATATTTAACTCGATTGTATTTTCCAGCTAAATAAATTTCTCCTGATAAATCGAATCTTATCCTGATTTGGTCCTGCCGGTCTTTCTTTGATCAAAATCAATAAAAACAAGATAATAAACACTGAAAAAGAAATTAAAAGAGTAAATAATAGTCTGGGTGGATAGCTCTTTTTTTCCGGCGCTACTGCATAGTCAATAACCTGCAAGGTTGGTATATCTTTCTTTTCCTCAATTTTTGCCTGTTCGTAAAGTGGTAGTATAAACTGAAGAATAGCAGTATTAATTTCAACTTCTCTTAGTAGTCTGTAAAAATTAATAGCTTTCTCGGGCAGCGATTCAATTGACGGTATTGTTCCTGCCGGTTCTCCATATTTTTTTATTTCCCTTAATTTTTTTTCAATTCCCTCAATTTCAAATTCAAGAGTTTGGACATCAGCGGAGTTTAAACCCTTTACCTTTTCCAGGATGGACTTTTGAATTTTCTTTGTCACCAATTCTGTCTCAATTGTTGAGTAGGCTTGCACAATGCCTTTATACTGTTCCTCCGGACTGAATATGCCAGATGATTCTTGATATTTCATCAAAGAATCTTCAGACCATGATAAATTATATCTTATATCTTTTAATCTCTCCTCCAGAAAGATTCTATTATTCTTGGATTTTTGTGTTTTTAGTTGAATTACTTTTTCATTTAATAGCTTAATAATATAATTGTTAATTCCAGCAGATAGTCTTGGGCTATTAGCTCGTACTTCAATTGAATAGGCCATATATTCAGTTTCTAATGCTGTAATGCTAGCTGCTAACGTCTCGACTGCTATTTTTTTGTAATCTTCTACATCAGGACTCAATCCATATACATTTATCAAATCAAATTTTTCAATAATCTGCTCAAGATTTGTACGGCTATAAATAATAGTATTATAAATATTCATTTCAGGACTTGTTGAACCACCAATATTAAAAGGTAAACCAACATCAAGATTCCCAAGTAAACTCGCAATTCCACCAATAGTTTCTTCACCAGCGGGTATTAACAATGTTTGTGTATCATATTGTTCCTCCACAAAAAAGTAGATGGCTAAATATGTTAAAATCATAATTGGAATAAGGAATAATATTAAGAATTTCTTCCATTTTACTAGAATTACCAAGTAGTCTAATAAATCAATCTTTCTGTCTTTTTCCATATTTAATGCACTTATATTATTTCCAGCAGTGATTAGTTATCCCTGAATAGCTCAGGTTAAAATGTTATATTTATACAATTTAACTTTGCATTGACTTTCATTAAATTTTTACTATTTTTGAAGTCGATATTTCAAACACTTAGGATAAAAGCCTTACAATTATAGAAAATTTGCTACTGTAATAAAAAATAAATTTTAAGAACTTTTTTTAAAACAGTAGCAAATTAACGCCGATTCTGCAGGTTACTGTGATCGGCTTTTTTATTAACTACGGAACATAAAACGGAGGTGTGACTTCTAAAGAGATTGATACCATAGTTACAGGTAACGATATCCATTCACAAAAAAAGGAAAGATGGAGATGAAAGAAATAAGAGCAAAAATAGAGAATCCTCTTGCCGAATTGATAAGCGATGAAATTTATGAGCTGCTGGAAGCTCACGGTTTAATTGATGAAAAGGCTGTGCGTGATTATCAAATTAGGAAAAAATTTAAACAGCTCAGAGCAAGTAAGGTAAGTGCCGGTGATGCGATAGATTCAATTCGTGAGGAATATCCCTATCTTCAGTTCGATACTATAAGAAAAATAGTTTATCAAATTAGTAAGTAATAAATGCTTGACAAATAGCACTTATCATAATATATTTATTCTGACTCTTTCAAAGGGTTCTCCCCTGCCCTTTGATGTACC
>Ga0209536_100003472_pt1 | contig 25307 bp, 23 predicted proteins | sample DeeMarSeWOR28_12_FD_187461 | JGI IMG/M metagenome (GOLD analysis project Ga0209536, IMG submission 187461) | Marine sediment microbial communities from White Oak River estuary, North Carolina - WOR-2-8_12 (SPAdes) (version 2) | ecosystem: Environmental > Aquatic > Marine > Intertidal zone >...
CAGAGAATTCAAGCATCACAAAGCTCGCTCAAAAAAAATAAAGCCCGGCTCCCCGCCTCGAACCTGAAAAAAATATGGTGATGGGCTTTACCGGATGCCGGAAATGGCGCCTCCAGTTCTTTGCGCGAGTACCCTTTTTCTTCCTCCGGTCCCCCGCCCGCGGGCTGAGCGCTGCTTGCCCCAAACAACATCCCGACCAAAATCAACGGCTGGCCGACAGGCACATTATGGAAGGGCTCAAAGCTGAACGTCATAACGAACAAGGGTAAAGACTGATTGCCGACGGGGATGTATTCTTGAAAATCTATTGGTATATTAAAATTGACAAGCCCAACCGTTTTGGTATATCATGTATACAAAAGTGAATAATTTGTAAGGTAATAATTGGATTGTCTTTTTTCTATTGAACTATTTTGCAAACCACAATTTAATTCAACCTGCTGAAATATATATAATTTAAAATTTTTAAGGGCTGTATTTCCAAGATTATGCTGAAGTGGGATTACTTTTTCGATATTCCAACTTCATTTTTTTCGAAAACCCGCTCAAAGATAGGATTATGGACAATACCAACTCGAACCCGGATGTGTCGATTGATCGATTGAGAGAGATATCCACATGGGTCTCCTCGGTTCAGGACCTCGATCAGCTACTTGAGCTGATCATTGAAACGGCTACCCGCATGATGGATGCCAAAGCGAGCTCGCTGTTGCTGTTGGATCCGAAAACCAAAAAATTGTATTTCAAGGTAGCCACCGGTGCAAAAAAGGACGACGTCAAACGATTTGAAATTGAGCTGGGTCAGGGTATTGCCGGTTACGTTGCCCAGACCGGTGAATCGCTTCTGATTCCCGATGTTACCCAGGATCCCCGCTGGTACAAAGAGATCAGCGAATCCATCGGCTTTAGCACCCGTTCGATTGCCTGTGTCCCGCTAAAGGTGATGAACGAAATAATCGGGGTTGTCGAAATAATCGATAAGGCAGACAAAAGCGCCATTACAAATGAAGATCTGAAAATTTTATCCGTATTTGCCGATTTAGCAGCGTTAGCTATCGGCAATGCCCGCAAAATTGAACACAATAAACGCGCGATAAAAGATCTTAAACGAGAACTCGACCTCAGATATGAGTTGGTGGGTGAGAGTGCGGCATTGCGCAAGGTCATATCCGATGCGATTAAGGTAGCCAATTCCAAGGCCAGCACGCTGATACTCGGCGAAAGCGGCACGGGCAAAGAGCTGTTGGCCCGTCTAATTCATCGCATGGGAGCTCGCCGGGATGAACCCATGATCGTGCTGAATTGCGCTGCGCTTCCTGAAACATTGCTGGAGGATGAATTGTTCGGTCATGAAAAAGGCGCATTTACCGGCGCAGCGGGTCAAAAAATCGGAAAATTTGAACTGGCCGATGGAGGCACCATTTTTCTGGATGAAATTGGAGAAATGAGCCCGGGAATGCAATCTAAACTTCTGCGGATTTTACAGGAAGGCGTTTTTTACAGAGTCGGTGGCAACAAATCCATTCCGGTAGATGTCCGCGTTATCTCAGCCACCAACAGAGACATTGTCGAGGAGGTTCAAGAAGGTCGATTCCGGCAAGATCTATATTACCGGTTGAACGTCGTCCAGATCCACATGCCTCCTCTGAGAGACCGAAAGGAAGATATTCCTTTGCTCGCCCAGTACTTTTTCGACATATACAAGCAGGAAAGAGGCCAACCGTCTTTGTCCATTTCCAAAAAGGCCATGAAGGCCATGGTTCAGTATGATTGGCCCGGAAATGTTCGTGAAATGAAAAACGCAATTGAAAGGGCCGTCGTTATGGGCAACGGCAGGGAAATTTTACCGGAAGACCTTCCTCAGTTCGCCGTTAAATCTGCATATCCGGGCATGAAAGTTGGTCTGACCCTGAAAGAAGCCACAGACATTTTTAAAAAGGAATTCATCCAACTAAACCTTAAACACACCCATGGGAACAGAAGTCTGGCAGCCAAAACGATGCAAATCCAGAGAACTTACCTCTCCCGTCTGATTTCCAGGTTTAATTTATAGGACGCTGTTCAAAAAAGTATAACAATGCTGTTCAAATAATCATAATCCCGCTGAATGGCACTGCCTCCCCTTTTGCGTCGATAATATTCAACTTATTGAAATTATTTATATTTATCTGAGAAAATCAGAAGTGGAATATATATTGCACGATTCACAGGACCAAACCCAAAAGCAATTGGAAGCAACTCAGACCAGAAAGGAGTGAATATGCGAAAAAAAGGATGGCGGCTGGTGTTGATCGGATGTTTCATTGGCGGACTTGTTTTTAGTGTCTCCTGTTCCAAGAAGGCTGTGGAACAAAAGAATGAGACATACGCCTCGACCGGCCAGGAGAGCGATTCCTCTGCCAATGCCGGAAATGTCGTGAAAGCAGAGGTGATCGAAACGGATTCTGAAAACAAGATCATGATGATTACGATTGAAGATATTTATTTTGAATTTGACCGCTCAACCCTCACCCCTCAGGCAAAGGAGTCTCTGGTGGGAAAGGCGGAATGGCTGAAAACCCATCCCGATGTGAGGGTGCTTATCGAAGGACACTGCGATGAGCGGGGGACCAACGAGTATAATTTGGCACTCGGCGACAGACGCGCGGAGCGTGTCAGAACCTTTCTGGTGGATCTCGGCGTTTCTTCCCTGCGACTGGATACCATCAGCTTTGGCGAAGAAAGGCCGATAGATGACGGACATAACGAAACTGCATGGGCAAAAAACAGGCGGGCACACTTTGCCGTTAAATAAAAATATATGTCCCGACTTACTCCCTTGCCGGCCTCGCCGTTAGCCCTTGCTCCACCTGCTTGCAGTTCGATAATTTTTGCTTGCCGGGCTGCAGGCAGGTATCCTTTGCGGGTCGGCGCCGGTTGGGCGCCGAGCCCGGTGGAGGTCGTGTAAATTTGCAGGGATGGGCTTTTTCGTTTTTTTTTAGAAAAAATTTGTGATATCCGGAATCAATATGAAAAAATACAATTTATTGCTGGTTGATGACGACCCGTTCATTCTCGAGGGGATCGGGGAAAACCTTGAAAATGAGGGTTATCAGGTTACCCGGGCCGATACCGGGGATAAAGCGGTGAGCCTGCTGGAAAAAAGCGCCTTTGATCTTGTTATCACAGACCTTGTCATGGAACAAACCGACGGCATCCAGGTTCTGAAAAAGACCAAAGAAATCAATTCCGAAACAATGGTCATCATTCTGACCGGATACGGCGATATGATTTCAGCCATTGCCGCCCTGCGAAATCATGCGGACGACTATTTACTTAAACCCTGTGAGCCTGAAGAAATGTTTTACCGGGTGGCCCGCTGCCTGGAGAAAGCGGAAATGTCCCGTAAAATAAATTTATACCAGAAAATATTACCCATGTGCTGTGTTTGTAAAAAGATCAGAGATGGCGATAAGAAAGAGGCCGGGCGGGAAAAATGGGTTTCGGTTGAAACATTTATTCATGAAAAGGCGAAATTGGACATCACCTCCAGTTACTGTCCGGATTGCGCCAGAAGAACGATGGAAGAATTCAGCCAGAAAAAAGAAAAACTTTCTCACGTCTAGCGCTTGCATCTGCCCTGCTATGGGTCCGCTGAACATAGACGTTCCTCAACGTTTTTTGCCACTGCCCCTGCCACTGCCTTATACCGCTTGACATAACAGTGTTCCGATAAAATGATGGCGGCATAAGCGATGGTAGCAAAAAAACCTCCCCTAATCAGAACTTTTTTTGACAATCACTATATACCAACATTTCTATCTTTTCGGAAAATACCACTTTCGGGAGGCTTCTTTGACCCCCATAAACAGATGCCAGCATGAATTGCGGCTTGTTGTTTTGATAAATCGCTGCTATGAGATCAGTACAATTCTAAGTATCCAGGAAAGGAAAAAGGCATAATGAAATCAAGATTGATCAGTACCGTTTTGGGTGTAATCGTTGTCTTTGCGATAGGCACCGAATGTTTTGCCGAAGTCGAATGGAATCTAATTAAAACATTGAGAATCGATCCTGCGCCGCTTGATATGGCCGTTTCGCCCGATGGCCGCTCGATATATGTTTTGGTCGACGGCGGCAGCATTCACATATATGGGACAGACGGCACCCTGATGGATAAAATCCAGGTCGACAGCCAAATCGATCAGATCAAACTCGGCCCGAACGGAGAAATTCTTTATACATCCAGCAGAAAAGACCGGGCCGTTCAGGTCATTGCCCTGGACTTTGTTTATCAGATTAGCATCGAGGGCTCTCCCTCAAAAGGGCCGCAGGATGCTCCGATAGTTATAGCGGTTTTCGGTGATTTCCAGTGACCCTACTGTGCGAGGCTTGCGCCTCTGCTTGAGCAGGTGCTCGAGAAAAACCCCAGGACGGTAAAAATCGTATACAAGAACTACCCTCTCAGAAATCATAAATATGCAGTTAAAGCCGCGGTGGCGGCCCTGGCCGCAGGTCGACAGGGCAAATTTTGGGAATTCCACGATGCACTCTACAGAGACTTTCGAAAAATCAATGAAGATATGATCCGGGAAATCGCCTTGAAACTGGAACTGAATGGGGATCAATTTGAAAAGGACAGCAACGATCCTGCTGTTGTCCGGAAAATTCAAGAGGATGCCAATGAAGCGGTGCAGCTTGGAATTACCGGCATCCCCGCCGTTTATATAAATGGCAAAAAGTCGCGCAACAGGAGTCTTAGTGATTTTCAGATGACGATTGATAAAGAGCTAAAAAAATCTCAAACGAACTGAAGGGACCCGGCCGACCGGCGAAAGGCATATCGTTCCCGATTAACGGCAGCCATTAGTGATTGCGGTTTTGCGCATAAGCCAGCGCCGCCTTTATGAAATCTCTAAACAACGGATGCGGATTCATGGGCCGCGATTTGAATTCCGGATGAAATTGGCAGCCTAAAAACCAGGGGTGGTCCTTGAGTTCGACAATTTCCACCAGTTGCCCGTCCGGCGACGCTCCGCTGACCACCAGGCCGCTTTGCTCCAAACGGTCTTTAAAATCGTTATTGAATTCGTATCGATGACGATGGCGCTCAGAAATATCCGCAACCCCGTAAGCCGCGGCGGCAAGTGTATCCTGGCGAATCCGGCAGGGGTAGGCGCCGAGACGCATGGTAGCACCCTTGTCTGAGGAAGCATCCCTTTTTTGGACACTCTTTGTCTTCTCATCAAACCATTCCAGCATCAGATAGATAACCGGATATGGCGTGTTTTCGTCAAATTCGGAGCTGTTGGCATTTTCCAGGCCGGCAACATGGCGAGCAAAATCAATCACCGCGATCTGCATCCCGAGGCAGATACCGAAATAAGGGACATTGTTCTCGCGGGCATATCTGGCTGCACAAATCTTACCTTCCGTGCCGCGGGTTCCAAACCCGCCCGGCACCAAAATACCGTCTGCTTGACCCAACAGCTGGCTGCAATTTTCAGCCTCTATCTTCTCGGAATCCACAAACAGCAAATTCACCGCTGACGCATTGCCGATGCCCCCGTGGTAAAGGGCTTCATTAAGACTTTTGTAGGACTCGGTCAGATCCACGTATTTGCCGACAATTGCAATGGTCACGGAATGCTTCGGTTCTTTGAACTTCCGGACCAGCTCTTTCCAGGCTTTTAGTTTGGGGGCCCCGGTCCAGATGTTGAGCAATTCGACGATTTTTTCATCCAGCCCTTCCTGGTGAAATATCAGGGGAACTTCATAGATACAATCTACATCCTTGGCGGTAATCACCGCATCGATTTCCACATTACAAAAAAGCGCGATCTTGGCCTTGATACTCTCCGGCAGGAACCTATCGGTGCGGCAAAGCAGAATATCAGGTTGAATCCCGATGCTGCGCAGCTCTTTGACGCTGTGCTGGGTGGGTTTGGTTTTGACTTCGCCGGCAGTCCCAATGTAGGGGACCAGGGTCAGATGAATATAAAGGCAATTCTGTTTGCCCACGTCGGCCCTGAATTGCCTTATGGCTTCCTGAAACGGGAGTGCCTCGATGTCGCCGATGGTTCCGCCGATTTCCACAATAACGATATCGACGCCATCGGCTGCCAGCTTGATACTATTTTTAATTTCATCGGTAATATGGGGAATGACCTGGACGGTTCCGCCGAGGTAATCCCCCCGCCGCTCTTTGCTGATGACGGAATGGTATATTTTACCGGTTGTGAAATTATTGTCCTTGCCCAATTTGGCGTGTGTAAACCGCTCATAGTGGCCTAAATCCAGATCGGTTTCAGCACCATCATCCGTCACAAACACCTCACCGTGCTGAAACGGGTTCATTGTGCCGGGGTCGACATTGATATAAGGATCAAGCTTTTGCAGTGTTACGGTAAGACCGCGGCTTTCAAGCAGTGCGCCGATCGCTGCCGAAGCCAATCCTTTTCCAAGAGATGAAAGAACGCCGCCGGTGACAAAAATATATTTCGTATTATTGGCCATGATTTTCCCTCTGCGTTACCTCCTCTGAAATTGGGGCTGGATACCCATGTTTTGAAAAATTTTCAGGTAACAAAAAGCGAAAACCCCTTTGAATCGAAGCCAAAGGGGTTTTATAGATCGCAAGCTGTATAGGCTCTTTATTCGTGGATGGGGAATTTTTTTTCTTACCGCAATATACTTGGCGATCAACACTCCATTCCTTAAGTGTGGGGCGGGAAATTTTTCCTCTATTTTTAACTGATCATTATAAATTGCTGCGTTCTAAAATTCAAGTTTAATTTTAGGCATTTTTTGTAAAAAATGTCCCTGAAATTGGATGCGCTGATCTGCTAATCAAATATTTTTTTAAATTCTTCAATCGTCTTTTTCACATCACTCATGCTTTCCGATTCATCCGCAGCGCTCAGCCCCGGGGAGGCAATCGGATATGTTGACCGAATCCGTTGGATGTCGAACAGATCTCTTGCGAACTTCTCATTGACTGCATATTTTTGAACCTGGATTACCCTTACCAGATGTTCATCCTCTAAAAATTCAACCCGCATGGGATACCAGATCTGATCCAGTTGCATCCAGTTGAGATATCGAATCTCCAGGTTAGAACCATAATCGCGCAATCCGTCCGTAATAATCCATCGAATCGGCCGGAATGTTTTTTTGTCCACCCAAATTTGTGAGGGGGAATCATCCGGGTATCGCGCGCCAATGACAAAAGCGGCAGACCCCTCAAATCGGCCCAGGCTGGAAATTGAAAAATCCACATTGAGCTGCGAGAGCCGGTTCACCAGACCCTGCCGGGACCGGTAGAGCAAAAGATCCTTGTAAAGGTCAAAACGGGTTTCAGGCGCGGTTCTGCGTGCGTTATCAATAACGGTAATCGCCTCGCCGTTTGCAAAGACATGGATTCGTCGGTTGCCATCTGCAAGGATATCGGAACGGAAAGCCCGGTCAAAAATATATTTGACGGTCTCTGGCAGTTCAATGTTTTGCGGCTGCGGATCGGCTTGCTGTGCAACCCTCTCGGTGTCGCCTCCAAAAGTATCGGATAACTCATCCGGGTTCTTTTCGCGGCCGGCTTCCTGCTCCCCGGTGACTTCCTTCGCCATCGCGATATTAAAGAAAGTAACCTGCTGGGTAGCAGAAAAACGCTCTGCTCTGCCGAGGTTTTCAGACATCAATTCAAGAATATGTTCACCCTGCAGCACATAGGCCGCCGCCGCTGGATTAAAATAAACCAGGAGAAGAAAAATCGCTACGGATCCGATGCGTTTATGTAAACACTTTGGCATTTTGAGATAAATGCTCCTATTGTTGCCGCCCGCAGGGGATTGCCTCCGGGCGGGCTGCGCGTCTGCTAAAAAATCGAGTCGGTGAAATGTGCTGATTCACCCAGCTCCTCTTCAATGCGCAAAAGCTGATTATACTTGGCAACCCGATCACTGCGGGACATGGACCCTGTTTTTATCTGGCCGCCGTTCACGCCGACCACCAGATCGGCGATGAAGGTATCTTCGGTTTCACCGGAGCGATGTGAGATCACGGTTGTGTAGCCCACCTGCTTGGCCATTTCAATGGCATTCAGGGTTTCAGTCACCGTTCCGATCTGGTTGAGCTTGATGAGAATCGAGTTCGCGATGCCCTGCTCGATGCCTTTGCTAAATATCTCGGGGTTGGTCACAAAAATATCATCACCAACAATCTGGATAGCGCCTTCCAAGCGGTCGGTCATCACCTTCCAGCCTTCCCAATCTGATTCGGCAAGACCGTCTTCAATGGAAAGAATGGGATATTTATCAATTAAATCTTCATAGTAATCAATCATCTGTTCGGCGGATAATTTTTTGTTTTCCGAGGCCAGAACATACTTTCCATTTTTATACATCTCGTTGGCCGCTGCATCCAGAGCAATGCCGACATCAATGCCGGGTTTATAGCCCGCAGCCTTTATCGCGTTCATAATATTTTGAATGGCGGCCTCGTTGGACTCGAGATTCGGCGCAAACCCGCCTTCATCACCAACGCCGGTATTGTGCCCCTCCTTTTTGAGTATCCGCTTCAGCTGATGAAAAATTTCAGCGCCCATCTGCACGGCCTGAAAAATAGATTTCGCCCCGAAAGGCAGAATCATGAACTCCTGAATATCGAGATTGTTCGCGGCATGAGCGCCTCCGTTGATAATATTCATCATCGGCACCGGAAGGTAGCGGGCATTGATGCCTCCCAGATAACGGTAAAGCGGCATACCGTAAGCGTTAGCAGCCGCCCTGGCGGCAGCCATGGAAACTCCCAGGATGGCATTTGCGCCGAGTTTGGATTTATTCGGCGTGCCGTCCAGCTCGAGCATCCGTTTATCTAGAGCGGCCTGGTCGGCTGCATCCATTCCCCGAACGGCCGAAGCAATCTTGGTATTGACATTCTTGACCGCATTGCCGACCCCTTTTCCCCCAAAACGTTTCGATCGTCTATCCCGAAGTTCCAGTGCTTCACGTTTTCCAGTAGACGCTCCGGAAGGCACGGCGGCCCGCCCGAAGGCCCCACAGGCTAAATATACATCGACCTCCACAGTAGGGTTTCCCCTTGAATCCAGAATTTGTCTTGCTTTTATGTCTATCATTTCCGTCATGGTTCGCCCCCCCCAAAAAATAATTGATAGGAACATCTGTATTTCATGATAAATTGGCTGAATTTGTTCCAGCTTGAATTAATTGGCAATAAATGTTACTCTTCATCAAATTTTATGTCAAGAGCCGTATAGTACCGGAAGTGGTTCAAAAACAGAGCCCGAGGCGGATAAAATGGAGGCTCTCGGCTGCTTTCGCAGGTGGCTCTATCAAGGCATCCATGCAAGAAAAAATAGCCAATCTATACAACAGTGCCCATTTGTTTGTTGCCGCTATAAGAATTTGTGAGCATCGGCACTCCGCTCCGCCTTCCCTGGAGGACATCTGCAAAACGCTTTCCTTTTCAATGGAAAAAGGGCATTTTCTTTGCAGAAAACTCAAGGAAATGGAAATTATCAAAATCGTCGAGAGCGCCTCCGGCAACCGGCTTTTTATTCAAAATCACTTGAATTTAGAAGAGATTCCGCGGGGCGGAGAGGGAAACAGGTTCGAAGAAGAACTGAAGAAATTTCAAAGCACGCAAAAGGCGCTATCGCAAAAAGTAGAATCTATAAAGGCCGAACAGGCAGAAAAGAAAAAAAACCTCTTCGCAGAGATGGAGAAGAAACTCAAACAGGAAATTGAAAAAAAGTCACATTGAAAGATTAAAAATTTTTCCATTAATATAAACGGGTTATTGCAGCCTTAACCCGTCATCGTTTAATGATCGGAACCACTATGGACTTAACCCAGCCGGGCCAGATGGATTTATATTTTCGGAAGATTATCCGAAAGGACTCTGATGAGGTATCTCTGGATGCGGATATGATCCGTTTGCTTATTGCCATTGACGAAAACAAGAGCCTTTCTAGAATCGCTGAAGAAGTCCAAATGGAGGCTGCTGCCCTGAAGAGCACCCTGTCGAAGTTATTGGAGCAGGGCCTTGTTGAACCGGTTAAAAAAGATATTGTCTACCTCGATCGTATTTTCCTGGAGGCACTCAGGATCAACCTGTCCAAATGCATAGGTCCGATAGCCGAAATTCTCATCGACGATGTTGTTGCCGACATGAATTTAAAAACCAATGAAATTCCGGCCAACCTGGCAGCCGAATTGATCTCCAATGTTTCAGTTGAAATTCCGGATGAAAAAAGCCGAATCGAATTTAAAAAATCAATGCTTGTGATCTTGAATAAAAAATGAATCTGAACAAGGAGCACCAACCATGATGGATATCAGCTGTGACAGATGCGGCAAGAGATACCGCATTGATGAAACCAAAATGTTGAAGGATAGCGCCAGGGTAAAATGCAAATCCTGCAATAACATCATGGTCATCACCAAACCTGAATTCGGGCCTCCCCTATCCTCGCAGCAGAAAGCGCCGCAACCTCCACCCAGCGAACCGGAGACCCCGGTCAGCACCCTTGTATCACAGGCACCTGTGGCCGAAGAGCGAGCTGCCGAAACGGAAAAAGAGATTCCGGCATTTTATACCGGACAAAAAGTCCGCTTCGGCCTGTTTACCAAAATTATAATCGTTATGCTCTTTATCAGCCTGGTTCCTTTTTTAAGCTTCTGGGGCCTGACGTGGCGGGAAACCAACGAACGTATTCGCACTGAAACCGAAAACATGATGGCGCAAACCGCCAAGGGCCTGGGAAACCAGATTGACAGCTGGGTAGATAACAATGTTTCTATTTTAAAAACCGCGGCAAAACTTCCTGAAATTATCTCGATGGACCGTGAGCGCCAAGAGCCGGTTTTAAAAACCATCCACGAAGAGTATCCCTGGATATACCTGGCTTTCACGTTAAATACGCTTGGCATGAATGTTGCCAGAAGTGATGATGTCCCATTAAAGGATTACTCGGATCGGCAGTATTTTAAAGCTGTCAAGCAGGGCAAAAATCTCAGCTGGCAGACCCTGATTGGAAAAACCTCAAAAAAGCCGGCTCTGGTCCTCGCCGTTCCGATTCAATCACAGGGGCGGCTGCTTGGCGTGATAGCGGCGGCCATGACCATTGACGATATATCCCAAAACATTGCCACCTGGAAAAAAGGAAAAACAGGTCATGCCTTTCTCGTCGATGAGGGGGGCTACGTCATTGCCCATCCCACCCGACAATATGTCGCGACGCGTCAAAATCTGAACTCACACCCGCTGATTGCCAATTTCCGCAAACGGGGATGGACAACCATAACCACTCGTTTTTCTACCCCGCAGGGTGGGTCCGCCGTCGGGCATGTAAGAAGCAACAATTATGGCTGGGCGCTGGTGCTCCAGCAGGAAGACAGTGAGATATATTCTGCCCTGAATCGCGTCCAGGAATTTGCTTTAGTTCTGCTGGGCTGCACCGTAGTGGTGGTCATTATCATCGCCTGGTTGTCGGCCCGGGCTATTGTTTTGCCGGTCAGAAAGCTGACCGATGCGGCCGAGCGCATGAGTTTGGGTGAACTGAATGTAAAAATTGATATCAAGTCCAAAGACGAAATCGGCCTCTTGGCCCAGGCCATTGGGCGAATGCAGACCAGTCTGAGGCTGGCTATGAATCGTTTACGCCGCAGACGCTGAAACCGGACTCAGAGCATTCATCTCTTTTCCAGTGACTGCGTTGCGTTCCGCTTCAAAATGCTCGCGTACTATCATGTACGCTCCGCTTTTGAAGCGAAACAAGCCTTGCCACTAAGAAAGATCTAAACGCTCTGAGTCCGGTTTACTTTTTTATTACATCTTTTTCAAGTCCGCCGACTGAGATTTTATTCGTTCGCGAAGGCTTGCAGCGTTGCTCCTTAAGTAGGGGTTCCGATGATGGTGACCTCGATGGTGCGGCGGCGTGCACGGTTGTCATGGTTGATCGCCACCACTTGCTGCCAGGTTCCGATCCTCAGGCGTCCAGCCCTGACTGCCAGGCACAGCGAAGGCCCTAAAAGAGCCGCTTGCACATGGCTGTGACCGTTTCCGTCATGCCAGGCTTTTTCATGTTCATATTCCGTACCGGGGGGGGCCAATCGCGCAATTGCTCTTTTCAGATCTTCTACGACACCGGGTTCATACTCGATGGTGGTCAGCGCGCCGGTCGAGCCCACCGCGGCGGCATTTAGGCTGCCATCGTGTATTTTGGATTCGCGGATCACCCGGTCCAGCTCGGGTGTTATATCACATATATCCGGCCCCGCCTTTAAATCGACTTCGATAGACTTGATGAACATCGTTACGGATCCCATTATTTCGCCTCCTGCAAAACTAAATCGCCGTCTTCTGTGATGATCTCGACGCCTCGCGGCCCATCCTTCAGCCGGAAAAAGTTGAGCTTTTTCAAGCCCTCAAATGAATACTTTTTTTGGTATCTGCTAAAAATACCATCGGCTGCTCGGTCTTGCTCGATTGGAAAAATTGCACCGCACAATCCTTGACGCCCCAGGTAAATGAATGGATTGTTGGAGAGAAAACCCTTGACGCCGTCTGTTACCTGCGCCGGCCGGAGAAAAAAAACACGGGGTTGTGATCGGATCAGTTGAACGCCCCATTTTTTCTTGAATTGGAGTACACCGTCATTTAGAAATGCCCGGGAACCTCCGAGTTCGACAGTCCTGAAGCCTCTATCCTTAAGGTATGTCAAACCGAAATAGTATAACGCCGCTGCCGCACCGGCCTTCACAAAACGGAAATCGCCATCTTTTATGCCTAGCTCGCGTGTTCGCACCAGCCCGTTTTGGTAGACAAGAACCTGGCCGGAAACGATTTCTGCGCCCATTCTAATGAGCAGCAGCTCACTTTGTTCATTTTTTTCTATCAGGTTTTCATAGGAGTGCAGTAAAGCTCTGTTCCCGTGTGTTCTTTTCATATAGGGAACATACATGCCGTGATAGAAATCAGAAAACGATTTTCGGTCTCGACGCACTTCATATTGCAGCTTGTTTTTTCGGATACGTCGAAGATCCTCCTTCACGTTTCCGGTCTTAAGCGCCTGCTCCAAACCGTATTTTAAATCCACCCGGCCATTGATCCATGTGGGGATGCAGAACCCGGGCCGCTGCGAAAAAAACCACGGCCAGGTCAGCGCTGTCTCTATGACCACAATCGCCGCTGCCGTCTTCTTTGCGTCTGGCCTGAGTATGTTCCATACCCATTTTCGCCCGAGCGCCCTTTCTGAGGAAAAATCGCCATAGGCCAGATACGAGAAGTAATTCTTCTGGCGCTGGGTGCCGGCAAATATAATGCAAAGCTCTTTTTGGCTCATGCACTCCTTTCCTTCAAGCAACCAGGCTGTTGGATAAGCCTGTCGCAGGATGCTTCGCAATGTGTTCATTGGTTTGTTCTGGATGGCTGTTGCCCCCCTGTTCGTGATTAGCTTTGAAGTCTAGTCCGTTTTGTTGCAAACAACTCTATAAGGCATTACCGCTTCCGGTGTCCTTGCTGTTTAGTCTGCCTCAACACCGGCGCCACCGCTCGATCGGTGCCTGGTAGCGCCTGTAGAGCTCCAGCATCTGATCCTCGTACATATTTTCCAGAGTTTTTCGAAACCTATCGGGCAGAAACGTATCTGAAGATTTATAGTTTTGACGAATTTTGCCGCGATACACCATGCGGTTAGGCTCATAATGCGGGATCACCACGCTGCCCGAAGGAAAATTCTTCCAATCGACAGGGTTGCTGACTCCCAGATAGCTAAAGATCTGGCGCAAAACGGCTCTTGGTTGTTCTTCGATCTCATCCAAAAACGAAATGAATAGCTGCTTTGAAGAAAAAACATTCAACCAGTTATCTATGATCTTCAAATAATCACTTCGTTTACGACATGCCTCTGATCTAAAATAGGCCAGAAACTCGTCGTCTGAAATCTCTTCGATCCTCCTGCCGGGTTTGGCAACAAGGTTCATGTAGGCTTCAGACCATGTCCGATGAACTGGATTTCTCATCAGAAAAATGAGTTTTACATCGGGCATGATCCTATGAATAAACCGAATGCGATCTGCAGCAATAGTGCTGTATCCCGGCGTTATGTCCCCCTTGACAAGGTTGGACCCTTTTTCGAATATTGACGAATAAGACTTCAGTGAGCAGCCATGAAACTTGATGCTGAAGTAATACAGCTCTTTTGTCGCCGGCAGGTAGATTTCCGGATGAAAACGCAGGTTCTCATAAAGCCATGTCGTCCCGCTTTTCATCGCGCCGATACCGAGAAAATCGGGCAGAGACAAACGGCTGGCGGACAATATGCCGGCTGAATACATTGATTTTTCAATACTCCTGAGCAAATTACCTAATGTGCGCCTTGCCGATTTGTAAAACTTCACCTGCAATTCCCTTTTATTTTCCCTGCTTTCGGCCTGAAAAAAAAATCCGGCACTTGTATCGGCCATGGCAAGCGAGAAAAAGATACGGCCGGGATGGAGCATATCGAAAAAAGTGTGCAAAAACCAGCCGGACTCGGCATCTTGGCAAAATTGAAATATCGGACGGGTTAAAGCGACTTATTTTAGCCCGATTGCCCAGTTCCAGCGCCCGGGCCTTTTTTTAAGCTTGATCGATTTGGGTATCGGCTCCTTCAGGTGCGCGAACAGGGTAAACCCCGCATCTTCAAGTTCCTGCTGCTGCGCAGTCAGGTCGAGTTTCCAGTTGGGGAATACCCAATGATCCTGGCCGTAACGGGCCACCCAGGCTTGCTCGCCTCTGGGACTGGTAAACAGCCGGCCGGTTTCAATATCCTGGGCGACTGCACGCGAAACGCACAACGGCCAGTTGCCGGAGATTACAATGCCTAAAGGCAGGGTGCGCTGCAATGCCAGATGCAGATAATCCTCACGCCCGAGCTCGGGGCTTACAAATGCTCCGGAAAATCCTAAAGCTTTTATGTGATTTAGCGCCAGCGCATTGGCCAGGTTGCAAAAAGGGCCGGCCCAAAACCGGCAGCCTTTTGTATTTTTGAAAAACGTGATTTGCCAAACAGCGTTGAGTACGAAATTTCGTGCGCCCTTCTTACACACACCTTCAACCAGACTGGCAAGCTGATGCTCTTCTTCAGGCCAGACCACAGGCGGCAACCACCACCAACTTGTCAGGTTGTCCGCAGCGCCCGCATGGCTGACGGTTTTTGCAGACAACCATAATCCGATTGCCTCCCCCCCCGGCCGCTTTCGCCGATAACTGCGATATACATAGTGTTCAAATACCTGTTCCTTTTTTCTTGATCTTGGCGGCATTTTAATCTCAGGGGTGGCGCTTGGGGTCGGTTTTAGCACCTTTGGCTGAAGCTGAGCTTCTAATCCTGAAATCATTTCTGCGAGTGCTTTTTCCCGTCGATCGGTGAGAAATACGGGTGTTCCTTTAGAATTTTTTTTCATTGAAGCGGTTTTCAGATAAAGCCGTCCGCCTGCGGGAATCGGTCTTCCGATTCGCTGCACCTGATGGCCGGGCTCGTCCTCATAGCCCAGGCGAAGAACATCACCGGACAAAAGCGCTTCGTTCGGGACCAAAAAAGGCTTCTGGGCGTTGCCTTTAATTTTTCCTACCAAAAACCCGGAACCGGTTTGCCCATGCAAACTGACCGGGTTTTGAGGCCGCTGAGGTAAAAAGTAATAGTGCGTACCGGTTCTGCCCAAAGCTCTGGACAACAATTGCAGTGCATTTTTTTTCGCTTGGGGATCACCGGCGTGATCTCTCAGCATTCGATATGCCTGCACGGTATAATACACGTAATGCGGGCCCTTCTTGCGGCCCTCTATTTTCCAGGCCCGCAACTGGGGTATGGGCCTGATCACCTTGACCAGAACGTCCAGGCTGAGGTCCTGGCATGAGAAAAACCTGTGCTTTTCTTGCTTCCGGCTGTAAAGACGACGGCAGGGTTGGACACATCTGCCACGCAGTCCGCTCTTTCCTCCCAAATAGCTGCTCCAGTAACATCTTCCGGAAACCGCATAACAAAGCGCGCCATGAACAAATAGCTCCAGCCCCAGATCCGGCGGGCAGGCCTGTGCCAGGGATTTGATTTCATCAACGTTGAGCTCCCTGGGAAGCACAACCCGCTGCACGCCAAGCTTGTGGCTGATCAGTTTCAAGGCCCCCGGAAAGCTGACATTCGCCAGGGTCGACAGATGAATCTGTCCGTCAAAACCGCTTTGTCTGGCCAGAGGCAGCAAAGCCAGGTCCTGGATAATCAGGCCGTCGGGCTTAATTTGCCGGGCGAGCGTTTTCAGCATTTTGGCGGCAGGCACCAAATCATCCGGTTTTAGTAAAGAATTCAGCGTTATATGAACCTGCACAGCTTTATCGTGGGCCAGTTCCACAAGAGCGGCCAGCTCTTGCTCTGAAAAATTCTTGGCCTCCATCCGGGCAGAAAACAGCTTCAGCCCGCAGTAGATCGCATCTGCTCCGGCGGCTACGGCGGCCAGAAAGGAAGCCTTATTGCCCGCCGGTGCCAGGATTGCCGGTGTTACTGGGTTTTCCGATTTTGTGCTCATATGGCATCCAATATGATACGTTTACGGTGCGGGATCAAGATTAATCTTACGGCAACCTATGGTGCGGCAGCAGGTTTGGCTTGCAGATTGGATCAAAAATGGGTTGCAATTCGCCCTGATTGTCATTAGAATTGGTTTGAAACCCGACCGCAAGCAAGAGCAGGATTTTTGTGATGAAACGATTATCCCATATTTGGATAATGCTATTCTCTGGATGTTTTATTTTGCTCATTCAATCCCTGTCGTTAAGTGCGGAATTAATAGCGCCCACCCGGTCGCTGGAGGGCCAAAGCGAAGAGATGGGAAAATTGAGCGTATCCAGCGACCCGCCCGGCCTCGAGGTAGCACTTGACGGCAAAGGGCTTGGAAAGACACCACTCATTGATCAGGCTGTAACAGCCGGCGACCATATCCTGAGCGTCAAAGATGCGGAATTGGAAATCTTCGTTTTACCCGGCAAAACACTGCAATTTGCCCTGCACAAAGGTTCTTTGATCGAAATTCCGGAAAGAAAGCAACCCAAGCAGCCCCAGCCTGAAACAGAAGTTGTCACGCAACCCGTGGCTGGCAAGAAATCCGCCGGTTCGACCGAGGATCAGAAAAAATTGGATCCCCTTTATTTCCCCCTGAATCCAGGCGGTCCCATTTACTGAGCTTATAGTAGTTGTCAAAAAACAGCTTCCGATTGTCGGCGTTTTTTCGGCAACCGTTAATGCCGCCATCCTTGTTATCGGCTGCCTGCCGTCCCTGGCTGTTCCCTCCTCCCGATGATCCGACCCCAAAATAGTCCGGGCCTAAAACACGAGGATCGATATGTATACAAAAGTGAACAAATCGAGATAATTTTGCGTTTGTTATCTGTTTCAGGACATTCCGGGTTTTTATTTGTTTAGCTTTAAAATATAGAAATTACAGATAGTTAGAATAACACACAAATATTTTTTCTATTTATCGATCAGATTGGCAGGATAATTGCTAACTTTAAATAAGTAACTAAACTCGAATCCTAAAAACTGAAAAAGATTCAGCACAGCAATCGAGTGGATATCCAGGCAAAGCCACTGCAGTGTGGTCTCGGATACTTACTTTATGGATCCTAAAAGGTGCGGTCATGATAGATTTAAGAGAACACCGAAGATTTAACGCAAAAAGCGGCTCATTTGCTCTGCTCAGAACAACTTCCATCGAATTGAGCAAAATCAGTAACATGAGCATGGGTGAAATCGGGTTTGCGGTCATTAAGTCAAGGCCGGTTAAAATGGGTCAAATTATTAATATCGGCCTGGATGGGCTGGCTTTTGATTACATCGAAAGCAACGGGGATCACGTTGAAGTATTCAAAATGGATATTTTATTTGCAGAAAATGCCTTTTATCTGGGCAAACTGCTTTTTAAAACCATATTTGACTATGAAATCCACCCGAAAATTCCATTTAACACCTTCACCATTCGAAGATGCGGTGTGCAATTCGGTGAACTTACCTACCGGCAAAGATCTTTGCTCGAATATTTCATCTGCAACCACACGGTGAACCAGGTGCCGATCAGACCAGGCTTTCGGGACCACGAACACAACAGTTTCATACTGCAAAATAAGGACACCGCTGTCAGCTGTGCTGTTTGACCATTCAACTTACAGCTTCGATATCACAGAATGAAAGATTTCAGAAAATATCCACGACATTCCTGTGCTGAAACAACCTTTTTTGCTACCTGTACCTATGTCATCGAGGGTTCGATAAAAAATATCAGTCCAAGAGGGGTTTTTATCGAATGCCTTCTGGCTCTTCCTATCGGACAAATCATAACCGTGGAGGTGCCAAATAGAAGGGGAAGCCATGGCACCGAATGCAAAGGCCGGGTCATCTGGACAAACAAGGATGGATTTGGCGTGGAATTCCAGCATGAATTTCACCCCCATAAGCAAAGCGACATGAGGGTCATCTGACCCGCTACTTTGTCTGCCCGAACTGACACATTCCCCAAACGCATGCCATATCTGCGCCAACCTCGCAGTCCGCATTCCGAATTGAATCTTTGCCAATCCAATTTGCAGTTTCGATCGCCGGGTCAGAATTCCAAAATCCTGTATTTATAATAGAAAATTTGATATAGTATGATAAAACGACACATTTCAATTACATATTTGAAATTTAATTTGGAGATAAAACGGATGAATCATGAAACCGCGGTTGCGCCTCACGGCGGCAAACTCAACAATCTTGTTGCGGATGACCAGCGCGCCGAGCTGCTGAAGGAAATCTCTCGTAATTTACCTGATATTACCTTAAACGATCGGCATTTGTGCGATCTTGAGCTGTTGGCAACAGGCGCGTTTTCGCCGCTGGAGGGCTTTATGACCCGCGCCGATTACGAACCTGTTCTGGATCGCATGCGCCTGCAAAACGACATGGTCTGGCCCATACCCATTTGTCTGGATATCAAAGAGCTCCAGGCCCGCTCATTTGAGGCCGGCCAGTCGGTTGCGCTCCGAGATCCCGAGGGTCTGCTGCTTGCCATTTTACACATAGAAGATATCTGGCCGATCGAGCGCGAGAAGGAAGCCACCCGTGTTTACGGATCCATGGACCCCTTGCATCCGAGTACAAACTATCTGTTTAACACCGCAGGGGATTATTATGTCGGCGGAAAGCTGGAAGTTTTAAGTCCGCCGATTCATTTCGATTTTAAACGACTTCGCATGACACCCGAAGAGATACGGGCTCAGATTAAAAAATTGGGCTGGAAGCGCACCATCGCCTTTATGACCCGCAATCCCATCCATCGGCCCCAGTATGAAATGACGATCCGTGCCATGCGCCAGGCCAGAGCCAATTTGCTTTTCCTGCCCATTGCCGGGATGACAAAACCGGGAGACTTTGATCATTTCACGCGTGTTCGATGTTACAACAAGGTCACTCAGCACTATCCACCGGACTCCTTGATTCTCAATCTCTTACCCTTGGCCATGCGAATGTCCGGTCCCCGTGAAGCCCTGCTGCATGCCATCATTGCCAAAAACTACGGTTGCACGCACTTTATTACGGGCCGGGACCACGCCGGACCGGGCCTTGATGGTGAAGGCAATCCTTTTTATGGCGTCAGTGAGGCCCAGCAACTCAACCAGGCCTACAGCTCGGAAATCGGGGTAGAAATCATCTCATTTGAAGAAATGCTGTATTTACCGTTTGAAGATGAATTTCGCTCCGCGGATCAAGTTCCCGAGGGCACGCAGGTCATATCCTTCTCGGGCACCGACATCCGGGAACGTATCCGCACTGGCCGCCGAATTCCAGAGTGGGCAACTTTTCCGGAAGTCATCGAAGAGCTGCAAAAGGGCTATCCACCCCCGAGAAAACAAGGGCTTACGATATTTTTAACCGGTCTTTCGGGTGCCGGCAAATCGACCATCGCCCAGGCGCTTTACACCCGGTTTCTGGAGATAGGCGACCGGCCGGTGACCCTGCTCGATGGCGACATCGTCCGGCATAATTTGTCCAGTGAATTGACGTTTTCTAAGGAACACCGGGACATCAATGTGCGCCGCATCGGTTTTGTGGCCAGCGAAATTACCAAAAACCGCGGTATCGCCATCTGTGCTCCCATCGCCCCCTATGAAATCACCCGCAGCGAAATACGCAAAACCATAGAAGCTTACGGCGGGTTTACAGAGGTCCATGTTTCCACACCGATTGAGGTGTGCGAAAAGCGGGATAGAAAAGGCATGTATGCCAAGGCCCGCGCGGGATTGATCAAGGGATACACCGGCGTCGATGATCCTTATGAGATTCCGAAGTCGCCGGAACTGCGCATCGACACCACCGAGCTTACACCGGATGAGGCCGCCCAGCAGGTGCTGCTGTATCTGCAGCAAAAGGGATATATATAGGTTGCCGGATCGGGTTTTGCCGAGCCGGAAAAAGAATGAATTGCTCTGTGCTCCCCTGCCCGCCATCGTCGGTCTGAGGCGGACTCAGGCAAGGCGGGCGGGTCCGTGAGCTCTGTGGCAAAAGATTTTTGATCAGAGAGGTTTCAGATGCTCAACGTTTTGGTTACCGGCGGAGCCGGGTATATCGGATCACATTGCTGTAAAGCGCTGGATCTGCAGGGATATCATCCTGTCACCATCGACAACTTGGTCTATGGCCATAGAGAAAATGTGAAATGGGGCGATTTTTTCAAGGGCGATATCGGCTGCCCGGAGGATTTGAAAAAGCTCTTTGAACAGCATAAAATTGACGCGGTAATGCATTTTGCCGCATATGCCTATGTCGGGGAATCGGTAACAGATCCCATCAAATATTACGAAAACAATGTGGCCAAGACCATTCAGCTCTTAAGGTATGTATTGAAACATCACGTAAAATATTTTGTATTTTCATCTTCCTGTGCAACATACGGCAATCCCGAATCCGTCCCGATTGAAGAGCGTCACCCCCGCAATCCGATCAATCCCTACGGCAAAACCAAACGAATGATAGAAGACATATTGAAAGATTTGGACAGCGCTCACGGGTTGCGATCCATCAGCCTGCGCTATTTTAACGCCGCCGGAGCTGATCCGGAGGCAGAGATTGGTGAGCTGCATCAGCCCGAAACCCATCTTATCCCGTTGGTTTTAGATGTCGCCGCAGGCAAAAGCCGACAAATTAAAGTATTCGGCAATGACTACCCGACCGCCGACGGCACCTGCATCCGTGACTATATTCATGTAAATGACCTGGCCAGCGCCCATGTCCTGGCACTGGAAAAATTAATGGGCGCTGAAGGCTCGGATACATTCAACCTGGGTGTGGGCAAGGGCTATTCGGTTATGCAGGTGATTGAGCGGGCGAAACAAATCACGGGAAAGAATATCGCTGTTGACATTTCCGGGCGAAGGCCCGGCGATCCTCCGGAGCTGATTGCATCCAATAAAAAGGCAATCCGCCATTTGGGGTGGGAACCCTGTCACAGCGACCTTGATGAAATTATCGAAACGGCCTGGAATTGGCACAAGAAGGTGGTATAATGGGAGAGCAATTGCCGGGCACAACCCACCTATCGGCCGATTCGCTGTCCAGAATTCTGATTGTCGGCTACGACGACACCGATATGATGACGCTTGCCGATGCACTGGCCTCGGAACACCAGATCAGCGCCGTGCGGAATGTCGGCGACGCCCTGAAGCGCATACACACACAGACCTTCAGCGTCATTATCTACGAGGTCCGGGAAGACGGACCCGATTTGGAGGAAACTGTGCAATCCCTTCAAATCCAGGCACCATACACTCCGGTTATTGTTACCAGCGCAATGCTGGATTCAGATTCCATCGTGCGGGCCATCAAAGCTGGGGCCTTTGATTTTATCACCAAGCCGTATGCAGCGGAAAAAATTAAAATAGCGGTTCACAAAGCCATCGAAAACAGGAGTCTGAAAAATGAAATCGATTATTTGCGGCGCCAGCAGGATGTTGTCTATGATTATGATCGGATCATCGCCGTCAGCCCGGCGATGAAACAGGTTGTCGCCACGATCAAAAGGATGTCCCGAACCGACTCGACCATTTTAATGACCGGTGAGACCGGGACAGGCAAAAGCTTTTTGTCCGGCAATATTCATTTCAATAGCCCCAGGCACCGCAAGCCCTTCGTTAAAGTAAATTGTGCCAATATCCCGGAAACCTTGCTTGAAAGTGAGCTTTTCGGCCACGAGAAGGGTGCATTCACCGGTGCCAGTAAAACCCGGATCGGCCGCTTCGAGCAGGCCAACGGCGGAACCCTCTTTTTAGATGAGTTTTGCGAACTCACCTTCGGACTGCAGGCCAAGCTTTTGCGCGCCCTGGAGGACAAGTCATTTGAAAGATTGGGAGGCAATAAGACGATCCAATCGGATACGCGCATCATCGCGGCCACCAACCGCGACATCGAGGCCCTGGTGCAAAGCGGAAATTTCCGCGAAGATCTCTATTACCGGATAAATGTTTTAAGAATCCACCTGCCGCCGCTGCGCGAGCGCCAACACTGTATCGAGCCCCTGGCTGAATATCTTCTGGAAAAACTATGCCGCTCGGTCAAAAAACAGGTCAAGGCCTTCGCGCCGGAGGCAATCGCGCTGTTTAAAGAATATCAATGGCCGGGTAACATCCGTGAGTTGTCCAATACCATAGAGCGGGCTATTTTGCTGCAGGATGGCCAGATTATCGGGCGGGAAAGTGTAACGATGCCGCAGGCTGAAGCTTTATCAACTGCAGCCGCATACCCGCCTTCGCTGAAACTTTCTGATGAACAGGAAAAGAAGTTAATCTGCCGGGCCCTGGAAAATAATCTTTGGATTCAAAAAGACGCTGCCGCCCAGCTTGGCCTTACCCCCCGTGCACTCAACTACCGAATCAGGAAACTGGGCATCACTCATCAGCGCTGGCGCAAAAATAAATAACTGCCTGTTTTCCTGTCTTCTGACACCTATTCTCTGAATCGAATACCTTCCCAATTTTGCCTGATCCGGACAAAAACTAACCTCACAGCATATATGAGAACCAGTGTCACGAAAACAATTGCCGTCTCGCGGCCGCGAATTTCTTGCCAGAAATCTAATTTATGGGGGTTTATGGCCTGAGCCGTCGCCGTGGATATAAAACATCCGGCGCCAAACTCCCCGAGGATATCGCCGACATCTTCGGTCACCCCGCCGCCGGAGGAGCCGCCGGATGGAGCCACGATTCCGGCTGGATCGACGATTACGCCGTTTGCAATGCCGTCCGCATCGCCGGCGCCGCCATCTGTGATCGATATCTCTAAAGACATTCTGTCCGCACTCAGCATGGCATGATCGGAATAATCCTGCCACCTGCGTTCAACCGGGTCGTATTTATACCACTTGCTGGACTCTGGCGCCTGGCTGGAAAAATAGACGGTGAGAACGGCCGCATCGCCGGGCTGATTGACAGATACTTTAAAATTAATCAACCCAAAGGGCATAGAAGGCAGCTCTCCCGGCAACTCGGAGTCCATTTCGGGCACCGAATCGATATCGGCCGGATCCTCGGAGACAATCGAATCCATTATCGCTATCGTCGGGCTGTTTGCAGAACTGATGCCGATATAATCGGTGCCATTTTCCACAGCCACGCATATCATATCATCCTGTTCTGAATCCGGTATCTGGTTGTTGTCCAGATCAGTGGCTGCGGCTACCTCCTGACGATCGAGCACGCCATTGCCGTCACTGTCCTCGGGGTTGAGGTCCGTTGCAAAAAAAGCAATTTCCGACCAATGCGAAGCTGCCTGGTGGTTGTCATAAAATTGCGCTCTCCAATAATATGAAGTGTTTTCATCGAGTATCAGTTTTGGCACCTTGATGGATGTCAGAGCGGCGGTTGTTTCGATGTCAAAGACGCAGGCATCACTGAGCTCGTTAAAAATCTGCCACCGGGTTTTTGTGTGCACGTCACCGTCATCGGGATCACTAAAAGCCTCGGTCTGAAGCTCTATATCCAGCCCGACAACCATATCATCAGAAGGTCCGTTGATTTGCGGTGCCCGGGGAGAAAGGTTGCTGCCGCTAACGGTAGGATCCGTCCCGCCGGCATATTCATCCGAATTTTTAATCCCGTCGCCGTCCAGATCACCTGATGCATCATCATCTTCCAGGGGATCCAGTCCGTACTGCAGCTCCCAGTCATCGGGCATCCCGTCATTGTCATCGTCTGTATCGGCATTGTTGCCGATCCCGTCTTGATCGGTGTCCAGCCATTCGTTTCCATCCAGTGGAAAATGATCCTGGTCATCGGGCACCCCATCATTGTCACTGTCTGAGACCTGGTCTTTGGTCACCCGCACGGTGCAAAAATCTGAATTTGCAACTCCTGCGTTGTCTCTTACTGTCAATCTGAAAGACAGCGTTTCTCCGGCAAAACTGACATCCGGGGCGGTAAAGGTTGCCGACACGGACCCGGCGTTTGAAAGCTGCACATCCTCTCCTGCCGTTTGCTCCCACAGGTAGCTGACGATACTGCCATCAGGATCTCTTGAGCCTTGACCGTTTAAGGTAACCCGTGATCCCTCTTCCACCGTTTGATCGGGTCCGGCACTGGCTATAGGCGACTGATTAAAAGGTGAAAACGTTGCAGAGATCGTGTGGTTTTGGGTAACGTTGGTAAATGTATAGGAAGAAACCGCCCCGACCGATGTTCCGTTTACCAGCACATTGGCTATATGATAATTATGATTCGGGCTGATGGAAAAACCCTGGTTTTCACCATGGCCAACGGTAATGCTGCCTGCCGGTGAAATGCTGCCGTTGGCTCCTGCCGATGCTGAAATGGTGTGGGTCTGAATCCCGATGCTGATGTCAAGACACGGCGACCAGCCCGACGTTGCATCGCTGCTGTCTTTGGACTGCGCCTTGACACAGAAACTTCCCGTTGTCGACCAAGCATGTGTCCTCGCAGAAGCACCACCCCAACCGGAGATACCGCCGTCGCCCCAATCGAACCGATATTCCAGCAGGTCGCCATCAGGATCCGAGCCGGTGGTGCTGAAGCGAGAGGCGTACAAGGCGCCGGTGGAGCGAATCGAAGATCCCGCGTTGGCGATGATCTTCCGAGAAAAACTCGACGACATCGACCGGCAGATCACCATGCTTCAGGACCGCAACACGCCGCGGTTCCTCCACGAGAGCCTCCAGCTCTACGGCGGGGTGGAGGAAAGGCTCCACGACGTGGCGGTCCAGATCCTGGACGCGATCCCGCCGAGAAGCCGGGAC
>Ga0209536_100003473_pt1 | contig 25307 bp, 22 predicted proteins | sample DeeMarSeWOR28_12_FD_187461 | JGI IMG/M metagenome (GOLD analysis project Ga0209536, IMG submission 187461) | Marine sediment microbial communities from White Oak River estuary, North Carolina - WOR-2-8_12 (SPAdes) (version 2) | ecosystem: Environmental > Aquatic > Marine > Intertidal zone >...
CAGTTGCTCTACCAGTTGAGCTAGCGGCGCGCGTGTTCGCGATGTGAAGTGGAGCCGAGGGGAGTCGAACCCCTGACCTCCTGAATGCCATTCAGGCGCTCTCCCAACTGAGCTACGGCCCCAATGCTCTCCCTCGTTGCGACGAAGGAGCAACCCGTCTTGCGGCGCAGCCGCGAGACGTACTGAGCTACGGCCCCAATGTCGTGCATGCCCCCAAGGAGAATCGAACTCCTATCTCCACCTTGAAAGAGTGGTGTCCTAACCGTTAGACGATGGGGGCGTCTGTCGCCTGCCGCTCCGCGGCGGAAATCGTTCCGATCCGGTCCGTCCTCCGGAAGCGCTTCGTCAATACCGGCCCCGTCCGCCCCGGTTCCTTACGCGTCCGGCAGGATTCGAACCTGCGACCCTCGGCTTAGAAGGCCGATGCTCTATCCAGGCTGAGCTACGGACGCAAATCCGTTCCGTGGTCGTCCTCTCGTCCGTCCTGATCGAGGAGCTCGCGATGGGGATTGAACCCATGACCTCATCCTTACCAAGGATGCGCTCTACCACTGAGCTACGCGAGCCGGTGTCTCATCGAGCCGGCCGGACAGGGGCGGAGGGACTCGAACCCCCAGCCGCCGGTTTTGGAGACCGGTGCTCTACCAGTTGAGCTACGCCCCTTCACCATCCGGAGTGGCTGGGGACGGATTTGAACCGCCGACACCCGCGTTTTCAGCGCGGTGCTCTACCAACTGAGCTACCCAGCCAGATCCAGCGCATGAGATCGGATTTCCAGCTCCGGGGGTGGGATTCGAACCCACGACCTAGTGGTTAACAGCCACCCGCTCTGGCCTCTGAGCTACCCCGGAATGTGCGACTGAACACCTCGCACGTGCCGCTGCACGTCCACACGCACACTACCCTGTCAAACAACGGCTGGGTCCAAGCAAAAGGCCCCGCAAGCCATGCATCAGCAAACGGGGCTCCGACCCGGCGAAGTAGCGGGGGCGGGATTCGAACCCGCGACCTTCGGGTTATGAGCCCGACGAGCTACCAGACTGCTCCACCCCGCAACGGGACCGACGATCCTACAGTAAGCACCGGTTCGTGTCAACCTTGTTCGTGGGGCAATGGAGCGCGCCGCCGGCCGGGTCGCTTGCCCGCGGTTTCAGGCGACAGCTAACCTCGTCCGATGCACGTCGCCAGCAGGTTCCCGGAACAGGTGGGACGCGTCCTCCAGGGGATCGTCGGACCTCACGGACTGATCACGGACCCGGGTCGCATCCTGCCCTACGAAGCGGACGCGCTCACGACCCGGAAGGGGACCCCGCTGGCCGTCGTGCTGCCCGACTCCCGCGATGCCCTGATCGAGGTCGTGCGCGTCCTGCATTCCGCCGGGCTGCCGTTCGTACCGCGCGGGGCGGGAACGGGACTGTCCGGAGGATCGGTGGCTCGGGACGCGGTGGTCGTGACGACGACCCGGTTGAACCGGATTCTCGACCTCGACCCGGAGGACCGGACGGCGCTCGTGGAACCGGGTGTCATCACGGCCGCGATATCCGCGGCCGCGGCACCGCACGGGCTGCGGTATCTTCCCGATCCCGCCAGCGCCGCCGCCTGCACCATCGCCGGGAACATCGCGATGAATTCGGGCGGTCCCCATTGCCTGAAACACGGCGTGACCAGCGACCACGTTCTCGGCCTGGAAGTCGTGCTCCCGGACGGACAGACCGCGTGGCTCGGCCGGGGCGCCGATGGAGGGCTCGACCTCGCGGGGCTGTTCATCGGGTCGGAAGGAACGATCGGGCTGATTTCACAGGCACGGGTAGCACTCAGTCCCGTGGCCGCCAGCACACGCGCTCTGCTCGGCCTGTTCGACGGCGTCGGGCAGGCGGGTGCGGCCGTATCGGAGGTGTTCGAGCGCGGGCTGGTGCCGGTCGCGCTGGAGCTGATCGACCGGGCGACCATCGAAGTGGTGGAGGCCTCGATCTTCGCGGCCGGACTGCCGACGGATACGGAGGCGGCGCTGGTGATCGAGTGCGAGGGTGACCCGCGGGACGTGGAAGCTGAGCTCCGAATCGCCGCCGACGCCTGCCTCGCGCACGGGGCGCGGGAGGTTCGCATCGCGAGGGACGAGTCCGAGCGGCTGGCGATCTGGCGAGCCCGGAAGAAGGCATACGGCGCGCTCGGTCGCGCTGCGCCGGACGTGTTCGTGCAGGATGCCGTCGTCCCTCGCACCGAGCTTTCCCGCGTGCTTCCCGAGATCCAGCGGATCGCGGACGTTCACCGTCTGCGACTGGCCAACTTCTTCCACGCGGGAGACGGGAACCTCCATCCGAATCTCCTGTTCGATCGCCGGGATACGGAACAGGTCGCACGGGTGGAACGGGCCGGGGAAGAGATCATGCGGCTGTGTGTCGCGGCGGGAGGGACGATCACCGGGGAGCATGGCGTGGGGTGCGACAAGGTGCGCTACATGCCCCTGCTGTTCGGCCCGCCGGAGCTGACGCTGATGGACGCTCTGCACGAGGCCTTCGACCCTGCCGGGCTCGCCAACCCGGGCAAGATGCTCCCGCCGCGACACGGGGACGTGCCGTAAGATGCGGCCGGAGTTGTATTTCCCGGAGTCGGAGTCAATGCTTCGTGAGGTGCTGCTCGATCTCGGCCGCCGTGAGCAGACGGAACCCCGGCTGCCCGGCACGGCCGCAGCGGGCCCCCTGGTAACCGGATCCGCCGCACCGGACCCGATCGCCGCGCTGGCCGACTTCAGCGTGGCACAGGGTGAGCCGACGGAAGTCGGGTCGGGGGTGATCTCGACCTCCCGGCTTGCCGACGTCGTTTCCTTCCGCCCGCGCGACCTCACGATCGAGGTCGGGGCCGGCATGCGGATGCGGGAACTGGTCCGGTTCGTGGAAGCCCAAAACCTGTGGCTTCCCGTGTCAGGCGCGGGGCTCGAAAGGTCGGTGGGCGGCTGGATCGCCGCTGCTTCGCCCGGGGCCTGGGACGCCAGCTTCGGACCGGTCCGTCGACAGCTGCTCGGCTGCAGGATGCTGACCCCTTCCGGAGAATCGTTGACCTGGGGTCGGGCGGTGATGAAGAACGTCGCCGGATTCGACATCCCGCGGCTGATGGCCGGCAGCCGTGGACGCCTGGGCGTAATGACCACCGTCACGCTCCGCTTGTGGCCGCGACCCGAGTCGATCTCCGTGCACGAGATCGCGGGCGGGGATCCCGGAGACAGACTGGAGTGGACGGAAGCCGAAGCCGTCACCTGGCACTGGTCGAGCGATCTCGGGGACCGGCAGGCGGTCGTGTTCGCGGGGGGCGCCGAATCCGTGCGACGGCGCCGGGCCGCGCTGGGCGAGCGGGCCGACACCGCCGCCCGGGAGTCCGTATCCGACTGCCCCTCGCGCGCGCCGGGCTCGGTCGTCTACCGACTCACTCCCGGTCGCCGCTATCTTCCGACCGCATTCGCGGCGCTGACCCGTGACCTGAACCCGGGTCTCGCCGCGATCGAGGCGTGGCCGGCGACCGGGTCCATGCTGGTGCGGTTCGACTCCGGCCAGGAGCCCGGCACGCCGGAGCCGTCGTCTACCGCCGCGGTCGAGCGCGGCGGACCCGAGGCGCATGCGCGGGTCGCCGCACTTCGCGATCCGGCGGCCTCGTCGATCGAAAGCCAGATCGAGCGGGTATTCGGGGCATGGCCCCGTTCCTGGCTCGCCGACTACCTGTGACAGGACTCACGATGAAGATCTACACGAGGACCGGAGACGACGGACGCACGAAGCTGTACGGCGGCGACCCGGTCTTCAAGGACGATCCGCGGGTCGCAGCCTACGGAACCCTGGACGAGCTGAATGCCACGCTCGGATTCGCACTCGCGCTCGATCCGGACTCCCGGCTCGGCATGGAAGAGCTGCGAGCGGTGCAGGAAGATCTGTTCGTTCTCGGCTCGCGACTGGCGACCATGGATCCCGATCGGATGGAGAAGAAGGGCACCATCCCCCGGTTCGAGAAGAACCGCGTCGAGCAGCTGGAAGCCTGGATCGACCGGCTGGACGAAGAGCTGGATCCGCTGGATTCGTTCATTCTTCCCGGCGGGGGTCCGGCGGGAGCCCAGCTGCACGTCGCCCGGACCATCTGCCGTCGCGCCGAGCGCAAGATCACCTCGCTGCTGCGGGAGCGGCCGGAGCTCGTGGAAGTAGCTCTTCCGTACATGAATCGACTCTCTGACCTCCTGTTCACGCTGGCCCGCGCCGTCAACGCACGGGAAGGAAGGCCCGAGGACAAGTGGCTTCCGATGCGCGAACGTCAGCCGGCGCCCGCGGGAGCCTCCGACCCCAACACGGACGACTGAGGATGGACCGGCCCACAGAATCCAGCCCTACCGATCGCCAGCCGACCGAAGCCGCAGCCGCGGACGTCCCGTCCGAGGAGAACGCGCGGATCGCCGGCGAGGTGTCCGACCTGGTTTCGGCGTTGATCAAAGAGCTCCGGGCGCGGCAGACCTACGTGGCCGGCAATCCGCTGATCGAGCGATTCCACCGGGACGTCCGCGAACGATTCGCCCGGCTCTGGGAAGAGCTTCCCCACCTGACACTGGCCGTGGACGAGGACCGGTTGAAGTGGCGGGGCCATGCGGTGTATTCCCATCCCGTCGGTCATGACAACTTCGCCTTCCAGTTCTTCCGCGACGGCATCCGGCAGCTCGCCTTCCTCCCGGGAGGCGCGGACGAGATCGAACAGTTCATCGGAATTCTCGCCGACATCCGGCCCGGCAAGTCCGCCGACCTGCTCGCCCGGCTGTGGCACCGCGACTTCGAGTACATCCGCATGGAGTACGTCGACGTCTCGGAAGAGGAGGCTCTCGACCTGCCGACCGGCCACGCGGGAGGCGGGGACGAGGCGATCACGGACATGTCGGAGATTCAGGAGGTCCTGTCGTCGGGCCCCGTGCCCGAAGAGGAGACGGCGGAGTTCGCGGACCTGGTCCTGGGTGAGGCCGATGAGGCCTACCTGAGGCGCGAAATGGAAGCGGAATTCAACCGCAGCCTGCTGCGTGACGTCACGCTCGCGCTGCTGGACCAGTTCGAGATGCGGGACCAGGAACGCCGCCGGCAGGTGGTGGACATCGTGCGGGAGCTCCTGCCCCGGCTGCTGGACCAGCGGGACTTCTCGACCGTCGCCCTGATCGTGACCGAGCTCCAGCTGCTCGCCAACAAGACGGGCGAGGCCGACACGCAGGCGCTCGTCACCGCGCTGCTGCGCGACATGAGCGAGGGGATGGCCGAGCTGATCAGCGTGGCCACCGACAGCGAGAGCCAGGTGCCGGAACAGGACGAACTGTCGGCGCTGCTGGGCGCGCTCCAGGCCGAAGCGATTCCGATCCTGGTCCGCGCGGTGCCGTCGCTGGAGGGAACGGACCTGCGGGAACCTCTGTCGGATGCCCTCGACCGACTCGTGGCCGATCACCCCGCCTCGGTTCTCACCCTGCTGCGGGCCGAGGACCCGATGCTGGTCGCCGAGGCGGCGCGGATCGTGGCACGGCTTCGCATCGAGGGCGCCGAGGCCACGCTCACGGAGCTGCTCAGCCGTCCCGAGGTGATCGTGCGGCTCGGCGCGCTGGAAGCGCTGGCCGGGATGGACTCGCAAGCGGGCATCGAGGCGCTGTTCAAGGCACTGAGCGACTCCGACCGGCAGATCCGGATCGCCGCCGCCGACGCGATCGAGCGGATCCGGCCACCGGGAGCGGACGAGGTGTTGCAGCGACTGCTCGAGAGCGGCGTCACACGGCAGTACGACGACACCGAACAGATGAGCTTCCTCAAGACCTGCGTCGCGGTGTGCGGAGATACGATCGTTCCCGACCTGTCGAAGGCCCTGAACGGACGCCGCTGGTGGGGCGGCCGCTTTCCACTGCCGATGCGAACGGGCGCCGCGCGGGCTCTCGGATTGATCGGAGGCGCCGTCGCCCGGAGCGAACTGGAGAGAGCCACGGACGACAGGGCGCCCGCCGTGGCAAGCGCGGTCCGGGCCGCACTCCGACGCATCGACACCATGGAAGGAGGCGGCCAGTGAACGACCGTGTCGCCGCGACCGGCAGCCCCGCGATCCTGCTCGCCCTGTACAACGCCAGCCGGGCGCTCCGCCTGTACCCGCTGGAGAACGACGCAGTTCGCCGGGCGCTCGTGGAGGTCGAGGAAGCGGCCGCGAGATTATTCGAGAAGGAAGGCGGGATCAGTATCTGGGTGGCCGGGAACTACCTGTTCCTGAACGATCTCCAGGTGAAGCTGGATCTGTCGGACTACGCCACCCTGTCCGCGCTTCGCGAGGCCCTGCGCACGCACGGGATCGGGAGAATCGACATACAACCGCGGATCAGCTCGGAAGAGTGGGTGACGTTCCTGACCGCGCTGAGTGTCGATCCGATCCCCGGACAGCCGCCGCTGGAGGCGTTCCGCTCGAAGCTGGACCAGGCGGGAGTCAGGCGCCTGCAGATCGGGCCTCCATCTCCGCTGTTCGAGGGCCACGAGAACGCGGAGGCGGTCGAGGCCGCGCGGCGCACCTACGCCTACTCGGTGAAGGTGGCGAAGGAGATGATGAGCGGTCTCGTGCTCGGACGCGCCATCGGGGCGCGCCGGGCGGAGCGCGCCGTGCTGCGTGTCGTGGACCAGGTGCTGCAGGACCGCGCATCGATGCTCGGCATGCTCACGCTGCGTGACTACGACGACCATTCCCTGATCCACGCGGTCAACGTCTCGATCCTCAGCGTCGCCCTCGGAGACCACCTCGGGTTCTCGAAGGGATACCTGTTCGAGCTCGGGTTCGCGGCCCTGTTCCACGACATCGGAAAGGTGCTGATCCCGACCAGCGTGCTGAACAAGGAAGGCTGGCTGAACGAGGAGGAATGGCGGCTGGTGAGCCAGCACCCCGACTTCGGCCTGCTGATGCTGTTCAACGTAGAGGGATTCGAGGAGCCGCCCTACCGGGCCATGCTCGCCGCGTACGAGCATCACATGAAGACCGACCTCTCCGGCTACCCCCGGGTCATTCGTCGCCGACGTCAGGGACTGTTCGCCCGCATCATCGCGCTGACCGAGGCGTACGATGCCGCGATCTCCAGGTACAGCCGGCAGTTTCTGCCCTGCTCGCCCGACGAGGCGATCCGGCAGTTGCGAGAGACCGAATCGGGTGCCTACGACCGTGTCCTGACGCGCGCCTTCGTCAACATGATGGGCATCTATCCCGTGGCGACGCTGGTGATTCTCGACACGGGCGAACTGGGCGTCGTGGTGGCGCCGAGCCCGAACCCGAAGGCGATACACCGGCCGATGGTCCGGATCATCGCCGACCCGGAAGGGCACCGCCTGAAGGACGGGCCGATCCGGGACCTGACCGAAATCGACCCCGATTCGGGCCGTCCGCGCCGCACCATCGCCCGTTCCACGGACCCGGAGCGCTACGGCATCAGCGTTTCCGAATACGTGGCCTGAGCGGGGAAGACCGGTGCTCCGTACTCCGTTCTCGATCCGGACCCCGGGCGGGATCGTCAGGGGCGACGTGCGCGGCGTGTCGACCGGCAACGCCGCGATCGTGGTTTGTCACGGATTCAAGGGGTTCAAGGACTGGGGCTTCTTTCCCACGGCCTGCGAACAGCTGGCCCGGCGCGTCGACTGTCCCGTGATCGGATTCAACTTCAGCGGCGCGGGAGTCGGATCGGACCTCGGGAGCTTCTCGGAGCCGGAGGCCTTCGCCACCAACACGTTCAGCCGCGAGGTGGACGACCTGGAGGCGGTGCTGGACGGTCTGGCCGCCGGACGGCTGGGCGAAGCGCGTGTCATGCCACCGGCGCGAATCGGTATTCTGGGACACAGCCGGGGCGCGATCGCGGCGGCACTGGTCGGATCGCACCGCCCCGAGGTGGTCGCGCTCGCCGTGTGGGGCGGTCTGTCCAGACCCGATCGCTACGCCGAGCTGTTCCCGGCCGGCGCCCCCGAAGATCACGTGGTCGAGATCCGGAACGTGCGCACCGGCGAGATCCTGCCACTGCGGCGCGACGTGGTGGACGACCTCAGAGAGCGCGGGCCGGCCCTGGACCCGCTCGCGGCGCTGCGAGCCGGAGGTCCTCCGCTTCTCGCGGTGCACGGCGAGCTGGACGAAGCGGTCCCTGGGGCGGACGGACGGGCCTACGCCGAGGCCGCGGCCGTATCCGAGTTTCTGCTGGTCCCGGGCGCCGGACACACGTTCGACGTCCGGCATCCCTACGTCGGCTCGACGCCGGCCCTGGAGCGGGCGTTGTCCGCTACCGGCAATCACTTCCGGCGGTACCTGGCAACGGAGGACTGAGATGGTCCGGATCGCGCGCATCGCGCTGGGACTCGTGGCACTTCCGGTCCTGCTGTCCGCCTGCCGGGTCGAGATCGAGCCCGAAGAGGACACGGGCCTGGAGCCGGCCGCACGGGCAATGCTGGAGCGGTCCGCCGGTGACTGGAACCGGGGCGACCTGGATGCCTTCCTGTCCGACTATCACGACGTCGCATCCACGACGTTCGTGAGCTCGACGGGCCTGTTGACGGGCGTGGATGCGATCCGGCAGCACTATGCCCCCTGGTTCCAGCCGGGGGCGGCGCGCGACAGCCTGCGCTTCGACTCCGTGCACGTCCGGTCGCTGTCCCCGATGATCGGGATCGTCACGGCCCGCTGGATTCTGCACGAAGGCGGCGCCACCCGGTTCTCGGGGCCGATGACGCTGGTGATGCGGCGCACCCAGGCGGGATGGAGGATCACGCACGATCACTCCTCGTCCGATCCGGCGCCGGCCGGGGTCGACTGACCCCCTGCGGCGTCCGTTTCCTTGAACGCTCCGATCACGACGGACGGCACCTGGCTGGAGGACCTGCTCGCCTGCGTGCATTGCGGTTTCTGCCTGCCGGTCTGCCCCACCTACGAAATCCTCGCCGAGGAGAACGACTCGCCGCGCGGGCGGATCTACCTGATGCGGGCGCTGGCCGAGGGACGCAGCGAGGCGTCCGACGCATACGACCTGCACATCGGGCGCTGCCTCGGCTGTCGGGCCTGTGAGACGGCCTGCCCGGCGGGCGTGGAATACGGAGCGCTGCTCGAACAGGCCCGCGACCGCTCGGCCGGCGCCGGTCCGCGCGACCGGCTGCTGGACCTCGTGCTCGAGGCGCTGACCGCGCCCGGGTTGTCGAGGCTGACCTGGTCGCTCGCCCGGCTGGCCCGGGGAACGCGACTGGCATGGCTGGCGTCGAAGATCGCTCCTCGCGGCATCGGTCTCGGCGCGGGCATGCTCCACGCGACTCGGCCCGGCGCCCGAGCCGGGTCGACGGGCGCGGCGAAACCGGAGCACGCTTCCGGCAGTTACGCGCTGCTCGAGGGTTGCGTGATGGCGGGCCTGTTTCCGCACGTCCATGCGGCCACCCGGCGAACGCTCGCACGCAGGGGCCTGGCTGAAGCGGACGCCCCCGGTCAGACCTGCTGCGGCGCGCTGCACGCGCATGCGGGAAGACTGGACGCTGCCCGAGAGCTCGCCCTCGCCAACATCCGCAGTTTCGAGCGGTCGGGCGCACAGTGGATCGTGACGAATTCGGCCGGCTGCGGGGCCGCGCTCCGCGACTATCCCGTCTGGTTCAGGCACGAGCCGGAGTTGCACCGGCGGGCCGAAGCGCTGGCGACCAGGGTGCGGGACGTCACGGAACTGCTCGCCGCGGAACGGTCGCGGGACGGGATCGCCGCGGATCCGCACTCGCCGAGCGTCGAGAGGCTGCCCGGTACCGACACGGGAATGGCGCGGAAACTTCGCCGGATCGCCTACGATGCACCCTGTCACCTTCTGCATGCCCAGGGGGTCCGCGACGCGCCGGTCCAGGCCCTGGCCGACGCCGGCTTCGAGGTGGTTCCGCTGCCCTCGTGGGAGCGCTGCTGCGGCGGCGCGGGGCTCTACAACCTCATGCAGCCGGAGCTGTCCGACGCCGTTCTGGAGCGGAAGCTGGCAGAAATTCGCGAAGGGGGCTTCGACCTCGTGGCCACCGGGAATCCGGGCTGCATCATGTTCCTGGGAGCAGGCCTGGCACGCGCCGGACTGGATGTCGGCGTCGCACACCCCGTGGAACTCGTCGACCTCGCGGAAGGGAACGCCGAGCGGAAAAATCGGGTATCGCGAACCTGAACCGTTCGGACTCACCACCTACCGTGGACAGCGACCCATGAGCGAAGCGCACGAGAGCAACGACACGACCGAGGCAGGCGAGACCGGGACCGGCGTCATCGAAGAACAGGTCCGCGATGCGCTGAAGAAGGTCATCGATCCGGAGCTGGGACTCAACATCGTGGACCTCGGACTGATCTACGACATCCGGGTGGACGAGGGGAAGGCGTCGGTGGACATGACGCTGACCAGCCCCGGGTGTCCTGCCGGACCGCAGATTCTCAGTTCCGCCCAGGCCGCGGCCGGGACCGTGGAAGGCATCCACGAAGCCGAAGTGAATCTCGTCTGGAAGCCCCTGTGGACCCAGGACCGGATCGACCCTGCCGTGCGGGCGGTGCTCGGCTTCTGAAGGCCGCGATCGACAGCCCTCTCTGACCACGTCGTTCCTGGCAGGCCGCCAGGTATGCCTGCAAGTATCTGCATTGCAATGTGTTGATATTTCGTTGATACCCTGCCCCGATATTGCTCTTACAGGCACGAACAGGCGACCACGGCAGTAGAGGTCGGACCGCCGGGCGTCAGCCTGCGCCTTACGATCTGGTGAAGGTTGGGTCGGCCGCTCCCGGTGGGGCGCAGGGGTGTCGGTCCGGCCCTCCTTCTCCGGATATCCGGCGAGAAGCGATGCCGTAAGCCGCACAAGCACAATGATGTACGACGACGTGACGGCCAAATGACGCTCGAATCGCATCCTGGTGCACAACGAGGGCGGATTCGGGTCGTCACCTGTGGGGCCGCAAGGGACGATTCCGGGTCCGTCCTCGTTTTTGTGCCCGTTCCCCGGTGACCTCATCTTCGCGTTTCAGCTCTGCTCCGCTATGTTCCGCCCGTGCTTATTCGACTGATTCTGCTGTTCACGGTCGTGCCGCTGGTGGAGCTTTCGCTGTTGCTCCGCATCGGAGAGTGGCTCGGCGTCGGACCTACGCTGGGACTCGTGCTGGGCACGGGATTTCTCGGCGCCTGGCTCGCCCGGCGGGAGGGCGTGCGTGCCTGGACGGCGGTGCACGAGCAGCTCGGAAAGGGGGAGATGCCGGGTCGTGAGCTCCTCGATGCGGTGCTCGTCCTCCTCGCGGGTGTCGTGCTCATCACCCCGGGCATCCTGACGGACCTCGCCGGGTTCACGCTGATGTCCAGCCCGGGACGGGACTGGGTCGCGAAACGAGTCCGCAGACGGCTCGAGGCCTCGGTGCACACCACGGTGCTCGGCGGTGGTGCTCCGGGGGCAGGAACCTCGTCCGGCCCGGCGGAAACCGGAAGCGGCCGTGTCATCGAGCTCTGAATCGGGAATTCACCGCGCGCGAAAGGGAGACGGGCATGAACAGAGGCGTAAATCCGGAGCTGGGACTCGCCGTGCTGCGCGTGGCGCTGGGAGTGATCTTCATCACGCACGGGGCGGCGAAGCTGTTCGGCGGAATGGACGGAACCATAGCGTTCTTCGGATCGATCGGAATCCCGCTGCCGGTGGTCGCCGCCTGGTCCGTCGCCCTGCTCGAGTTCGTGGGCGGGATCTTCCTGGTGTTCGGTCTGCTGGTCACGCCGATCAGCCTGCTGCTGATTCTCCAGCTGCTCGCCGGCATCGTGCTCGTCCACGCTCCCAACGGCTGGTGGGTGATCGGGCCCGAGGCGAACGGCGGCGTCGAGTTCAGTGTCGCGCTGATCGCGGGACTGCTGATGCTGGTGTTCGGAGGGCCCGGGCTTGCGTCTATCGACGGCCGGGGGGGGCCGCCGGGCTCCGTCTGATCCTCGCCAGCGCCCAGCGGGCGTGCTCGCGGACGATGTCCGACTCGTCGTCCGCACACCTCGCCAGCAACGGCGCCGACCGCGGATCGGCGGCATTGCCGAGCCCGACACACAGGTTCCGCAACATGCCCTCCCTCCCCGGGCGGGCGAGCGCCGTTCCCCGGTAGCGCTCGCGGAAGGCTGCGTCGTCCATCTCCACGAGCTGTTCCGCCCAGGCCATCAGCGTCTCCGGTGCGACCGGTCGGCCCGGCTCCAGCATTCCGCGCGGCACCGGCGCCGGGTCCCGGTTCCAGGGACAGACCTCCTGGCAGATGTCGCAGCCGAACACGCGGTTTCCGATCGCCGGGCGCAGCTCGGCCGGAATCGACCCGCGATTCTCGATCGTCAGCCACGAAATGCAACGTCGCGAGTCGACGACCCGCTCTTCCACGATCGCGCCGGTCGGACAGGCCTCGATGCAGCGGGTGCAGGTCCCGCAGCGGTCGGCCACGAACGGATCGTCGGGAGGAAGATCCAGTGTCGTCAGCAGCTCGCCGATCAGCAGCCAGGAGCCGAGCGCGGGATCGATCAGCAGCGTGTTCTTGCCGATCCAGCCGAGGCCGGCGCGCTGTGCGTGATCACGCTCCAGGACGGGGCCGTAATCCACGTAGGGCTTGCACTTCGCTCCGGGGTCCAGCGCCCCGACGATGGCGCTCAACCGGTGGAGCTTTTCCTCGAACACGTCGTGATAGTCACGACCCGTGGCGTAGCGGGCCACGATCGCGACGCCGGGCCGGGCCGGGCCCGCCGGGCCCGCCGTTTCAATCGGGTGCGCCAGCAGCAGCATGATCAGCGTCCGGCAGCCGGGCAGCGCCTCGCGCGGATCGAGGCGCCGGCGGACGGCGTCCTCCCGGGCCATCCATCCCATGTCGGCATGGTGCCCGGCGGACAGCCAGGCGAGATACGCCTCGGAGTGCGTCGGGGGCTCAGCCGGCGCGAAGCCCACCGAGGCAAAACCGAGATCCAGGGCCGCCGCGCGAATCGTCTCGCGCAGACCGACAGACCGGCTCACGAGAAGTCGAACGCGCTCGGACACTCGTCCGAGATCTCGCACCGCGCACAGTCCGGCTTGCGCGCGAAACAGCGGGTCCGGCCGTGCTGGATCAGCCGCCAGGAGAACGGGTGCCACTGCTCTTCGGGGAGCACCTGCATCAGGTCGCGCTCGACGGCCTCCGCCGCGTTGGCGCGGGTGAGCCCGAGTCGCTTCGCCACCCGCCTGACGTGCGTGTCCACCACGACACCTTCCACCCGACCGAAACCATTCTGCTGAACGACGTTGGCGGTCTTGCGCGCGACGCCGGGAAGGCTGGTCAGCTCCTGCATGGTCTCGGGCACTTCGCCGCCGTACTCGGCCACCAGGCGGGCCGCCATGCCCTGGATGTGTCTCGCCTTGCTCCGGAAGAAGCCGGTGGAGCGAATCAGCCTCTCGAGCTCTTCCGTGTCGGCCGCCGCGTAGTCTTCCGCGCTCCGGTAGCGGGCGAACAGCGCCGGTGTCGTCTTGTTGACGCGCTCGTCGGTGCACTGCGCGCTGAGGATCGTGGCGACCAGCAGCTCCAGCGGCGTCTCCCAGTCGAGGCTGATCTCGAGTCCGGGGTAGAGCTCGGCGAGTCGCGGCGCCAGGCGCGCGGCGCGTTCGCGTCGCCTGGCGAGCGATGCGAAACGCTCAGCCATCGGGAGTCCCGGCAGCCGGCCCGTCACCGTCGGGCGAAGACCCGCCGGCCAGGTCTCGGGGATCGAGCCCCAGTTCCCGGGTCCGCTCGATCCAGCGGCTCACGTCCTGGAGGGTGAGAATTCCGACCAGCGCCTCGTCCCGGGTGACGAACACACGGTCCTCGCGGCGGCTTCGCATGCCGGCGGCGACCTCGGCGAGCGACGCGCTATCGGAGACCACCACGGACTCTTCTATCGGACGCATCGCCTCGAACAGCGGCGTCTCCGTGCGCAGGTCAGGCCGAACGGCGGCTACGTCGGAAGGGGTGATCGAACCGACGATCTTCCCGTTCCGCTCGACGGGGTAGGCCCCCGCGTCGCCGGACAGCATCAGGCCCACGGCGAGGTCGCGAACCGACATGGTAGCCGGGACCGCCATTCCGTGACCGCGCAGGGCGCTGCCGACCGGCACGCCCCCGAGCCGCACCCGGACCCGGTCGTAGCGGGCGGCTGCTGCCGCGGCGCTGTTGAGGAACCACCCCAGCAGCATCATCCACGCGCCTGAGATCTGCGCGCCCTGCAACCCCTCGAGGCGGAAGCTGGCGAGAAACAGCATCAAACCGGTCAGAATCAGAACCCATCCGAAGGCCCGGCCGGCGAAGGTGGCGATGCGGGTCGCGACCCCGAGGTTCCCCGTGAGTCGCCAGATCAGGGCGCGGAGGATCCTCCCGCCGTCCAGCGGAAACGCGGGGACCATGTTGAACACGGCCAGCACCAGGTTCAGCCACGCCAGCGTACCGCCGATCACGTCGATCGCCTGAAAACCGAGCGCGCCCCCCGCGTTGCCCAGCAGCGCGAACAGCCCCGCGAGAGTCAGGCTGGCCAGGGGTCCGGCGATCGTCAGCGCGAACTCGTCGCCCGGGGTGCGCGCCTCCATCGTCATCTCCGCCACCCCGCCGAAGATGAACAGCGTGATCCCCTTTACGGGAATCCCGCGGGAGCGGGCGACCACCGAGTGCGCGAGCTCGTGCAGCAGCACGGAGAGGAACAGCAGCAATGCAGCGATCGCGCCGAGCGCGACGTAAGCGGGCCCGCCCCGCCCGGGCATCTCGACCGGGAGCTCCCATGCCGCGAAGGTCCAGGTGACCAGCGCGAAGACCACGAACCACGACGCATCGATGCGGATCCGGAACCCGAACCAGCTCCCGATCCCGAAGCCACCGACCATCACGCGGTGAGCTCCGGCAGGGCTCGGCGCTCCAGGTGCTCCGGCGGGCCCGCGTTGTCCGCACCGAGCAGACGGCGCCACCACGACACGTGGCGCCGCACCACCACCCACAGGCGCCCGGCAGCGAGATTCCGCACGCTCACAAAGGCGAAACCGACGTCGGCCGGAACGTCCAGTGAATAGGCATCACCGCGCCACTCGAACCGGATCCGGCGCTGGCCGGGCGCCGCCGTCGATTCGACGAACGTCTCGCCCTCGATGCGAACGGCACCATCATCGTCCGCCGCCACGGCGCGGTAGAAGTCCGGATCGAACGCGAGCCCCGCGTGACGCTGGAAATTCTGGTCCACGGCCCAGTCGAACTCGTCCAGGCCGGACTCCGCCGCCGCCGCCTCCCGGTGGTGCAGCAGTTCGTGGACGATCGTCTCCCACAGCTCCGCTTCCCAGTCGAACATCGGGTCCTCTGCGGCGAGGTTCCGGAACGAGCCGTAGTGCAGCAGAATCCGGGACTGGGTGTCGGCGAGACCTCCCGTGCCGTCCGGCCATTCCTCGGTCAGACACTCGCCCATGGTCCAGATCCCGGGCAGAGCCGGGTGACCGGGCGCGCCGTCTTCCACGATCAGGCCGACCACACCCTCGCGGTACTCCGCCGGTATCTCCTCGAACATGCGGGCCGCGACGTCCCGGAACTTCCGCGGACTCAACCCTGTTCCTCCTCCGACAGGAAGCGATGGGCGCCACGGAACCAGAGCAGCGGCTGCGTCTCGAAGCCCTCGATCGCGACCGCGTCGATCACCCGGGCGATGAAGATCGTGTGGTCGCCGGCCGGAACCGCCTGTTCGATCTCGCACTCACAGGCGGCGATCGCCCCGGCCAGAAGCGGTGACCCGTGGCGACCGGGCGCCCAGTCCAGCCCCTCGAACTTGTTCTCCTCGGATCGGGCGAACCGGGCGGAGAGGGCCAGCTGACCGGCACCGAGCACGTTCAGCGCGTAGCGGCCGGAAGCGGCGATCGCATCGTGCGTCCTCGATCCGGTGCCGAGGCAGACCAGAACGAGGGGCGGACTCAGCGACACGGAGCACACGGAAGTGGCGGTGAGTCCCGCCGGAACCCCTTCCGCGTCGATCGCGGTCACCACCACGATTCCGCCCGCGAGCCGGGCCAGCGCGCGCTTGAAGTCCGCGGAATCCACGGTCAGGACTTCGCTTCGCGATCTCCGTCCTTCGTCCACTCGTCCTCGCTCATTGATCCTGACCCCGGGTGACGATCCGGAACACCCGCAGGCCCGCGTACATGTCCGCCACGAATAGCGCACCTTTGAGAGACCGAACGCCCCTCGCCAGCGAACGGGTGGGGACGCCGGGCCACCAGGACCCGGTGGCGGCCACGCCGACTTCCCGTCCCTGCTCGGACAGATCGCCCCGCAGCTCTCCGGACAGGTCGAGCAGGCGCACGCCGCCCGTGCCGAACGCCGCACCGAGCAGCTCACCTCGCGGATCCAGGTCCAGGTCCCGTACACCCGCCTCCGGTACACGGTACCATGCCATCACCCTCGGGTGCCGAACGTCCGTCACATCGATCAGGCGCACGCCTCCTCGCGGACCGTCGGTGCAGACCTCGCAGTCTTCGACCGATTCGCCGAGCAGAATCCAGTCGCGCCAGCGCCGGACCGTGAAAGCCCCGGCGGAGCCGTTCTCCCACATGCCGGGGCCCGGGCTCCGGAATTCCGCCACCAGTTCCGGCCCGGCCGGAGAGCCGCCCCGGATTCCGGCCCCGATATCCAGAATCGTCAGGCCGTACCCGCCGCGGGCGAGCATGGCGAGGCCATCCCGCACGTCCAGATCCACGATCCTCCCGACGCCGGGTCGCCAGCTGCCGATGCGTCGCGGGGCGTTCGAATCGCCGAGCTCGAATCCGATCAGCGATCCATCGGCCAGCGAGCCCGCCCAGATCCGCTCGCGGTCCACGGCGACGGCCGAGGCGCCGAGCGGCAGGCCCTCGGCGATCGTCGCCAGCTCCTGCGGGTCGGACGGATCGGTAAGGTCGAACACGAGCAGGGGGCCGTCGGCCAGCGCCGCGACCGCCCGCGTCGTGCCGGCCCCGATCTCGAGATCGGTGATCCGCTCCGCGCCCGGGTCGAGCGTCCGCACGAAGACCGGCGCAGCCGGGTCGCTGACGTCCCACAGGTGCAGGCGGGCCGGGGCGTCCGTCCACACCCAGGCCCAGTCCCTGCCGTCCATCCCCTCGAACACCCGCACGCCGGCCGAAGTCGCGAACGGCCCGGGCGGGAGCGCCGCGGCGAGCGGCTGCAGCGCCAGGGAATCGGGTCGCGCGGACACGCTGACCACCGAGGATGAAGAGAGCCCGCCGCGGGTGGCCGTGACCAGCCAGGTACCGGGCGTCCGGGCCACGAACGCCCCGTCCGGATCGACCCGGGCGGCCCGATCGGCGTCGATCGGAGTGGAGGACCAGTGCACCCGTCCATCCTCCAGCTCCCGGCCATCAATGGCCCGTACCTCGGCGGTGAGGTGGAGGACCTGGCCCGAGACCACGGATGCCTCGGCGGGCGACACCGTGAGAATCCGGGCGCGGTCGGGAATGACGGTCAGCCGCACGGCCGCGGCGGGATCGAGGCCCCCGGCCGCGGCGGGATCGAACGCGTCGCCGGAGGTGATCGCGGCATTGGCCTCGGCCTCCGGCTCCGGGTCTCCGAAGGCGCCTCCGACCGCATTCGCCACCGGCGTCGCCGTGATCCAGGCACTGCCCGGCGCATAGCCGGTGGCTACCCCCGACTGGCTGACCCGCAGCACCAGCGGATCACTGCTCTCCCAGCGCAGCGGGCCGCTCCACGGCGGACCGTCGACGCCCGCCAGCGCGGCGATGCGGACCGGAAACCCCGACGGCAGGGGCGACGCCGGCGGGCGCAGCGTCAGCGGGCCATACGGAGCCGCTGCTTCCGGATCCGCCGGCGCGGCCGCCGGGTCCGCCCATTCCGGATCCGGGCCCCGCACCCGGGGGGCGTCCGCGCCGAGAGCCGGGGCGCCGGTCCGCGTCGCATCCTCGCTCGCGGCGATCCGTCCACCCGGCGCATCTCCCCGGTCGGCCACCGCACCCGGACCGGAGGCGGGTCCCGCGGCGGACGCGCCCCCGCAACCGGTCACGACGATGGCCAGCAGTCCCGCCATCCGCCGGGCGCGCATACCCCCGGCGCCACGGGCGCGTACCCTCCGACGGCTCACGTTCCGTCCTCCGGCTGCTCCGAAGCCACCGTATCGCCCGAGAACCGCCGGGCGAACAGCGGGTTGAGGGCGAGGAACACGGTCAGCGCGATCGTCCACTGCACCAGTACGGTCCCGACGTTGAAGCTGGAGAACGGCGTGAAGGTGGCCCACAGCCCTTCGTCGCTCACCGCCTGGCTCATCCACCAGCCGAGCAGCACCAGCGCCTCGATAAGCACCAGGACGATCGCCACGTTCCACCAGCGGCCGATCGTGAAGTCGCTGTCCGCCCGGTTCACGAGGGTCCGGCGGAAACGGTCCACCCCGTACCGCAGAACGCCGAAGGCGAAGAACAGACCGGAGAGCATGAGTCCCACGCCCCATACCCAGTCCTGGTTCTGGAAGAACTCCATGGACAACGCGGACGGCATCCCGAACAGGAAGCCGGCCACTCCCACCACCTGGATCGCCCGGGCGCGGGTGAGGCCGGCATCGATCAGCACGCGCGAGGCGAGCTCGATCATGGCGATCAGGCTGCTCCAGGCCGCGAAGAACAGGGCGAGGAAGAAGAACGACATGAACAGCCGTCCGCCGGGCATGCGGGCGAACAACTGCGGCACCCAGATGAAAGTAAGGCCTTCGTTGCCGGCCCCCACGATCTGTTCGCCCGCTTCGGGCAGGATGGCGAAGGCGGTGCACAGCACCATGATTCCGGCCAGCAGCGAGACCGAGTTGTTGCCGAACCCGAGTACGAACGCGTTGAGCGTCGTGTCTTCACGCGGACGGAGATACACGGAATAGGCGAGGATCAGTCCCCAGCCGGCCCCCGTGTCCCAGGCGTTCTGGGTGAGCGCCTCGAGCCAGATCCGCGCGTTCAGCAGGTCGCCCCATTCGGGCGTGAACAGGAAAGCCAGACCCCGCTCGGCGCCGGGCAGGGTGACGGCGCGCGCCGCGAGCACGATGACCAGCAGGAACAGTCCGGGGATCAGCACCCGGGCGGCTCGCTCGATGCCCCGCACACCGCGCGACACGACCAGCACCCCGAGCCCGAGGGCCAGCCCGTGGAATCCGACGGCCGTCCAGCTCCCGGCGAAGCCCTGCCAGTAGGCGGTGGCGGCCTCGGGCGAATCCATCGGGATCCCGCCGCTGATCGAACCCCACAGGTAGCGGAGGGTCCAGCCCATCACCACCGAGTAGTAGAACATGATCGCGGTGGCGGTGAACGCGACCCACGCGCCCATCCAGGCGAATTTTTCGCCCACCAGCCGGGCGAAGGCGCCGATCGGGCCGCAGCGCGATTCGCGGCCCATCGCGAACTCCACGAGGATCAGCGGGATCGACCAGAGAAGCAGGAACACGACCCAGGCGATCAGGAACGAGCCGCCGCCGTTGGTTCCGGCCACGCGCGGGAAGCGCCAGATGTTCCCGGTCCCGACCGCCATGCCCAGCATGACCAGCATCGTGCTCCAGCGAGAGGAGAACCTCTGCTTCTCGGTCATGCGCCGTTCTCCAGGGCCCCGGGTTCCAGTTCGTCCAGCCAGTGCAGCAGTGCGCGATTGAACGCATCCGGCATGCTGATGTGCGAGCAGTGGCCTGTGTCGTCCACCTCCACGTACCGCGCACCCGGGATCCGCTCCGCGATGTCGATCGCCCACTCGGCCGGCGTGTAGGTGTCCCGAGGCCCCTTGAGCACCAGCGTCGGGACGTCGATGCCGGACAGTTCCGGCCGCAGATCTACTCCGCGGAGCAGCCGGACCCGATGGCCCGAGATGTGGGCCGGTTCCGTGCGCGACCCGGTCCACAGCGCGTACTCCACGACCCGCTCCCAGCCGGGCGACGAATCGTAGATCCACACGTCGTGCTCGCTCCACACCTCCCCGAGCCGTCGGGCCGCGCGCGTGGGCAGGTAGCGGTTGGCGGCCGCCGCGACCGGGACCAGCAGCGTCGCGTTGAGCCCCACGTGCTCGTAACTGATCCGGGCCAGCGTGTTCGCCAGGACCAGGGCCCGGACGCGGTCGGGGTGCGCCGAGGCAAGCCTCATGGCGATCGCGCCGCCCAGGCTCTGTCCGATCACGATGGCCGCATCGAGACCCAGGTGATCCAGCAGTTCCACCGCATCGTCCACGAGCCGGTCGAAATCGCAGTCGGCCGAGAACCGCGAGCGCAGGTCGGCGGTGATCACGCGGTAGCGCCCCGCGAGTGCCGGAAGCTGATAGCGCCACGTCTCCTTCATGCCGTCGGCCCCCGGGATGAGAAGCAGCGGCGGGCCCGTGCCGGCATCGAGGTAGAGCACGCGCTCGCCGTCCGACAATTCCAGCACGTCGGTCGGATACGGGCGCCCTTGACGATCCAGGATCGGCGGTCGCACCAGCTGCCGGTTGCGCCGTTCCATCGCACGCATCCAGGCGACTCCCCCGACGATCGTGCCGAGCAGGGCGGCGAGCGGTTTCCTCACCGTCCAGGCTCCGGCCCCGGAGTCCCGGAAAGGATGAGGCCCGGCAGGCCGATCGCGTCCGCGGAAACCAGCGGCAGCACCGGCAGCCGGCCCTCGATACGGACCAGCGGCAGTTCGGCTTCGGCCCAGCCGGCGGCGGCCAGTCCCGGTGGCGGAGAGCGGATCCAGCCGTCGTCCGAGCCGGGCTCGAGGAGGGTGAACAGCAGACGTTGCCGCCGCTGGTCGGCTCGAACGACCCAGCTTCCGGCCGGCAGCGTCCGCCGGCCCGGAACGACCGATTCGGGGGTCCGGTACTCGCCGACATCCAGGTCCACCGACTCCACGAGCTGCTGCAGCCGGATCCCATGACGTTGCAGATGTGCGGCGAGATCGGCGCCTTCCGGCAGAATCACCCATGCGGCCGGCAGCGGCAGCGAGTCGCTCACGCGCACCCCGGGGCGCCAGCGGTCCAGCTGCAGCGGGACCAGGTTGCCCCTCGCGTTGCGGCGCAGCCAGCGCAGATACGGCTGCTCGGGATCCGTCTCGTTCCCGGCCCGCAAGGCGAGGAACGGGGGCGTAACGTCCCGCCCGTCGGGGGCGTTCCAGACCCGGGCGAGCACTTCATCCGACAGGCCCGCGGTCACTTCCAGAATCGAGGTCACCATCAGGTGCAGCCGGTCGGTACGGCGCTGCAGGTCGTCGATCTCCTGCGCCGAAGCGGTCTCCAGCAGCAGCCCCAGGCTGCCGGCCAGCGAGAAGGCGTTTCGCGCGTTGTCGGCGCTGATCGGCGCCCAGGTGAAGAACGTATCGGCCGGCGCGTCGATCGTGGTCGGATAAGCCGGATCCGGGACCTCGGAGATGTACTCGTGGAAGCGGACGTTCGCTCCGGCCAGCGCCCGGACCAGGTACGGCAACAGCCGGTACCGGGCCAGCTCCGTGAGCCGTGGGTCCACGTTCGGGTGGGTCGGAAGGCCGACCTGGGCCTCGTACGGCGTCGGGCCCATCTCGTGCAGGTCGAGCACGAGGTGCGGCTCGAATTCGGCGTGCAACTCCCACAGTACACGGTTCACCGGTGACGCCAGCATCACGTGATCGCGGTTCGGGTCTTCCCCGCTGCCGTCGAAGCGGGTGCGGGCCCGCATGCCGATCGGATTCGCCACCGGAACGATGACCACCTCCAACCGGTCCAGCAGCGGACGCAGCTCGCCGGTCGACAGATCGCGAGCCAGCCGCAGCGCCACTTCGTAGCCCGCCCGTTCGTCGCCGTGTTGCGAACCGACCAGCAGAACGCGGATCCGATCGTCATCGGCAGCTTCCGCCGCAGCATCGGCGGCGAACCCGGAGTGGACGCTGGAGGAGAGCCTGGCGGCAGGCACCACCACCGGCTTGCCCCCGGACTCGCCCGGCAGCGTGATCAGCGGCCGGACGGAAACCACCGGCCCTGCCTGCCGGGCCAGTTCCAGCAACCAGGCATGAGCGGTGTCGGGCGACGTATAGGAGAGGTATTCCGCGGCCTCGGCCGGCGTCCGGATCGAGGCTGCGGCCGTGGGGGCAGTCTGGCCCAGCGCGGGGACCGGGCCCCCGCCGAACCATGCGCAACCGATCAGCGCCAGCACCCAACGGTTCAAGTCGAACTCCTCACCCCAGCCGATCCCGCGTGTTCGCCACCAGGCCCCCGGCGTCGAGACCCGGCTGGCCCAGCAGCTCAGACAGCTCCGTGGCATCGCGCGTGAGCCCGCCGGCGAACCACTGGGTCAGGAAGTCGCCCGCCCGCGGATTGCGGAACCAGTCGCGGTCGAAGCGGTCCACCAGCGATCGCTCGAGCGCTCCGGAGAACAGGCGGGCTCGCAGCTGGCGCGCAGAACCGAAGCGCTGTCCCAGCCGCGTGAGAAAGCCGCGCGGATCATGGTGTATGTGCGTCGCCTCGTGGAGGAGCTCCGCCCAGCGGGTCCCCATCGAACCCGGGCGCTCGCTCTCCGACACCTCGAGGTCGAACTGCAGGCGGGCGACCAGCCGGCGCAGCTCGTACAGGTCCAGGAAGGAAGCCAGCCGCAGGTATTCCTCCAGCGTCTCGCCGTCGAGCGAGCGGGCGCGCCGCACCCAGTCGGGATTGAGCGCCAGGCCGGCGAACAGGGCCCCGTGCCCCTCGGCCACGGCCCGGTCGCCAATCGCGCGATACTCCCATGGCAGGTCGGCGTCGGTGCGGGACCAGTGAACGGCCTCCCCGACCTCCCACAGCAGCTTCCGGCAGGACCCCGGCGAGATCGTCGGCGTGACGAACAGGACCACCCGCTCCGGAACGACGATCGGCGAGCAGAAGGCCTTCATTCCCGGACCCGGGAACGGCTCCACGGTCAACACCACGCGACCGCCCTCGGCCAGCTCCAGCCCGATCGATTCCAGGTCGGTCTGGACAGTCTCGAGGATCGAGCTCTCCTGGCACGGAAGATCCAGCCAGTCCATCCGCCCCAGCCATTCGAGATCCTGCGCCTCGATCTCTTCCACCGGGACTTCGAGTCGGCGGGGCACCTGGTACTCCAGCTCGGAGATGTACAGGTCGCGAGTCTCGTCCAGAAAGCGCTGCCCCTGGCGCAGCGTGGCAGGCAGGCTTACGCCGCTCAGCCGCTGCACGGCCTGCCGGTACGGCCCGTATCCGAGCTCCTCGGCGGAGGTGCGCCAGCGGTTCAGCCGGTCCAGCTGCAGGGGAATGATGATCGAATGGGCGTCGGCCCGGACGTCGGCCAGCTCGCGGCGGCGCTCGCGGTCGGGCTCGGACTCGATCATCCCGTCCAGCCGGCGGACGGGGATTCGCGAGTCCTCGAGCTCGACGTATGCCGTTGCGTTCCAGTGGCGGTACTCGTCGTCGAGGTCGGCGTTGTCGGAGCGGACCTGGTGCTCGGCGGCCCAGCCGAGCAGCCGGCGCAGACGGCGCTCGTCGTCGCCCGAGGCGCCGGCGAGGGCCCGTTCGATCACCGGAGCGGTCTCGTCCCACGCCAGCACGCTCTGCGACTCGTACAGCGGCGCGAGCTCCGGCCACGACTTCTGGCCGGACATCCCGTCGAACAGCTCCTCGAGCAGCGCCGACGTGAAGCGCTCGGCCCGGTCGGAGATCTCGCGGACGGTCAGCCCCACGGGCGCTCCCGGCGGATCAGGTCCACGGTCCCGCCCCGGCTCAGGAGTCCGCCCCGGCGAGCCGCTCCTGCAGGTAGGTGCGGAGCTCGCCGGCCGGTACCCGCACCTGCTCCAGCGTGTCGCGGTCCCGTACCGTCACGGTGCCGTCCTCGACCGTCTGGCCGTCCACGGTGATGCAGAACGGAGTGCCCGCCTCGTCCTGGCGCCGGTAGCGGCGGCCGATCGAGCCGGATTCGTCATAGAACACGGTCATCGAGCGGCGCAGATCCTCCTCGATCTCCCTTGCCAGCTCCGGCATTCCATCCTTCTTGACCAGGGGGAAGACGGCGGCCTTGATCGGCGCGAGCTTCGGGTGCAGACGGAGCACGACGCGGGACTCGCCTTCGACTTCCTCCTCGTAATAGGCGTTGGCGAGCAGCACGAGCACCAGACGATCCAGCCCGATCGAGGTCTCGATCACGTAGGGCACGAACCGCTTGCCCGAGTGCGCCTCGACATACTCCAGCTTCTTTCCCGACTTCGCCTGGTGCGCCATGAGATCGAAGTCGGTGCGGTTGTGGATCCCCTCGAACTCCTTCCAGCCGAACGGCAGAAGGTACTCGAGGTCCACCGCGTCCTTGGCATAGTGCGCGAGCTCGTCCGGGCCGTGCGGATGGAGACGGAGCCGGTCCTCGCGGATTCCCAGCGACTTCACCCACGCCACGCGGCGGTCACGCCAGGTCTCGAACCACGCCTCGTCGGTGCCCGGCTCGACGAAGAACTGCATCTCCATCTGCTCGAACTCGCGGGTGCGGAAGGTGAAGTTGCCGGGGGTGATCTCGTTGCGGAACGCCTTGCCGACCTGGGCGATGCCGAACGGGATCTTCTGGCGTGACGAGTCGAGCACGTTGCGGAAGTTGACGAAGATCCCCTGCGCGGTCTCGGGCCGCAGGTAGACGACCGCGGTCGAGTCCTCGACGGCGCCCATGAAGGTCTTGAACATCAGGTTGAACTGGCGGGCCTCTGTGAACTGCCCCTTCATCCCGCAGCTCGGGCACTGGTCGGACTCGAGCAGGTCCTCGCGGAAGCGGCGGTGGCAGTTGCGGCACTCGACCAGCGGGTCGGTGAAGCCCTCGACGTGTCCGCTCGCCACCCACACGTCCGGATGCATGAGGATTCCCGCATCGACGCCCTCGACGTCGTCGCGGCGGTGGACCATCTCCTCCCACCAGGCGGCGCGCACGTTCTGCTTCAGTTCCACGCCGAGCGGACCGTAGTCGTACACCGCACCGACGCCCCCGTAGATCTCCGAGGACTGGAAGATGAACCCCCGGCGCTTGCACAGGGAGACCAGCTTGTCCATCAGGTCTGCGGGATAGTCCTGCGCCGCGGCGGGCGCTTCGTTCGTATCGCTCAAGGTCGTCTCGCTTGGGTTCGGGCCCGGGTCATCCGGTCAGCCGGACGGATCTCCAACGGGAGGGACAGGATACCCGCTCGCGCGCGGGAGGGGCAAGAAACGCCTCAGCCTCGTGCGCGGAGGTTCTCCGCGATGAGACGGGCGATCGCCTCCGGATCGAGCCAGCTCCCACCGCCTGAGATCACCTGGATTCCGGCAGGCAGCGGCCCCTCGATCCGGCCGGTCAAGAGAATGGCCGGCACTCCCGCCACCCGGGCCCGGTC